>Ga0209408_1002251_pt1 | contig 11022 bp, 4 predicted proteins | sample AD_UKC107_MetaG_FD_184422 | JGI IMG/M metagenome (GOLD analysis project Ga0209408, IMG submission 184422) | Active sludge microbial communities of municipal wastewater-treating anaerobic digesters from Hong Kong - AD_UKC107_MetaG (SPAdes)... | ecosystem: Engineered > Bioreactor > Anaerobic >... | reverse complement strand
ACGACTATTTTTGTCTTTGTTGCCATGATGGTTATCGGCCTTTATTCGCTTTCGAGGCTCCCTGTCGATCTGTATCCCGAAATTGAATTGCCTTTTGTCACAGTTCTCACAACCTATCCGGGTGCGAGCGCATCTGACATTGAAAGCAATCTTACCCGTCCGCTTGAAGATGCACTCAATTCGGTGAGCAACCTGAAGGAATTAACCTCCACATCAAGCGACGGACTTTCAGTGATCTTTCTTAATTTCGAGTATGGCTCCAATCTCGATGAAGCCATGAACGACATCAGAAGCAACCTGAACTTTGCTGAACGGCTTCTTCCCGAGGATGCGGAAGATCCAACAATTATAAAGTTCAACTCGAGCATGATGCCTATAATTTTCTATGCAATAACTGCCAATGAAAGTTATGCCGGGCTCGAAAAGATACTCGATGAAAAGATAGTGAATCCCCTTAACAGGATAGAGGGAGTTGGGAATGTGTCACTCACAGGTGTTCCCGGAAGAAGAATTTACATCGACATTGATCCTAAGAGGATGGAAGCCTATAATCTAACGATTGAACAGATAGGTAATATCCTCAGGGCCGAAAACCTGAATATGCCGGCAGGTTCACTTGAGATGGGCAAAAACGACTATGCTCTCAGAATCCAGGGGGAATTTCCCGAAAGCGATGTCCTGAAGCAGCTGGTAATCAGCAATTTCAACGGTCAAACAATTTACCTGAAGGACGTTGCAGAGGTCCGCGATACAATAAGGGAGTCGAAGCTCGACACCAGGATCAACGGGGAAAAGGGGATGGGCCTTTTCGTCCAGAAACAGTCAGGAGGCAATACTGTCAGGGTTACACGCGAGATAGAAAAAACACTTGAGGAGCTCAAAAAGGATCTTCCTCCCGATGTGGAAGTAACACGCCTGTTCTCGAGTGCTTCCTTTATTAAGGATTCGATAAACAACCTCTCTGAGACATTGATGTTTGCAGCAATATTTGTTGTACTGGTGGTTCTCTTCTTTCTCGGGAGGTGGAGAGCAACATTCATTGTGATACTTACCATTCCCGTATCTCTTGTCGTTGCTTTCATCTACCTTTTCGTTTCTGACGGTTCCATAAACATCATTTCTCTTGTTTCACTTTCCATCGCGATTGGAATGGTGGTCGATGATGCCATTGTTGTGCTCGAAAATATAACACGGCATATTGAACGGGGCAGCCGTCCGCGTGAGGCGGCAATTTACGCCACGAATGAGGTGTGGCTGGCTGTTATTGTAACCACACTTACGATCGTTGCAGTTTTCTTCCCTCTTACTTTTGTGGAAGGCCTCACGGGTGTCCTTTTCAAGCAGCTCGGACTTAGCGTAACAGTGACGATTATTACTTCAACGGTTGCTGCTATAACGCTGACACCAACCCTAAGCGCCCTGCTCCTGAAGTACCAGCCTGTACGAAAGAATGCACCTTTCTTTTCATATGACGGCAGTATCAGAAAAGGGCTCGACTGGTTTGACGGATTTTACGAGAAAACCCTGAAATGGGCCCTTCATCATAAAACATTCGTGACCATTTTGTCGATTGTCGTTTTCGTCCTTTCCATGGGACTGTTCACAGTCATAAGTACAGAATTCTTCCCCGAGGCCGACGAATCCAGGATATCAGCGTCGGTGGAGCTTCAGACCGGGACCAGGGTCGAAAATACAATCGTCATTGCCAATATGATCGACAGCATTGTGATGGCTAAATACCCTGAGGTGGATCTGATCTCGACATCTTCAGGTTATGATGATCAGGGTGGCTGGGCATCGATGTTCAGTGCTAGCGGAACACATACCATCGACTACACTTTCAGGCTGCTTCCCATAGAGGAAAGGCAGAAAAGTGTGTGGGATCTGGCTGAGGAAATGCGGGCCGATTTTGCGGGGATACCCGAAATTGTAGATTTTAACATAACCACCAGTGAAAACATGGGATCTTTCGGTGGCAGCACCGTTGATGTAGAAATATATGGGTATGATTTCACTGAAACCAATAAAGTGGCAGGCGAACTCGCCGACAGGATCAGGAAAATAGAAGGTGCAAAAGATGTTACAATAAGCCGTGATAAGGCGAAACCCGAACTGCAGATCCTCTTCGACCAGGAAAAAATGATAGCCAATGGACTTAATACCGCCATGGCTGCCACTGCGGTGAAGAACAGAGTCGACGGACTTCTGGCAACAAGGCTCAGACAATCGGGAGATGAGTATGACATCGTAGTCAGACTTAAAAAGAGTGAACGCAGCACACTTACCGACATTGAAAATCTGGGTATTACCAACGGGCAGGGAAACATAATCAGGCTTGGTGAAATAGCTCAGATAAAGGAGTACTGGTCTCCTCCCAGCATTGAAAGGAAACGTAAAGAGAGGATAGTAAGGGTTTCTCTGACACCTTACAAAAGGTCACTTACCGACCTTCAGATCGATCTGCAGAAGGCGATCGATGAAACTGAAAAACCTTCAGGTGTAATGGTACAGATCTCGGGTGCGATAAAGGAGCAGATGGAAGCTTTCATGGATCTTGCGATGCTGCTCGTTGTGAGCCTTATCCTCGTTTATCTCGTTATGGCATCTCAGTTTGAATCGCTGAGAATGCCTTTCATCATAATGTTCTCGATACCTTTTGCATTTACAGGAGTGGCGATAGCCCTTTTCATTACAGGCACCACTCTGAATGTCATCTCAGGCATCGGCGCTGTCCTTCTCATAGGTATAGTAGTTAAGAATGCAATTGTACTTGTCGATTTCATCAACCTTATGAGAGAGAGAGGCAATGAGCTCTATCAGGCGATTACGATATCCGGAAGGTCAAGACTAAGGCCTGTTTTGATGACTTCGGCAACAACCATCCTTGGTATGCTTCCTCTGGCTCTGAGTAAAGGTTCGGGCTCTGAACTCTGGCGTCCTATGGGAATAGCCGTAATCGGGGGACTCATCTTCTCCTCCTTTGTGACCCTTGTTCTTGTTCCGGTAATTTATGCCGTCTTTATCAAAAGGACCGAAAAGAAAAGATCGAAACGCATTTATTCAGAACTAAAAGAACTGAACGGAGATTAAAATTAAATTTTTCAGATGTAACGAATAATCTATTGTTATGAAAGCAGTGATGATAATATATAACCAGGCACATACCGAAAAAATAGAATATGTGTTTGATAAAGCCGGTGTTAGAGGTTACACCCTCTGGGAAAACGTCAGGGGCCGGGGTACCTCCACCGGCGTTCCGCACCTCGGGACCCATACGTGGCCTGAGATCAATAAAAGCATCCTTACCGTTGTTGAAGACGATATGGTCGATGTGATCCTGGATAAAGTCAAGAAGATCGACTCCATCGATGAGGAAGTAGGAATCAGGGCATTTGTGTGGGATGTTCTGAAGACAGTATAAATAACTGCCGGAAATTTAGATTTAGTAAAAGTCCTTCACGGCAGGGAGAGACTTATGGTTAATATTATTAAGAAGAGCAGGCAGAAATGTCGGTTCTTCTTTTTTTTTTATATATAAATAGCTTGCAGGTTAAATATTTTTACTAAATTTAAAGGACTTACTTACTTATTTTAACCTAACTTTTAACCTGATTGCCTATGGATCTAATCACTACTTCCTTTTCAGCTAATGTTTGAAGGTTTATACCTTCTAAAAAAAATCTTTTAAATTTTAATACGGGATTCCGCACGCCGGGATCGCCTTGTATTTTATTTACTAATCTCTTTACTATGAAAGTAAGCAATTTATTGTCACAAACACTAAAATTGTGTGTTTGGAGAAAAGGACTGTATTGTTTCATGGGGAAATTTTTGATCCTCATGTTTATTTTCTTCTGGAATCTTCCGGCAAATGCTGTTTCTGCTGAACTATTTCAGCAACTGCAGGTTACAGGTACTGTTGTTGACGTAAACGGTCTTCCCCTTACCGGAGTAAACGTTGTGGTTAAGGGAACAACAATTGGTGTAACAACAGATATTAATGGAAGATACACGCTGACAGTGCCAAATCGCAATGCTGTTATTGCAGCATCCTTCATCGGATATGTCACCCAGGAAATGGCTGTGGGTGACCGAAACGTTGTCGATTTTACACTTTCCTCTGAAGAGCTTGCTCTTGATGAGGTTGTTGTTGTCGGTTACGGTACACAGAAAAAGGTGAATGTAATCGGCTCGGTAACTACTGTGTCGACTGACGAACTAACCGCCTCACCAACCAATACATTGTCTCAGTCTCTTGGAGGACGTCTGCCTGGACTGATCGTCCAGCAGACCACCGGTGAGCCGGGCCGTGATGACGCAGATCTTCTTATCAGAGGTCAGAACACCCTGGGCAACAACTCGGTTCTTATAGTGGTTGACGGTATTCCTGAACGGGATATGAACTCAATTGAGCCTGGCGATATTGAAAGTCTCACCGTATTGAAAGATGCTTCGGCAGGCATTTACGGATCACGTGCCGCTAATGGTGTTATACTTATTACCACTAAAAAAGGTTCTGAGGGCGCTGCACGTTTTGAATATGATTTCTATCACGGATGGGGTCAGCCGACGGTACTGCCTAAAATGACCGATGCTGCAACCTATGCACAGATGATTAACGAGGTCAAAACTTACAGGAACGAGGCTCTCACTTATACCCCTGAGGATATAGAAAAATACAAATCCGGAGAATACCCCTGGACACATCCCAACACTGACTGGTTCCAGGAGACTTTCAGGAAATGGACGAACTCAAATCATCACACCTTCAGGATTACGGGAGGTTCCAAAACTTTCAGGTATTTTGCTTCTTTTGGTACACAATCAGATAACGGAACATATAAACTGAGTGCCACAAGCTACAAAAGATTTAACCTGAAGACCAACCTCGATGCACAGCTCAATCAATACATCAGTTTAAACTTCGACATCAATGCATCAGAGGAGGATATGACTTTCCCAACCAGGAGTACAAGCAACATCTTCAACGGACTTATAAGGAACTTCCCCAATTCACCCGCATTATGGCCAAACGGACTTTACGGACCCGACATTGAATACGGTGACCAGCCTCTGGCAACTTCGAGCTTCGACGGAGGATTCGACGATGACAAACATTACCGGATCAATCCCATGCTCACTGCAACTATTAAGATCCCATGGGTAGAGGGTCTTACACTGGCTGGCAACTATGCCTATGACATGTATTTCAGAGTCAGGAAATTCTTCGAAAAACCAATAACCTTATATTTCTTCGATGAAGCAGGATATCTCGCAGCAGGTAATACAGGTAAAGAAGACGGATCAGATTTTCTTACCGGAATCCCGAGGGCAAGGTTTGCAGAACCGAGGCTGACAGACTATTATTATGATACAAGAAGAATTACCAACAGTCTGAAACTCAGTTATGAAAAGACCTTCGGAGTGCATTCGGTAAGTGCTTTTGTCGCTGTGGAAAGTACTGATTACATGACAAAGGGAATCCAGGGTTACAGGAGGTACTTTATCTCCGACCAGCTTCCCTACCTGAATGCAGGAGGCACTGATGAAATGAGTAATGCCTCATCTATTGGAATCGATGCCAGACTTAATTACTTCGGGAGGGCAACTTATAATTATGCCGAGAAATACCTGTTTGAATTTACATTAAGACGTGACGGATCACTAAGATTCTCCAAAGATGCCGGTAGGTGGGGGACTTTCCCCAGTGTGCTGCTGGGATGGAGAATGTCGAGTGAAAATTTCTGGAATTCAACTTTCCCCTTTATAAACTACTTCAAACTAAAAGGTTCCTGGGGGCAGATGGGTAATGATGCCGTGGACGCATTCCAGTATCTTACACTTTATGGCTACAGCACCGGTTTTATTACAGGTTCTTCCAAGACCTATGTGGCAAGTCTGGTTCAGTCAAGTGTACCTAATCCCAATATAACATGGGAAGTGGCGAACATCTTTAACGGTGGATTTGAATCACAGTGGATAGACGGGAAAATAACATGGGATGTCGATGTTTTCTATCAGAGACGTTCCAACATTCTCTGGAAAAAAGATGCTTCAGTGCCTGGTTTCACAGGTCTTTCACTGCCCGACGAAAACTTCGGTATTGTGGACAGCAGAGGATTTGAAACAATACTTGGTTACAGAGACCAGACAGGCTCCTTCAGTTATTCGGTGAACGGCAACTTTGCATTTCAGCGTAACAAGATCGTTGATTATGACGAACCTGCAAGGGCAGTGGAATGGCAACAGTATACGGGTCATCCCATCGGAGCAGTACTTCAGTATAATAGCATCGGCGTTTTTGATGATGCAGATGATATGCCCGGCTACCCCAGGGTTTCGGATCCTTATGCTGCCAATTCAGGCGGAGGTGGCGGTATCATAATTGAAGACTACGATAAAAACGGCTCAATCAATGCCAACGACAGGATAATTTATGATTTTACCACAGTCCCCGAAATTACCTATGGAATATCTATAGCCTTAGGCTGGAAAAACTTTTCTTTAACTACTTTATTCCAGGGTGTTGGAAATACATGGTACAGGGCTGATTTTCCCATTATGGGAACATGGGGCAACTACTGGCAGTATTATGCCGACGACAGGTGGACACCTGAAAATAAAACAGCATCAAAACCCAGGGCTTTTGAGAGAGTTGAAGATTACTGGAGAGGAGATTACCTGACCGATTTCGATTATTACAATCATGCATTCCTGAGGTGGAAAAACCTTGAGATCGGTTACAACATCCCCAAAGATATTTTAAGCAAGGTCAAGCTGCAGAGTCTGAAAATATATTTATCAGGACAGAATCTGGCACTTCTATATAATGCCTTTGATTACAAACACGATCCGGAAGTATCGAATGTCGCAAGCTATCCTCTGCACAGAGTTATTGCCATGGGAGCAAAAGTTGCGTTCTGATGTTAACCTTATAAATATAATATTATGAAAAGCCTTATAAGAATATTTATTTCATTGAATCTGGTGCTTTTTCTTACTACGTGCGAATCAGAACTTCTTGATAAAACGCCGCTGGATTCATATTCCGATGCAACTGTATGGTCCGATCCTGCTCTTGCCAGCGCATATCTGAATTATGTCTACTATGCACTTAACCAGCCGTTCCAGGGTGTAATGCTCGGCTCAATGTGTGATGAAATGCCGGTTGGAAGAGGAAGCAGTTCCCAGTCTTATAACCTGGGGACCATGTCGGCAGATGTACAATCCGGGCTGCCTTCCTGGCTGGGATGGAATACAACCAACTGGGGTAATATCCAGCGCCTCAACCTGTTTCTTGATAATATTGATGCTATCGCTGGTAAGTATCCCGCTTCCGAACAGGCAGCTGTAAAAGCTAAAACAGATGTACTTAAAGGTGAAGCCTTATTCCTCAGGGCATTTGTCTATCATAATTTCTGCCGTCTTTACGGTGGCGTCCCGGTCTTTACAACCGCAAATAAATTGGAAGATGATTTTGCCAGTCTTGAAAGGGCTACTTTCGAAGAAACCGTCAATTTCATAGTTCAAGACTGCGATGACGCTGCAGCACTACTCCCCTTAAAGGCCGACCAGGAGATGGGACGGCCTACAAAGGAAGCAGCTCTGACTCTTAAATCGAGGATGCTGCTGTTCGCTGCCAGCGATCTTACCGCCGACGGAACCGTAACAAATAACCTTGTCGGGTATGTTCCTGCACCAAACAGAACAACGATGTGGACCAATGCAAAGAATGCAGCAAAAGCCGTTATGGACCTTTCGGTGGCAAACGGAACTCCCAAGCTGGCCGATTTCGGTGCCCCTGACCATGCAGCTGTAGCCAAGAACTATTATGAGCTGTTCAAATCTTATACACTCGCAAACGATGAGATCATCTGGGGTAAAATGTATATACTTAACCTGGGCCGGACACACAGGATAAACCAGACCAATGGCCCGAATGGAGTTAACAACTTCGGGAGAAATGGTCCTTTGCAGCAGGTGATAGATGATTATGATATGAGCGACGGTTCAAAGTTTTTCAATCATTTCGAGATCGATGCCAATAAGTATTATAAGAACATTTCAACAACATTTGGTCACGAGAATCCTTATTATGATCGCGAACCAAGGTTCTATGCTACTTTCCTGTACGACAGTGCAGTATGGCAGCAGCGTCCCGTGAATCTTCAGCCACGAGATCCTTTAGGGATATATGAAAGACGTACTCACCGTACAATGAATCCGGATGGTTCATATACCGATGTGTTTGGACTGGATACCCGTAAAGGGCCTCTGTCACCGGGGAACGGATGCTACGGAGGATACCTTACGAAGAAATTTATGGACAACACAAGTAACGGCGACGTTCAGAACAACCAAAACGTATGGATCTATATGAGATATGCAGAAGTACTGTTCAACTATGCCGAAGCCTGCCTCGAACTGGGAGAAACGGGTGAAGCAACAAATTATATCAATATGATCCGTAACAGGGCAGGTCTTCCCGACTTCACCGGCGATATTGAGGAAGCCCTGAGGCATGAAAGAAGAGTTGAGCTTTATGGTGAGGAAAGCAGATGGTACGACATCCGGAGATGGAAGATAATGATCGAAAAAATGACACCTCAGCTGGGAGGTATTGATATCCTCGAGGTTAAGAACACGGATGGAACCATTGTGACTACCTGGCAATGGATCAAGGCACATGCCGACAATGTGATGAGCACAAAACAATACTGGCTTCCTATTCCGCGAAGCGAGATAAACAAAGCACCTTTGCTTGATCAGAATCCAGGGTATGAAGATTAATTGTATGGTCTTTTGAGAATGACCTGAGTAAAAAAAGGAGGGTGTCCGTGTGAAACCCTCCTCTTTTTTTATTCCTCCTCCTCTTCTTCGGAGTAAGCTTTTATCACGGCCTCCTGGACATCTCCCGGAACCTGTGCATATTCGGCAAATTTCATTGTGTACATCGCGCGTCCGCCGGTAAGCGAGCTTAAGGCAGTGGAGTACTTGTTCATTTCTGCCAGCGGAACTCTTGCCTTGATAACCTCAAACCGCTTCTCGCTCGACATTCCGAGAACCATCCCGCGGCGACCCTGGAGGTCACTTATCACGTCGCCCATACGGTCGGAAGGCACCATGATCTCTACTTCGTAAACAGGCTCGAGAATCTTCGGTGCTGCATTCCTGAAAGCCTGACTAAAGGCATTCCTTCCTGCCAGCCTGAACGATATTTCATTTGAATCGACAGGGTGCATCTTGCCGTCATAAACATAGACTCTGATATCGCGTGCATACGAACCGGTCAGAGGCCCGACTTCCATCTTTTCCATTATACCTTTCAGTATTGCAGGCATGAAACGTGCATCTATTGACCCTCCTACTATGCAGTTAACGTACACCAGCCTGCCTCCCCATTCGAGATCAATTTCTTCCTTGTTCCTGACGGAAAGCTTTATTTCCTTGCCTCCGAATTTCATCATGTTAAGCTCGGGAGATCCGTCCACATAAGGTTCAATGATAAGGTGAACCTCACCGAACTGTCCTGCACCTCCCGACTGTTTTTTATGACGGTAATCAGCCTGGGCAGATTTCGTAATCGTCTCACGGTAAGGAATGCGGGGAGGGTTGAAGTTAGTTGGGATCCTGTATATATTGTCAAGGTGCCATTTCATTATGTTCAGATGATATTCCCCCTGTCCATGAACAATGATCTGTTTAAGTTCCTTTGAATATTCGATCACTATTGTAGGATCTTCAAGATGGATCTTGTAAAGTGCTTCTCCTAGTTTCTCATCATCACTCTCACTCTGAGCCTTTATGGCTGTCCTGTATTTGGGCTCGGGGAACCTGATTCCCTCGTATTCCCTGTCGATGCCGGAAGCATTGAGTGTATGGCCCATTTTAGTATTCTTGAGTTTCACAACGGCTCCGATATCACCAGTGTGAAGCTCTGTAACACGTGTCCTGTTTTTGCCGGCACATACGTACAGCTGTGCAAGCCTCTCCTTTGTATTATTACTGGCATTAAGTACATCGAGGTTTTCCGTGATCTTTCCCGAATAAACCCTGAAATAATTTATCTCCCCGATATGCTCTTCGATTGAGGATTTGAAAACATAACACGATGCAGGTCCTGAAGGGTCAACCTTTACTTCATTTCCCTTTTTGTCTTTTGGTGCCGGCATATCAGTGATTGAGGGAGCCTCACCGGCGATAAAATCGAGAATCCTGTCGATTCCTATGTTGTGTTTTGCAGAGATGCAGAATACGGGATACATGCCACAGGTAGCGAGTCCTTTAGCAATGCCTTTGCGGATTTCATCTTCATTAAGGGTGTTATTTGAGAAGAAGGCTTCCATAAGTTCCTCGTCGCTCTCTGCAGCTTTCTCTATAAGCGCATTATGAAGTTCCGTTGCCCTTTCTGTCTGGTCGGCGGGGATATCGGCTAAAGTCGCTTTACCTCCATCTTTCCCGTACACCAGCATTTTCATCCTGATTATGTCGATGACAGAGTTGAAGCCAACGCCTTCATTTAAAGGATACTGAACAAGAATAACATTGTTGCCGAACCTCTCCTTCATCATCTCAAAAGACTTTTCAAAATTTGCTTTTTCGTGATCGAGACCGTTGACAACCACCATGAGAGGTTTGCCGGCTTTTTCTGCATGCCTGAAATGAATTTCAGTGCCTACTTCCACACCGTTCTGAACATTAATAACCATCAGGCCCATATCGGCAGCAAACAGGGAGGATATCACGCCTCCGCTGAAATCATCAAGTCCGGGGGTATCCAGAATGTTGATCTTGCTGTTCTGGTATTCCGTGTACAGTACCGTGGAAAATAATGAGTTGCCGTTCTCATGTTCTATCGGCCGATAATCGGACACTGTATTTTTACCCTCTATCGTGCCTCTACGTTCGACAACGCCGCCTTGAAAGAGCATCGTTTCACCCAGAATTGTTTTTCCTGATCCTGAATTGCCCAGGAGCACGATGTTCTTTATCTGGTCAGTATTGTATGTCTTCATAATGGTG
>Ga0209408_1002242_pt1 | contig 11052 bp, 6 predicted proteins | sample AD_UKC107_MetaG_FD_184422 | JGI IMG/M metagenome (GOLD analysis project Ga0209408, IMG submission 184422) | Active sludge microbial communities of municipal wastewater-treating anaerobic digesters from Hong Kong - AD_UKC107_MetaG (SPAdes)... | ecosystem: Engineered > Bioreactor > Anaerobic >... | reverse complement strand
AAACGCTGAAACCCGCACTGTCTCGGCAATAAAATATACCGCCTGTTATGCACTGGCGGTTCTTGTCTGTCCGTGTGTTTGAGTCAAATTGCACTTTCATATTAAACTTGTCAAATTACTACTTCATTCTTTCTTTTTTTTGTCTGTGTCGCCCGTGTGTTAGCGTGTTTTAATTTTTTTTCTTTTTAGAGTGGGAGAAAAATTTTGAAATTCTTCTCATGGGCTAGCTTTGCAAGCTCTTTGACAAAGCTTTGGGTAAAGCGTTGGCTCGTGAGGCTTTGGCAATGTGCTTGCAAATGCGCTGGCATTAGTCAAATAATGATTTTTGCTTTATTGCTGATTCTTTCATTGTAAATCTCATTGGTTTTTTATTAATTGTTTCGACTTCTTTTTTGCTTTTCAGATAATCTCTTAATTTCTTTTCAGACCAAGTCAATTGTAATTTTTTAATTATGTCCTTAGCAGCATATTCACCTGTTTTCAGTAAGTCCAAAATTTTATTTTCGTAATTTACTGTTGGTTCATTTAAACTTAATTTATTCACTTCAGTTAATGAAGGTTTGTAATCAAGTAATGGATTACCATTAAAGTCAACAGCAATCGCACCTTTTTGAATTAACAAATTATTGGCATTATTTTCATTTGCGTCTGGTTTGCGTACATATATTTTTCTATTCTTTCTCAATCCATCAACAACACCAGACCAAGTACCTCCTTTATCTGAGGATTCTGCAACGTAAATTTCGGATGCAAGTCCATATATTATTGGATTCCTAGCCATAGCCAATTCTGCTTTCCAAGGTGCTTTGGGGAAAAATGTACTCAAAACCAGTACATCGCCATCAACTATTTGTTTATAATATTTTTTGAAACCTGAACCAAAAGTCATAATGCCTTGTGGTAAAACTATAATGCTCTGTCCTTTGTAATTAATTGCCGAATCCAATGCTTGTTTGTCCACTCCTTTAGCAAAACCACTTACAACGACTTTATATTCCTTACTGGCTAACTTAGCAATATTATCTGTAAACTCTAATGATTTATCTGTTGCATTGCGAGAACCAACAATTGCAATTGATTTTTCTTGCATTATTTGTTTGTTACCTTTCACATACAAAAGAGCTGGAGCGTGTGCGGCTTTTAGATTATCTTTAAGAGTTTTTGAATACTCAGGCGAAGTTATTGGGATTAATTCATAGCCCTCATTATTCAATGATTCTGCAAGAAAAGCATTGTTCGCTAATTCTGACTTTGCTTTCTTTAAATCCTCTATTTCTTTATATTCAATACCATATTGATTTTTCCAATCACTTTCAGTTAATTGAAAAAAGTCCTCTATTGAGAGTTTATTCTCGTGGTAAAATTTTATTATGAGGTTATTAATCTTTAAATGACCCCATCTTGGCAAATGTGCCAATGCTATCCAATATGCTGCTTCTTTGTTCATACTAAATCTCCTCCTACTGTTCTTGCGATTACTAAAGGTGCAATTTTTAAAGCACCTAAATTACTTAAATATCTTCCAATTTCTTTTATAGTTGCGCCACTATCAAAAATGTCATCAATTAATAAAATGGATTTCCCCTTTACTTCATCAGGCGTTCTAATTACAAATGCATCTTTAACATTGTCGGATTTCAAATAACTGTTTTCAAAAACTTTCTGCTCACTCGTTGCCCTCTGCTTTAATAAATTATGTGATATTGGAAATTTTAACACTTGTGATACTTTTACTGCAAAGTTCTTTACTAATTCACCTGACTTTGTAGGTGGAACATAAAGAATTAAATCAAATTTCTCCTGTCCAAATTTTTTACGATATGCTTTAAGTATTAATCTCAAAAGGAAATCAGGAAAATCACCACCATTTTCGTATTTGCTACGATGCAATGCACTACCTACATATGAAACACCGTAATAGGAAGCTGCAACCCCATTTATTAAGTTTGTTCCTCTTGTTTCAACTTCTAAGACAGGAAAATAATCTTCTCGAAATTCTTGTAACTTTTGTGTCCATTCATCATTAACCGATACAATGATTTTTTTCAACCCGGTGTTATCGCAATTAGTAAAAGAATGAGTTGATGAATCACCCAAATAATCGCATAAATATTTCATTCGTGATTGAGTTGTTTCAACATATTCAATCATTTTGTCCAAATCCCGAGTCTTACTTGCACGTAATTCTTCAAAGGCTTTTGTATTTAGTTGTGGTGCACCAGTAATATATTCAAACTTTTTGCTTCGACCAACTGTAACTTCTCGAATGATTTTTTGTTCCATCAGGTCGGCTTTAATTACTCTAATTTGATTCTGCCTTAAATTTGTTCTTCTCATTAAATCACGTTCACCTAACATTTCACCTTTAACAGCATTAATAACTTTCTCATACTTTGAAATTGATGGTCTTCCACCCTCAATAAATGCTTCAGGTAGTTTTTTGTCTTCGGGATTATAGAAAAGTATAATATACGAAGGTTGATTGTCTCTGCCTGCTCTACCTATTTCCTGATAATAATGAATAGGTGACTGCGGTATTTGAGTATGAATAATAAATCGAATGTCTGGCTTATCAATACCCATTCCCAGTGCATTGGTAGAAATAACGCATTTCCATTGATTTTTCATTAAACCGTTTTCAATGGCTATTCTTGATTCAGGATCTAGTCCAGCATTATAACCAGTTGATGGAATTTTCAGAAATTCAAACCACTTAGAATAAATTTCAGTATCTACCCTTGTTCCTGTGTATAATACTCCTGAACCAGGCAATTTTTCTAGATTTTGCCCCAACCATATTAGTTTTTCATCTTCAGAACTTACCTTAATGACAAAGAGTTTAAAATTATCTCTCATTAGATTCCCTCTAATGGTCGTTAAATTGCTCCCCATTTGTTGAGCAATATCTGCTTCAACCTTTTTTGTTGCAGTTGCCGTTGTTGCTAAAACTGGTAACCCTTTAGGAAGTAAGTTTACAAGATTTATAATACGTCTGAATGCTGGTCTGAAATCGTGCCCCCAAACAGAAATACAATGAGCTTCATCAACAACAACCATAGATAAATTCATTTGTCGTGTAGCCTCAATCCATTCAGAGTTTTCTTGTCTTTCTGGTGCTATGTAAAGAATTTTAATTTTTCCGGCTTTAGCATCAGCGATAATTTGTGAATTATCTTCAGGCGTTTGTTCACTATTAACACATTTTGCGGAAATTCCAAGAGAGTTAAGTTTCTTGACCTGATCACGCATTAATGCAATTAACGGAGAAAAAATAACAGTTGTTCCTTTATGAAGTATTGCAGGAAACTGGAAGCATAGCGATTTCCCAAATCCGGTTTTTTCAATAAGAAGAACTTTTTCACCTTTTAGAATTCTTTCAATGGTAGTCCATTGCTCATCATAAAAACGGTTAAGTTTAAAAGTTCGTTGTAGAATTATTTCGGCTTCTTGTCTGTTCATTTAATTAAATTCTTTTACATTTATGCACTTGCTCTTTTTCCAAATGTTTGCTTCAAATCATTAATTACTAAATTAAATTTTCCATCAAATTTCTGGTTAATAGAATCGTAAGAACCTATCAGCCTTTCATAGATTGGGTTGCCAAAAATTTCTTTAATGTCAATTTCTCTATTTGATGCAATGTTTGATGCAAAAACATCTTTAATTTTCTTTAAAATCACAATTTGTTCATCTGTGAAATTGTAGGTGTGAATGTAAGAAACATAGTTCTTTTCAATTCGCTCTTTTGGTGTCGGAATTTTCTTTTTACCTAATGCGTGTAATAAAAAGTCCCAAGCGGAACCTTCTGGATAATCATACATTTTCTGTAAATGTCCTTCGTCCATAAAGGTATTTGGTAAACTAAGCCATTGAATAAATTTTGCCAGTTCTTCGTCTGTTGGTTGATATTCGGGCTGTTGTGCTTTCTCTTTTAATTCAACCATAACAGGCTCCTGACTTTTCTTTAATTCTTCTTCAAAAATGCGTTTAGCTTCTTCGATTGGAATATTGTCTTTTATTACGATTGAATCACCGTGTATTTCCACACGCTGAATCATATGAGCAGGGTCAGGATTGTCAATTAGAAAATACTCTCCTTTTGGATTTACAACTCCACCAGTTTTTGGTTTTTGTTCACCGGGTTTAACTACTTTTTTATTTTCTTTTAAAGTTCCTTTTCCATTGTCTTCCATGCGCTTGCACAAACCAACAAAGTCAAGAATTTGAAAACTAAACTTTCCTGTTTTCGGGTCAAGGCGTGTACCCCGACCAATCATTTGAATGTATTTCCCAACTGATTTTGTCAGTGCAGCTAAAGAAATATAACGAACACATGGAATATCAACGCCTGTACTTAGAATGTCCACAGAAACGGCAACATACGGCTTTTGATAGGGCTTCTTAAACCACGCTTTCAGCGTTTCATTCAATTCGTTATTTTCAGAAATTACAGCCTCAGCATAATATGGCTTTTCTGAATTGTCGTTTTGAAAAACTTTATTTATTGCTTTTGCCAATTCAATGCAATGAGCCTGACTAACGCCAAATAAAATTACTTTTTCGCCATATTGCGTGTTTTTCTTAATTTCCTCGGCAATACGTAAACAGTTTTCCTCTGAAATAAACTTGCGGTTAAGCTGTTCTAACTTAAGTTTCTTTTCAGCTCCTAAAGCTATTACATACCGTTCTTGCGGGTCAAGAACATGGTCAAATTCAATTCCGTTTTTCTTTGCTTCGTCAACCAACGAGGATATTAATTCTATTGGTTTATATGGTGCTAAAAATCCTTCGTCAATTCCCCGCTTAATATCAAATTGAAAATCGGGTTCGCCTGTTTCGCAACCAAATAATTTGTATGTGTCAATAATTGCCAAATCTTCTTCGTCAACCTCCATTCCCTCTTTGGGTGTTGCAATGCGTGGTGTAGCCGTTAAACCAACTCTTGGACAAAGAAAATGGTCGAAAATCAGTTTACGGTTTACGTTAATGCTTCGGTGGCATTCGTCCACAATTATTAAATCGTAAAAATTGGAAGGCAAATCGCTGTGGATTAATTCAAGTGTATCAATAACAACCACATGAATACTGGCGTTTTTTCTTGTTCTGAAATTTGATGTTGTAATCCAACTCGAAGTATATTCACGACTGATTAATGAAAAACCATCGTCAACGGCTTGTTTTGCCAACATTCGCCTGTCAACCACAAACAAAATGCGTTTGGTTAAGCCACTACTTAATAATGCTTTTACTAAAGCAACGGCAGTTCTTGTTTTGCCAAGACCCGTAGCCATATGGATAAGCATTTTTTGTTTGCCTGTTTTGTAGTTTTCAATGATGGTACGGATACATTGCAATTGATAATACCGCTCTTTGCCAACGGTTGGATCGAAGCCACCTGCAATGGTTGTGTCAATGGTAATTTCTTTGTTGGAAGCTATTTTTTTCTGTTGCTCTATTTTGAGCTTCATTTCTTCCAAGCTCATGAATGTAGTTACTTGCTTAAATTCTCCTGCATCTAAACCACGCCAAGCATTGTCGTAAAACAAGATGCGTTCGGCACTGCAAGCATATAAAAAGCGAGGTTTTAATAGCTGCGTAACTATGGTGCGAAGCTTTAACAGGTCTTTGTTTTCCTTGTCTAAATTGTTTTCAATAACTGCCAACACTTCGCCATTCATGTCTTGCAACACAATATCGGGGCGAATATTTTTAAGTGTTGAATAATCCTTTTTTAGATTTTCAGGAATATCATAAATCTGCTGATATAGCAACGTATCCCCAACTTTCCAGCCGTATTCGTTTACCAACTTTTGAATAATTGGCAAATCGGTTGAAGTGGCTTCGTTAATTTTCTTGCTCATCTTCAACCTCCATTTTTATAGGTTCTACATATTCAACGCCCCAAACATCGGCTAATATTTGATTGATTTTCTTTTGGGCTTCGGTTTTCATTTTTCCTATGCCTTCTAAAATTTGCATTTGGGAATCTAATTCAAATACGATTTGTCTTTGGATTTCAATATCTATAGGAATTTCAACAATCAACTTGTATGCATTCTTTCTATCCAATGAAGGAACAGCCGTATTATTTTCAGCTAATGATTTTAAATCAATAGTTTGTAACAAATAAAAAATAAACTTTGGGTCATTACCTTTAAAATCTTTAACAAAAAGTGATGTATTGTGTGGCCAATAATCTTTTTCAATAAAATGAACTTTTCCAATTGTTCCACTTCTACCAGTAATGACACCATTAGCTTTATATTTATATTCATTATGATAGCCAATAATGCCATTTGAACCTACAACTGGATATTTACCTTCAATAAATTTTGAAATAGGCAAATCGTGTCCTCTTTGTAATTCAATAACATCACCTAATGACTTTTGAATACAATTTTCATTTGAGTATCTAACTTGCCAATTATTCAAAACCAAATCCGTTCCCTCAATAATCGCTTTTTGCTTTTCAATTTGAGCAACAATGGCTGCTTGTTCGTCAAGTGAGGGCAGAGGGATTTCCCATGCTTCCATATCCTCAAACTTAAAATTCATGCGAACGCCACCAATGGCTTTTTCGTTTACATAATCTAAAAAACCTTTGCTTTTAAATAAAGCATCTAAATATTTTGGATTAAGTTCGTCTTCTTTACAGGCAAAAACAATGTAAGCACCGCTAATAATCTGGTTGTCGTAATCGTTGGTATTTAAGGCAATACTGCCCACATTTATTCTGTAAGGATTGTAGCAAAATTCGTTTTTAGCAACCACATAATAACTTTGGTTAGTTTCTTCGGCTTGCAGTTTTTCGTTTAAGAAAATTCCTATTTCATTGCTTACCCCAAGTACTTTGTAATTAACATCAGGGTCTTTGTTGGGCTTTATTTTTTTTTCATTTAATATCAAATAGTCTTTGAGTTTAACCATTGGATATTTCGCACCGCTTTTTAAAATATCCTTAATTACATTTAGCTCCTTATGTTTTAAGATTAGGTCATTATCTAAATTGCTTACATATTCACGGGCAATATCTGCTTCCAACGCATTGGCAGGGTTTAGCTTTAGCAGATAAGGTAAAATATTTTCGGGTTTGCTGTTGGTCAGTTTTTTATAAACTTCGTCAAGCGTAGTTGCCCCGTTTGGTTGTATGTGTTTTAATGTTTCAGTCCATTCTGCAATTTGGTTGTCGCTCAATGTACTTTTGTAGTTGGCAAAGTTGAACGAATAGTTGTGAGCTTTGTCAATGCGTTTGGCTATTTCGTTTTGTATGCGGTTTTCAAGCATTTGGTCGAATACCTTCAATTCCATTTGCTTGTCGGCTTCGGTAATCTTTTTTGCCTTTATTTTTTTGTCCAACTCTTCCGCTTTCTTGGCTTTTTCAATTTTGCCTTTGGCTTCCATATCGGCACGGGTTTCGGTGCGGATTTTCTCTTTTATACGTGGGTCGAGTGTTTTAACCCATTCGGCAGGTATGCAAAATTGATTTTTCGTTTCTTCGGGCTTTTTGCCGTGTTTTACAAATTCGTGATACAACGATAAACATTCCACAAGTTGGTTTCCTTTTTGCTCTTTGCGGTTGGTTCCCATGGTATAACCATCGTTGATTACTTTATAAAACCAAGTCCAGTCGGTTTTTCCGCCTTTTTCAAAAACAAGAATAGAAGTTTTCGGACCTTGTCCGTTTTTGCTTACAAATAAACCCTGTGGCAAAGAAATCACCGCTTTTAAATGAGCTTCTTCCAACAGCATTTTGCGTAATGCTTTTGCACTAAACTGGTCCCAAGTATGAAACCCTTCAGAAACAACAACAGCACATTGTCCGCCTTGTTTCAAATGCTCAAACATGAGTTTCACAAACAGAATGGTAGTTTCCGATTCTTTGGAATATTCGCCCCAAACATCGGGATATGCTTCTTGGTCACGTTGTGCTCCAAAAGGCGGATTAGCAAGAATTACCGATTTTGTTTCGTGGTCGGTAACTGGTCGGTATTTTGCCAATGAGTCGCCTTGCTCAATATTGGCAGGGTTTAATCCTCGAATATAAAAGTTGATAGCTGCCATTTTGCGAATCATTCCCAAATATTCAACTCCTGTAACTCCGCTTCGATAAAATTGGGTTGTTTGCTCTATGCTTGGGAATTCAATTTGGTTCTTTTCAAAATACTTATTGAACCAATCCGCTAATTCTGAATGTGCTTTTTCGCCAGGCCATTCACGGGTTGGGTCAACCCGTCGCATGACAAATTCAAAAGCGTCAAAGAGGAATCCGCCAGTTCCGCAAGCAGGGTCAAATATTACATCGTCAAAAGTTGGCTCAATCAAAGCAGTCATAAACTGCCTAACATGGTCGGGTGTACGAAATAGTCCAACGTCTTTTGTTCCGCCTGTTTCGCTTAAAGCCGATTCAATGGCATCGCCCAATAAATCAGTTTTAAGCAATCGGGTTTCTTCAATATCGTTGGCAACTATATTGATTACTTCGCCAAGGTTTCCGCTGTTTACATTGTTAGTAAAATTCGAGTTGCTAAAAACTTCCTCAATCAAAACCAATTGGTCTTGTACCTTTTGAGGTAAATTTCCTTTGAAAACCTTTCTTGCACTTTGTAAAATGGTTGAATAGAACGGAAAGAAATTATCGTTGAGTTCTGATAAAATCTGGTCGTTTGAAACGGTTGGTAAATACGAAAACAAACGGTTCTCGTTTGATTCTTCCTTCCCTGTCTTTGGATTCAGCCACTTATAATCTGTCGAGAATAATTCCCGAAGCGGTTTAAATTCATCGTCCTGCTTGATTTTTGTTTCAAAAATGCGAAGCAAAAGCAATTCAATAATATACTCAACTCTTTGTACAGGCGTACCTGCTGGCCTAAGTTTATTGTGTAACGATTTTAAAGCGTTATTTGTCTTGTTATCTGCGTAATGTACTGTTGAACGTCCCATATATTTTTTAAATCCTCAAAATTAATATTTAAGTTAAGAAAGGTAATCAATTATATCCGGCAATTTACCAGAATGGCTATTATCTTTACGCCAATTCCCGCCATTCTTCTTTGTCTCAAGTATAAATCCTTTCTTGCTTTGATAAATTTTATATTCGTTTTGACTTTTGTCAACTGCAAAAATTATTTCATCCTCTATTCTCCAGTCTTTTGCTTTTTTTGAATAATCAAATAATGCTTTAAGAAACTCTGCGCAACTTCTATATCTCTTTGTTAAATCATTATTTGTAGCTGCATTGATAATGCGTTTTAAAGAGGTATCTATATAAATAGGCAAGCTATTATTATCTAATAAATTACCGCTTACAATTTTTCGAGAAATACATTCTTCAACATATTCCCATTGCACAAAACTACCAGTGATTTTATTTAATTTTTTTCGTTGTTTATCATTTAACCAATCTGCTGGAGCATTAGGAAAAAATCCATCCAACAATTGAAAAAGGATTACACCTACTTGATAAATGTCAGATTGTTTTGAGTAAATGCCATCAATTATTGCTTCATATGGTTTGTAAATAAAAGTGTTTTTTGATGCCACTACCGAATCTTTTGAATCTGGAATTTTCTTAATTGAGCCAAAATCGGCAATATATGGCTTCAAATTATTCTTATCTATTAAGATGTTGTTTGGTTTTAAATCTCTATGAACAAAATTATATGGTTCATTATGCAATGCGGAAAGACCTTTTAATATTCCTTGAGTAATACAAATAGCAGTTTTAGTAGATATGATATTTTTTTCAATAAATTTATGTAAATCTCCTCCGCTTATCTCTGGTGTTAAAAAATAGGCATACTGGTTATCAATAATTTTCGCATCGTAAATTTCTAAAATGTTTTCATGCTTAATCTCTTTTAATAGCAGAGGTTCTTGATGAGATGATGCGGATGAATTATAGTAATAAAATTTTAAAGCAACTCTATCTCCTAATACTTTGCGCTTCCCAAAATACAATTCACTATTCGCTCCTGCATCAGAGTACTTGTCAATTTCAATATCAGTTTGTGCTCTTACAAACTGCTTAATTGGTTCATCTGCTTGGTCGTCTTTCATCATTTTTTTAATAAATAGTAAGCTAAATTAGCTGCTGAATCTTGATAAGCATATTTTGGTTTAAAAACTCTTTGGTTCTTTTTGAAATAGGCACTAATTGTTTGCGGAGCTATAAATTGTATTTCAGAGTCCTTATAAGTCTGTATCAAACCTTCCAATTTAAAGGATATTGGTGAGACTGGAAATTTAGCTTTTAAACTTTTTGCTCTTTTTAGAATTCCAATTTTATCGAATTTCATTTCATTAAGATGAGAATGAACAACATCAACAAATTCATGAACTTCCTGTGAACTTTCATCATCTTTTAATTCAAGTTTTGTCATTTTTCCTGTAATATCAGCTATGCCTCCATTTTCTTCAATAGCACAAAACACAGCTGTATTACCGTTAATATCAATTCCTAATGTTTTCATATTGTCTGTTTTTATTTATGTTTTCTTTGTGTGTCAGCAAGATTGCACTCTTTGACAAAGCTTTGGTTGTAGCGTTGGCTTGTGGGGCTTTGGCAATGTGTGCAATGTGGGTCGGCAGAATTTCAAAATTTTTGTGCGGTGGGTAAAAAAATTAAAACACATTCGGGTCGGCAATGAGTGTCGGGTTATTTGTCTGTCAGTTTCGTTTTTCATACCAAGTTTAATATTACATTTTCATTGTCAATTTGCTGTGTCGTTGTCTTTTTTTCCGCTTGTGCATAACGGCTGGGGGTTGTGAGCAGTGGGGGATGGCGTGGCGCAGCGTCGTCATCCGCCGATAGAGGTGCCCCCGTGCGGGTTCTGCTGATTCGAAGTCATCGCATCCCCCACATTGCTTACACCCCTTGTTGGCAACTGGCAATTAGTTATTTATGATTTTTTCTATTTGTAGAATGAATTTCTTAACAAAGTCATAATAAGGCAAAACCTTTTCTTCTGTAAAGTCAAATAGGTCAGCATAATCTCCTTTTTGTCTCCACGTGAATAATTGAGAGTACCTTTTCCCAAATTCTTGCGAAATAAT
>Ga0209408_1002230_pt1 | contig 11096 bp, 12 predicted proteins | sample AD_UKC107_MetaG_FD_184422 | JGI IMG/M metagenome (GOLD analysis project Ga0209408, IMG submission 184422) | Active sludge microbial communities of municipal wastewater-treating anaerobic digesters from Hong Kong - AD_UKC107_MetaG (SPAdes)... | ecosystem: Engineered > Bioreactor > Anaerobic >... | reverse complement strand
GGGGGCGCTGGAGTCCACCAGGAAGGGCGCATCGGAGATGTCCACGAACCAGTCCAGATACTTGGTCATGGCCTCATCGGTCTCGGCGACGATCTGGTTGAAACAGGGGTTTCCGGTGGTGTCGCTCATCTCTTCCTGGTCTTTCCACAGCTTCTCCGCGGCAGCGACGTCGAAGGAACCCTTGTCCTCGTCGGTCACTATCTTGTGCCGGGAATAGAACATCGTGCCTATGCAGACGGTGGGGTACTCGCCGGGCTGACCTCCCACCTTGATCTTGCCGAACTCGAATACCTCTTGCTTCTTGTCAAACCTGAACATATCAAACCCTCACGCAACTGCCAGCAAATAGTATGCCAGCACCAATATTAATCCTCCACAGACCCCGTAAAGGATGCCTATATCTCTGCCGAGCTTCTTGCCCTGCCTCTGGGCGATCTCAGCGCTGACGAACTCGATCTTCTCATCGATCTTGGCCAGTTGGTCCAGGACCTGCCTGTACTGATCCTGGTCGACTACGACGCTGGGCACTACTTCTCGATTGTCTTGAGCCATGAATGTATCACCTCAGGTCATAACGTAAACTGGCAGGAGGACCATCAGAATCGCAAAGAGGAAGCCGACGATCGCTCCGATGGGCATGGAGGCGTTTACGCCCGTGCTCAGCTTCTGATCTCTGGCCACCAGCTGCGCCTTGTACACGATGCTCTCGGTGATCTGGTCAAAGGGTCCCATGAAGGGCGCCAATACGGTGGGCAGCCCCTTTCCGTATGGGATGTCGGCAGTTATCGGTTTCGCCGCTCCTGCGACCTCTCCACTCTTCATCTCTTCATCTGCCATCTCACATCCCTCCCATGCTCAAGATCAGCCCGAAGAGGACCAGAACGATGGTCAGTCCCGCTGTGATCCCCTCGATCTTTCCGGCGTAGATGCCGGCAGCGTACTTGTTCTGGATCCCCATGCTGGTTATGGAAGCCTCGATCTGCCTCATCCTGGCGCGGATGTTGGCGATCTCCGCCGCCATGGGACGAAGGCCGTGGGCCTCCTCCTCCGCTCCACCCTCGGAGATCTCCACGGCCATGGGCTCCACGTCCAGGGCGCCCGGGTCCTTGGAGATGCACTCCTTGATCTTGGAGACGATGGTGCCGGTATCCTCGGTGTCGATGATGTTGATCGTCGAGATCTGCTCTTTGAACCTCTCAATCGCCTCGGGGGTCAGGTTCTGGATGAAGGGGATGGCCCCTACTGCCCCCACGATCCTCCCTTCCTGATCGATCCCGTTTTCTGCGAAGGCCTCGATCGCCTGGCCCGTGATGTGACCCTTGACCTCCATCCCGGTTATTATCAGGAACCTGATGTTGGGGTTGGAGATGATGTTGGCCACCATCTTCTCGATCCCGATGTTCTCGGTCTTGCAGGGGCCTGCCAGGGCGGCGCCCGCGTCCAGGAAGGGTGCGTTGTTCAGGTGAGACCCACAGGTCACCACGGCCACCGGGCTCTCGGGATTTCCCACCACGTACTCGCCGGTGAGCCATGGCCAGGGCTCCGATGTAGGCTTCTTGTTGGCCATTCAGAACACACCTCCTTGGGAGAGTAAGTACACTAAGGCTACCACCAGGCCGATGATGAACCCGTACCAGATGTTGGTGTAAATTCCCGCCATGTAGCTTGCGCCCTCTCTGCCCTTGTAGGAGTTGAGGAGGGGCGCCCGGGGGTCAAGGGAGTTCAACAGGTCGTCGGCAACCTTGTTTATCTCATCGATCTGGGCCATAATGGGGTCCAGAGCGAACTGGATGACTTCCTCCCTCTCCTCTGCGATCATCCCTTCGAGGGGATCGAAGACCAGATGCAGATCGGAGGGGGCAGCTCTAACAATTCCCATCTACAGACCTCCCTCAGGAAGAAGACCGGTCCCTTTGACCCCGGCGGAGTCCCTCTTGACCAGCTCGAAGAACTTCTTGAAGAAGACGATCCAGACGATGGCGGCCACGATCATGGAGATGATCCCTTCCGAGCCTATCGTCTCCAGGGACGCAAGGCCGGTGGCGAACATGGCCAGGGCACCCGCCGAGACGGAGTGGATGAGGGTCCTGTCCTGGGTCTCATCGGGACCGAGGTTGGCGTTGAAGGGGTGCAATATGGCCAGGCTTCCGATGATGAAGATTATCGCTATGTATCCCGTATCGATGACGTTTCCGATGATGATCCGATAATCGATAACTCCGGATACCATGACCCCCAGGCCTATCAGAACTATCGCTCCGGCGCCGCCCAGGGTCATCAGAGTCTCCTCCATGACCGGGATGTTCATCTTGATGATCTTGTTGGTGAGAAGGCCTACGAAGTACCCGAACCCCATGGAGACCGCGATCCCGATGATGGGTCCGGCTACCCCTCCGATGGAGAGGCCGAACATGGCCGCGACGAGTCCCATCCCCATGGCCATGAGGCCGATGGACGGGACACCTGTGCCTATGCCGTAGCTGCAAACCCTGCGGACGGCGTCGGCGCCCATGACCACAGCGGCGATTACCCCGAGCCCCGCCAGGAACGAGAAGTAAGCCGTCCCGGTGATCTCATTCAGGACGTGAGTCAGGTATATGCCGAGGACTCCGCCCCCAAGGCCGTACATCATCAGCTTGGTCTTGTCGATCTTGGATGCTCCTCCACCTGCTGCAACGCTCATATCAGTGACCTCCCGAAATCAGCACGGCAAATATTGCTATGATCAGCGATGCCACCAGACAGACCTGGAAGGCCCGAGGAACCCGCTTGAACTTGGGGTCGTGGAACCCCTCGATCGTCCCCTGGATGTTGTAGGAGGCGATGACCGCGTTCACCACGAAGATCCCGATGGCGAAGAAGGCCGAGAGCCCCGGGTCCCGGTTGATCTGATAGAGGACGTAGTAGATAAGGGACCCACCAGCGCCGCCGAGGAGACCTCCGATGGTCCCGCTGACGAAGCAGACGGTGGGTATTCCCTGACCAACGGTCCCTGGGGCGACGTAGGGTGCCTGGGAATCTTTGGTTATGGGGTCGTAGTTCGCCTTGGCGGAGGCCAGCGGCGCTCCGACGCCGTAGATGTAGACCCAGTTGCCCACGATCATGGTGGCGTCAATCATTATCATGGCGCCTACGGCACCACTTATAACCACCAGAAGAATGTCGTTTGTATAATTCAACATCAGGCCGGCGCTCAAGAGGCCGGTGAGGCCTGAGCCGGCAGCCAGCTGCACAGTCCCGGTACCCACGCCGGTAGCCTGGGCCATGGCGGCTGGAGCGCCACCGACGGGGACGAAGTGGACTCCGATGCCCACCAATAGCCCGCCAATGACGATCTCTACTATGTGCACTAGCATGTTAGCGTCAATCGGAGGAATCATGCCTCAATGTCCCCCTTGTATTCGGGATAGGGCCCGTACCTCTTTCTCGCTCTGACCTCCAGGATTCTGTTGTAGACGATGAACAGAATGACGATCACTATCCCGGTCAGAACCGCATACCATCCCTGGGTGGCCGGATCGAAGATGGTGGTCCGCCAGTTGTCCAGGAAGACGGTCAGCCCGAAGGCCATCCCGGTGACGGGGCCTCCGAACCGGGCACAGAACCATACGTTGTCGATGGAGCTTCGCAGTCCCGCCTCGGCCTTGGTGACTATATCACCGGAGTTGGCGGCGTTGAGCCCTGCACCGAAGACGTAGTTCTGAAACTCCCTCTCTCCTCCATAGTGAACATCTCCAGTCGACGAGCCGATGGCTCCGATGGCCAGTCCCCAAATCATGGCGACCAGGGGGAACGGGAACGGGTGTTGGATCGGAAGCCACGGGGCCGTCATGATGTAGGAGATGCCGACCACGCAGAAGGCTGTGATGTACGCATGTGCCATGATGGCGGTGGTGTGAGTGCGCAGAACGTCCAGGTAGACGTACTGGTTGAATCGCGCCTGGCTGGTGTTCCTGCCCATGTAGGCAGTAACTGAAAAGATGCCATTGAATATCGCGGCCATAACCGCTCCGATGGCGATGGCGAAGAACGCGTTCATTCCATACCCGGACATTAAGACACTAGCTGTAACTGCGGCAAGGGCGGCGTAAAGAGCGTTCGATGGTGGCTCTCCAGAAATGGCTTTGTTGTAAATTCTGTGGGGATGACCCACCTGAGCAGCCAACTGGACCTGCGAGTTGGGGTTGCTCTGAGAACCCACATCGGACTCTAAGTCCTCGCTTGCACCGGCTACTGTCGCAAGGGCACCCATAGCTGCCAGGAGCCCCATGCTAACCATGTCCATTTGCTCTCCTCCTTTTTAATTCTTGCCAAATCATAGTAATCTATGAAAAATTTGGCGAGTAACGTACTGACTATCGGTTACTGGACTTATAAAGCTTTCGAAATGGCAATGTTACCCCCATTTTCTTTTTTTTGTCCCTTATTTCGGGGGTCAGAAGGGGCCAAAAATGAAAAATCAAAGATAGAATTATAAAAAGGGGCTTCCAGGAAGTTTAGGGGTATTCTCCTGGAAAGAACCTGGATTATATCGAGAAAAAACCATCGAATCCGGGCTAAAAGCCGCTTTTAATCGGAAAGAACCGGGGTTTGCCGTGGAAGCCGGCCCATCTTCCTCACCACGGCTCCTTCTTCGCTCTGATCCTGTACCCGATAATGTTGGTGATCCGGTGGAGGATTGGTGTTACGATCAGAACGATGAATATAATCTCTGAGCTGAAGTTCTGGGAGAACCACCCGGGAGCAAGGACCAGCAGGAGAGCCCAGCTTCCGAGGACGAAGTCCAGCTGGTCGACGAGGAAGAGGGCTGCCCCCCTCTCCATCCCCATCCTCCTCTTGAAGAAGCTGGCGACGACATCTCCGATCATCGCCCCCAGGGAGAGGCCGATCAGAACCAAAAAGAGTTCGTATCCGGCGCCGAAGCCTGGAAGGCCGAGATCCGGTCTCGCGGATGCGATCTCGTTGAGGACGAGCCCCATCCCCACTCCACCCAGAATTCCGGCGATGGTCCCCCGAAAGGTCTTGCCGTCTCCCAGGATGCGACGGCCGTCCCGGAAGCGTCTGCCCAGATCCAGAGGTCTTCCGCCGCCGAAGAGGACGGCGAAGTTGTTGGGCAGATATGCGGGCAGCATCAGCCAGATCGCGATTAGGAGCGAATTCAAGATCCAGTTCCCCCGATAATGAGCTCTTCAGAGCAAAAGTATCAGGACCCTCGATATATCAAGCTATCCGAACCGTCGCGGGCGGCCGGGCTTGGGGGACGGCTCGGAGGCCGGCCTCGGATCGCCGTCCTCAGATCTATTTGAGGCTACCGAATCCGATTATGGTCCGGCCGAAAGGAGGCCTCCCCTGGGATCGCACCCGCCGGAGCCCTCGTCGGATCGAAAACGTTAAGTTCGACCAGGCGGTGGAGAGGATGAGCGCCGATGGTCCAGTGGTTATGACTTGGGCCTTCCAAGCGTCTGAGGACGCGGAGCAAGCCCAAAACCCGGGTTCGAATCCCGGTCGGCGCATCTCGTTTTTTTGGTGATCAGACTATCTCGTCAGATGACGAACTCCTCTTCGTTAACTTTATATTCTAGGCAGGCCTGTCTCCATCCCATGTCGGCTGGGGGGGATATCTCTGATATTCGAGGGTTGCTCGCAGAAAAGATGGCTGGTGAGATAACCTTATCACATCATCCCGGCGAGACCCTCAAGAAGTGGCGGAGAAATTTCGGCGTAACCCAGACCGAGCTCTCAACCCACCTGGGAATCTCGCCCTCCGTGATCAGCGATTACGAAAGCGGCAGAAGGCGATCCCCGGGCATTCTGATCGTCAGCAAGATCATCGATGCTCTGCTGACCATCGACGAGCTGCGGGGGAGCAGCACCGCCAGAAATTACAGCGCCATGCTCAGCGACGGCGGCAGTTTCGGACGGGTATGCTGCATATGCGAGTACCACGAGCCGATCTCATTATCCAAGTTCGTAGATCAGATCGGTGCCTGCGTGGTCTGCGGGGATGTCGACGTCGCCATATACGGTCATACCATCATCGACAGCTTGAAGGCTATTTTGGAGCTTCTTCCCGACCAGTTTTCCAAGATTTACGGCCGGAGCACCGCCCGGGCCCTGATCTTCACCGGCGTCTCCACCGGCAGATCGCCCATGGTGGCGGTGAGGGTCAGCCACCTCAAACCCGGCGCCGTGATCCTTCAGGGCGTCGACCCCTCCGAGGTGGACGGCGTGGCCAGAAGGATCGCGGAGCTGGAGAGGATACCTCTCCTCGCCACCACCATCTCGGCCGAGGATCTGGCGAACCATCTCTGCGACAGGTGATATAATGGCCGCGGGGATAGTCAGCTACGGGGTCTACCTGCCCCGGTACAGGATAAGGGCCGAGGAGATAGCCAGGGTCTGGGGCGAGAAGGAGGACATGGCCAAAAACCTCAACGTCTTCGAGAAGTCCGTCCCCGACTTCGACGAGGACGCGGTGACCATAGCCGTCGAGGCGGCTCGGAACGCCATCAAGCGAGGGTCCATCGACCCGGCCCGGCTGGGGGCGATCTACGCCGGGTCCGAGAGCCACCCCTACGCGGTGAAGCCGACCGGGACGATCGTCGGCGAGGCGATCGGGGTCGACCACGAGCTCACCGCGGCGGACTTCGAGTTCGCCTGCAAGGCCGGGACCGCGGCGGTCCAGGCCTGCCTGGGGCTGGTGTCTGCAAACCTCATCGACCTGGGGCTCGCCATCGGCACCGACACCAGCCAGGGGGCGCCCGGCGACGCCCTGGAGTATACGGCGGCCGCGGGGGGCGCGGCCTACATCATCGGCCGAGAGAACCTGGCGGCGGAGATCGAGGGGTTCTACTCCTTCACCACCGACACCCCGGACTTCTGGAGGAGGGAGGGGATGCCCTACCCGGAGCACGGCGGGAGGTTCACCGGCGAGCCCGGCTACTTCAAGCACGTCGCCAGCGCCACTCGGGGCCTATTGAAGAAGATGAGGACCATCCCCGAAGATTACGACTACGCCGTCTTCCACCAGCCCAACGGCAAGTTTCCGGTGAGGGTGGCCCGGATGCTGGGATTCTCTATGGATCAGATCGAGCCGGGGCTGGTCGTCCCCTGGATCGGAAACACCTACTCGGGGTCCAGCCTCATCGGCCTGGCCGCAACCCTGGACGTCGCTCGCCCCGGGGAGAGGATATTCCTGGCCAGCTTTGGGTCGGGGGCGGGAAGCGACGCCTTCAGCATACGCGTCTGCGACGGCATAGAAGATATTAGGGATCGGGCGCCGCGGGTAAGGGACTACATCAAGGACGCCGTCTATCTGGACTACGCGGTTTACGCCAAGCACAAGGGAAAGCTTCGGCTGTGAGATTCATGAGATCTGTATCGATTATCGGGGCCGGTTGCACGCGGTTTGGGGAGAGGTGGGACGATTCCCTCAGAGACCTGGTGGTGGAGACGGGGATAAGGGCCATCGAGGATGCCAACGTCTCCGGCGAGGAGATCGACGGCCTCTACGTAGGGAACATGAGCGGGGGCCGGTTCGTGGAGCAGGAGCACATAGGAGCCCTCATCTCCGACTGCGCGGGCCTCTCCCGTCTCCACGTCCCCAGCACCAGGGTGGAGGCGGCCTGCGCCTCGGGAGGGCTCGCCCTAAGGCAGGCGGTTCTGGCGGTGGCCAGCGGCTACTCCGACGTGGTCATCGCCGCCGGGGTGGAGAAGATGACCGACGTCACCGGCGGGGTGGCCGCCGACGCCCTCGCCGCCGCCGCCGACCGGGAATGGGAGTGCTTCTTCGGGGCGACCTTTCCGGCCCTCTACGCCATGATCGCGAGGCTCCACATGCACCGCTTCGGAACCACCAGGGAAGAGCTCGCTGCGGTGGCGGTAAAGAACCATCACCACGGCTGCATGAACCCGATATCTCAGTACCGGACTGAGATCACCGTCGATAAGGTTCTCAAATCCCCCCTGGTCGCCGATCCCCTCCGGGTACTGGACTGCTCGCCGATCACCGACGGCGCCGCCGCCGTCGTCCTGGCCCCAACGGACCTGGCCAGAAAGTTCTCCGACTCGCCGGTTCGGATCCTGGCCGCGGCCCAGGCCAGCGACACCCTGGCCCTCCACGATCGGAGGGATATGACCACTCTGGACGCATCGGTCTATGCCGCGAGGAAAGCCTTCGACCAGGCGGGTTTGGAGCCAAAAGACATCGACCTGGCCGAGGTCCACGACGCCTTCACCATCGGGGAGATCGTGGCCATCGAGGATCTGGGATTTGTGGAGAAGGGGGAGGGAGGCAGGGCCACCCAGGAAGGTCTCACCGCCATCGGCGGAAAGATCCCCGTCAACACCTCCGGGGGCCTCAAGGCCTGCGGCCATCCCGTCGGCGCCACCGGAATCAAGCAGGCCTACGAGCTGGTCCTTCAGCTTCGGGGTGAGGCCGGAGAGCGGCAGGTGGAGGGCGCCGAGATCGGCCTCACCCACAACGTCGGCGGGTGCGGAGGGACCGCCTTGGTCCACATCATGTCGAGGTGACGAATTGTCCACAGTGCCCAGATTCTGGAGACATATACCCCAGAGGTACAACCTGGTGGGGACCCACTGCGAGAACTGCGATGAGTACTACTTTCCACCCCGGACGATCTGCCCCAACTGCCGCAGAGACGCCAAGATGAAAGAGTACAAGTTCGCGGGCAGTGGCAGGGTGGTGACCTACACCACCATCTACAACGCCACCGACGACTTCAAGAGGCAGACTCCCTACAACCTGGCCATCATCGAGCTGGACGAGGGGCCCAGGCTGACCGGGCAGGTGATCTGCAGCCCCGGAGAGATCGAGATCGGGATGAGAGTGAAGCCGGTCTTTCGGATCCTGGGAAAAGAGGGTGAGCGGGGGATCATCTACTACGGGACGAAGTTCGTCCCGGCCGAGGGCCCGGTCTGACCGGAGAACCGGGATCTCTCAGAACGCCTGGTTTTTTCTCTGGGACCCGAGATTAAAGCGTGAGCAGGCTCGAGATATTCGACTCACCTTTTTTTTTCTGGACTGCAGGGATTCTTTCAGAGGTCAGAGGGGTTATTGAGGGTGCGTGGTTTTGAGCGCGTTAAGGATAAGTATTCGAAGGGTCAACCCTTCCCTTCCAGTGGGGGCAAGCCTGATGCATCCATCCCTTCCCCGAGGGCTGGCCGGACGGTCGATCCATCCCCGTCTGGTTCCCCAGGTGAGGAGATAAGGTCTTCGAATAAAATGCGTTTAATCGAAATCTCACAGGCGCTGGTTGTCGATTAAATCGAGGCAAACCGTTATATATAATGCGATAATATGATTATGGGTTATTTATGTCATCGGGGGCGAATCCGGTCTTGAGTGAAGTGGTAGAGGAGTACGACGCCAGCACCATCCAGGTTCTGGAGGGGCTCGACGCCGTCAGACGAAGGCCAGCCATGTACATCGGAAGCACCAACGTGGCCGGCCTCCACCATCTGGTCTACGAGGTGGTGGACAACAGCATAGACGAAGCCATGGCCGGCCGGTGCTCGGAGATCAACCTGATCCTTCACCCCGACGGCACCGCCTCGGTGAGGGACGACGGAAGGGGCATTCCCGTCGACATCCACGAGCATTACAAAAAGCCTGCGCTGGAGATAGTGATGACCATGCTCCACGCCGGGGGGAAGTTCGATCACAAATCCTACAAGGTCTCCGGCGGCCTTCACGGCGTCGGAGTATCGGTGGTCAACGCCCTTTCGGAGTGGCTCGAGGTGGAGGTCGCGCGAAACAGCCTCGTCTACTGGCAACGGTATGAGCGGGGGAGGCCCGTCTCGGACCTGGAGGTCCACGGGGTCTCCGACCACACCGGGACCACGGTCCGGTTCAAGCCCGACCCCGAGATCTTCGAGACCGTAGAGTTCAGCTTCGATACCCTGGCCAGCAGGCTCCGGGAGCTCGCCTTCCTCAACCGCGGCCTCAAGATAACCATCGAGGAGGAGAAGAGCGGAAAGAAAAGGGAGTATTACTATGAGGGCGGGATCGTCTCCTTCGTCGAGCACCTCAACAAGAACAAGGACCCCCTCCACTCCCCACCCATCTACTTCTCTCGGGAGAAGGACGGAACCACCGTCGAGGTGGCCCTCCAGTACAACAACACCTACAACGAGAACGTCCTCTCCTTCGCCAACAACATCAACACTCGGGAGGGGGGGACTCACCTGGCCGGTTTTCGGGCCGCCCTCACCAAGACCACCAACGAGTACGCGAGAGAGAACAAGCTTCTCAAGGACGATACCAAGCTCACCGGCGACGACCTCCGGGAGGGTCTGGTGGCGGTGATAAGCGTGAGGCTTGCCGACCCCCAGTTCGAGGGGCAGACCAAGACCAAGCTCGGAAACAGCTCTGTCGGCGGGATCGTCAGCTCCCTGGTTTCAGAGGGGCTGTCTGAGTTCTTCGAGGAGAACCCCCTGGTCACGACCAAGATCGTCGACAAGGCCACCCAGGCCTTCCGGGCGAGGGTGGCGGCCCGGAAAGCCCGGGAGCTGACCCGGAGAAAGAACGCCCTCAGCTCAGGAGGGCTTCCCGGAAAGCTCGCCGACTGCGCCGAGAAGGACCCCCAGCTCTCGGAGATTTACATCGTGGAGGGCGAGTCTGCCGGGGGCTCCGCCAAGCAGGGGAGAAACCGCCACTTTCAGGCGATCCTCCCCCTCCGGGGAAAGATCCTCAACGTGGAGCGGGCGAGGCTGGACAAGATCCTCAAGAACAACGAGATCCGAAACATCATCACCGCCCTGGGCACCGGGATCGGCGACGACTTCCAGCTGGACCGGGCGAGGTACCACAAGGTGGTGATCATGACCGATGCCGACGTCGACGGCTCCCACATCAGGACCCTACTTCTCACCTTCTTCTATCGGTACATGCGCGAGCTCATCGAGGCGGGCTACGTCTACATCGCCCAGCCGCCCCTCTACCAGGTGAAGAGGGGCAAGTCCGTGAGCTACGCCTACTCCGATGGGGAGCTCGCCTCGGCCCTGGAGGGGTCCGGGGGGAAGGCCACCGTCCAGAGGTACAAGGGTCTCGGTGAGATGAATCCGGAGCAGCTCTG
>Ga0209408_1002224_pt1 | contig 11132 bp, 6 predicted proteins | sample AD_UKC107_MetaG_FD_184422 | JGI IMG/M metagenome (GOLD analysis project Ga0209408, IMG submission 184422) | Active sludge microbial communities of municipal wastewater-treating anaerobic digesters from Hong Kong - AD_UKC107_MetaG (SPAdes)... | ecosystem: Engineered > Bioreactor > Anaerobic >... | reverse complement strand
CACAGGAGTAAACCTTTGCTTTAACGTTTGGGCGATGCTTACCGATGTAGCTGGGAATGTTTGCCTTCTCGCTGGTACCCAAAACCAAATCAACTCCCTCCAGCTCGGCCAACTCGTTGGGTTTTAACTGTGCGTAGCACCCAACAACAGCAATGAAAGCGTTGGGCGACAGTTTTTTAAACTTGCTGATTGCCTGCCTCGATTTCTTATCGGCGTGCTCGGTTACGGAACATGTATTAATAACGTACACATCGGCCGGGGCCGAAGAGGGTACCCTTTCGTAACCCAGCTCAGCAAACTGTCGCGCCATGGTTGATGTTTCGGAAAAATTCAACTTACAACCAAGGGTATGAAAGGCTACCCTTTTTTTATTACTACTCATCAAATTTTTGGATTTAAAAAAGTTTCAACCTCTTGTTCTGCAGCTTGTAACTTGAGTAAATCTGATGGATAATTCCATCGGAAATTCCAAACGTTGGAACAATAATTCGCTTAGCATCAGTCCACTTCATTATTTTTAGGAAGATTTCTGATGCTGGAATAATTACATCGGCACGGTCGGGGTTTAGCCCTAAAACCTTTATGCGCTCCTCAACCGTGTAGTAATTTAAGAACTTACTAATTTCATTCAGCTCCTCAAGAATAAGGAACTGGTTCTCCTTTTTCCCAGAAATCTTGAAAATCTTATTGATGTTTCCTCCCGACCCGATTATACTCACTTCCTTCTTATCGGTTTTTAACGACTTGAGCCAGGCTTTCATCCCCTTAAAATCGTTCGGGGTAACCTTTTTGTTGAGCATGCGAATGGTTCCAATGTTGAACGAATGCGACTCAACCATTTTGCGGTTGCTAAACAAACTTACCTCGGTACTTCCGCCGCCAACATCAACATACAGGTAGTTGTTGTCATCGTCGAACATCTCCACAAATTGGTTTGAGTAGATGATTTCCGCCTCACGCTTCCCATCAATTATTTGAATTTCTATTCCCGCCTCGCGTTTCACAAGTTCAACTATTTCGGCGGAATTGCTGGCTTCACGCATGGCCGATGTGGCACAGGCCTGGTAACCTAAAACCTCGTGTACATCCATCAGGTTGCGGAAAGCAACCATTGTTTTTACCAGCTTCTCGGTTTTTTGGGGAGATATTTTGCCGGCAATAAAAGCATCCTCGCCAAGGCGAACGGGAACTCTGACTAGCGAAGATTTTTTGAAAATTATTTTCGAATCATCCTCCAGCACATTCGAGAAGAGCAAGCGAATGGCGTTGGAACCAATATCAATAGCAGCGAAGGGAAGAAGTTTCACGTGTTATTTCAATTTATTTTTTTTAGTGTAGTACCTATGAAGCTCAATTTGAGATTGGAAAGGTTTCTCCTTCGGTTCATTCTTAAATGTATTCGACTGTTTATGATCGATTACTCGCGCCTTGACATTATCCTTAAACCCTGCGTTCATGATATGTCGTAACTCCTTTTGTATATCGGGGTCGAAAACCGGAGCGGCCACCTCAACCCTATGGTCTAGGTTTCGGGTCATCCAGTCGGCCGAAGAAATATAGTATTTTGGATGATTGTTGTTACAAAAAACAAAAATCCGTGAGTGTTCAAGAAATCTATCAACAACGCTTACAACCTCGATATTTTCGCTTTGTCCGGGGATACCGGGCACAATAGAGCAAATACCGCGAACCATCAACTTAATTTTAACCCCCGCCTGGCTTGCCTGATATAATTTGCGAATCACATCCTGATCCACAATGTTATTAATTTTACAGTGGATGTATGCAGGTAGCTTTTTACGGGCGTTGGCAATTTCAGCATCAATAAGCAAGTATAGTTTTCGACGCATATTTGATGGTGCAACCAGCAGATGCCTGTAATTAAATGTTTTAAAGTTAAATTCGAGGAAAGTAAAAACCTTCTCTACCTCGCTAGTAATTCTTCTATCAGCAGTAATTACGCTAAAATCAGTGTATAGGTTAGCGTTTCCCTCATGGAAGTTACCTGTACTCAGGGTTGTGTAGTTGATAGTTTTCCCATCCTCTTCTCTGGTAATAAGCGTCATTTTACTATGAACTTTTAGCCCATAAATTCCGAAGATAACTTTAATTCCTGCCTCCTCCATTTTTTTGCTCCAGTAAATATTTGCTCCCTCATCGAAACGCGCCATGAGTTCAATAACAACTGTAACTGATTTCCCATTCTGCGCAGCATTCATAAGTGCTCTCACCACTTTCGATTCGGTTGCTACCCTGTATAATGTAATTTTTATTGATATGACCCTAGGGTCGATAGCAGCCTCTCTCAGCATACGAGTATAGTATGAGAAACTATGGTAAGGATAGTGAAGAGAAATATCCTTCTTCTCAATCTCCTCAAGCATGCTTTTGGCTTTTTCTAATCTAGGAATAGGAACGGGAGGCAAGGGTTCGTTCACCAACTCTTTCCTTGAGAAGAATGGGAAGTCCATAAAATCCCTAAAATTATGGTAACGACCACCAGCAAGCAGGTTATCATCCTCGTCGAGATCCATTTCTTTGATAATGTAGGCCAGTAAGTCAGTTGCAATGTTTGAGTCGTATACAAACCTAACTGGCTGTCCCTTACGACGATTCTTTACGCTCTTAGAAATTTTCTCTAGCAAACTTTCCGCAATGTCGTTGTCAACTTCTAGCTCGGCATCACGAGTAATTTTAATGGTATAAGCTTCAAAATTATCGTACGGGAGAATACTAAAAACATTATCGAGACAGAAACGTATTACATCGTCGAGCATGATAATATGCTTCTCCCCATTCACATCGGGAAGGTGGATAAAACGCGGAAAATCGGCTGTTGGAATTTCAATGAGCGCATACTCATGCACATCGGGAATTATTTTTTTCGACAATTTTACAGCCAGGTATATACTTCGGTCGGTTAGCTCAGGAAATTTCTCAAGCTTGTTAAGCATGATTGGAGCGATGGATGCTGCAATTTTACTTCGAAAAAGTTCTCTAATAAAAGTGGCATGTTCGGAGGTTAGGGAGTTTTCGTTAACCAGATGAATCCCCTGCTCGGTCAACTCAACTATTATACCCTGAAAGATTGCATCAAATCGCTTTTGTAAGTCCTGAACTATTCTTTGAATTTTTTCAATTACCTTCTTTGGCTTGTCGGTTACGTACTCTTTTATCCCCTTGTTATCGTACTCCAAGAGTCTTCTCTGTGTTGCCACGCGAACACGAAAAAACTCATCGAGGTTATTACTGAAAATGCCAAGAAATTTTAAACGCTCAACAATGGGAACTGTTTTTTCAGCAGCTTCCTGAAGCACCCGCTCGTTGAACGAAAGCCAACTCACCTCACGGTTAACTAAATCCTTCTGTTTAGCCATGCCTAATGTAAGTTTTAAGAGTTCCCAGATAGAACGAAAACTAAGGGAACCTTACAGTAACCTTGTTTACATTCTTTTTCGAAATATTTTCCCAGCAGTCTTCCCGAAAATCAATTCTTACTAGACCAGAAGTAGGAATATTGTCTATCTGTTCATCAACAAATAGATTGGCAAAATCGGTTAACGTGGGGTTGTGCCCAATAATGGCAACTGTTCCCAGATTGTTATCAAGAGCCCTTACAAAATTGAGAACAATTACCTCGTTGGTTTCATACAAATCATCAACAATACTTATTTTTTCGGTTGGAATTCCAACTGCTTTTGCAAATAGTATGGCTGTATGAACAGCTCTGTTTGCCGAGCTGGAAAAAACTACATCTATTTCGCCTAACAGGGTTTTTGTTTCACCCGCTATTCGGACAATATCGTTTATCCCCTTTGGTTTTAGGGCTCTGTCAAAATCATTCTTTTCCTCCTCTTCCCACGACGATTTTGCATGCCTAATAATTACCATCGTTTTACCTTTCTTCATGTCCAATTCATTTTAAAACGAAAAATCTAGAGCAAGGAGCTAGCCAAATCGGCTAGGTAGCTACGCTCCCCTTTTACCAGATTCACATGAGCAAAAATACTTTGGCCGTGCATCTTATCGGAAAGGTACGTTAGGCCGTTCGATTTCATATCGAGGTATGGGTGGTCGATTTGCTGAATATCACCTGTAAAAACGAACTTAGTTCCCTCACCAGCCCGGGTAATAATTGTTTTCACTTCGTGGGGAGTAAGGTTCTGAGCTTCGTCAACAATAAAAAAAACATCGGAAAGGCTTCTCCCGCGAATGTATGCCAGAGGGGTGATCACCAACCTGTCGGTTCGTTGCATTTCTTCAATAAACTGGTAATCCTTGCTGGTTGACTTAAACTTATTCTTTATAACGGTTAAATTATCGAACAGCGGTTGCATGTAGGGGCTAATTTTCTCGTTCACATCGCCGGGTAAAAAGCCTAAATCTCGGTTTGCTAGGGGAACTATTGGCCTTGCTAAAAGTATCTGGTTAAAATGCTTCTCCTGTTGCAGGGCAGCAGCAAGAGCCAGCAAGGTTTTTCCAGTTCCTGCCTTGCCAGTAAGTGCTACCAGTTGAATATCACGACGAAGCAGCGCATCCAGGGAAAAGGTTTGCTCCGAGTTTCGAGGTTCAATTCCGTATGCACGAGTTTTTTCAACCCTATCAATCATCTGGGTTGTTTCGTTGTAACGGCCAAGCGCACTCGACTTGCCACCCTTTATTATATAGTACTGATTTGCGTAGGGTTTGAGTTTGAGTTTTTTAGCAGGAACCCCATCGTTACTCTCATACATCGACTGAATTAAGCCATCGTCAACCCCCTGTAAAATCTCTATCTCTCTATTCAGTGTGTCAATGTTCATTACCTTATCCGACAAGTAATCCTGAGCAACAATACCCAGTGATTTTGCTTTCATGCGAAGGTTGATGTCTTTTGTGACAAGAATCACGGACTGGCTAGCGTTCTCTTTATTAAGGTGGTAGGCAATGGCAAGAATTCTATGATCTGGGCTCTTCTCGGCAAACGATTGTTCCATTTCCTGTGTAAAGGGTTTGCCCGTTTCAATTCGCAGTTTCCCATGTTTTTTCCCAAGAGGAATTCCTCCGTTAAAAAGATTGTCTCCAGCAATCTTATCTAGTTCTCTAGTAAACTCACGGGCATGGAAGTTAATCATCTCATTCCCCTTCTTAAAATGGTCGAGTTCCTCAAGAGCTACAATGGGAATCACTATATCATTCTCCTCGAAGTTATAGATACAAGTATGATCGTGTAGCAATACATTCGTATCTAATACAAATATTTTTTTTGTCTTCTTGGCCATATGCATCACTTTTTGTTAGTTTTTATGCTGTAAAGTTACGAAAAAACAGTAGCTAAGCACCCCATATTAACTATTTTATAGTTTTTATCCGGTGTTAGAATGATTTCCGAGAAAGCTGTTGTTTGTGGGTAGATTCTTGCTGTATATCGACCGTAGGTACAACATAAAAAAAGGTATTATACATTTCGCAAAATAAATTTCATAACCTAAATCTACTTACCATGAAAAAATCTACCTTTTTAACCGTAATTCTCTCACTGTTTTTAGCATTTACAGTGTTTGCACAAAAGGGGTTTGTAAACCCTGCTGCAAAGTACTGTGAGAAGTTGGGCTACCGCTACGAAATTGTGAATTCTAAAGCTGGTGGCGATGTTGGGATGGTACACCTACCCGATGGTAGAATTGTAAACGAATGGGATTTCTTTAAAGGAAAAGTTGGCCAGGAATTTTCGTATCCAGCCAGATATGGGTACGATGTTACAACCGAAACCGTTGAAGAAAACGGATTCCAAGTTGAACGTGCTGTTTGTATTGTACCGGTTAAAGGTATTGAGGAACGTATTCCTCTTATTGAATTCATGGAAATGAATGGCGATCCGCTTATGGAAGAAACCAACAGGAGTCTCTCAGAATTTCATAGCGATGCCAATGTAGATCCAAATTTTGTTACATCAAAATCATTACCTGCCTCTTTCGACTGGAGAAGCTATAATGGCCATGCTTATATTGGTTCTCCACGCAACCAGGGTAGCTGTGGTTCGTGCTACTCTTTTGGTGCCGCCGCCGCTGCTGAAGGAACATACAACTTCGCTACTGGCAGCTATGATAGCAATACTGCTGACTTTGCCGAAGCATACATTGCTTGGTGCTTAAGTACTATGTCTGCTTACAGCAGCCACTTTGGTGGATGCGATGGAGCTGACTACGATTACCAAGAACTTCAGGCTCTTTGTGATGTTGGTATCATTAATGAGTCATACTTCCCTTATGTTGATGCTGATAACCAATCTTGTCCTTCCGCTGCTTCTTCTGCCCCAAAAACCAAGTTCGAAAGCTGGCATCGAGTTGCTTGTAACGATATTGATGCAATAAAAACAGCTATTATGACCTACGGTGTTGTTGATGCTGCTGTGTATGTTTCAACTGCATTCCAGAACTATTCAGGTGGCATTTTTACCGATAGTTACACAACTTGTTCAAGCAGCCCTTGCTACAATACTCCTACAAACCATGCAATTTCATTGGTAGGCTGGGGTTACGATGCAACATACGGTGACTACTGGATTCTCCGTAACTCATGGGGTTCATCATGGGGAGAAGGTGGCTACATGAGAATTAAAGCCACATCTGCCCGCGTTGGTTGTTCTGTTTGTTACATGGTATATCAAGATGATGGAACAACTGCTCCAGTATTAACAACCAATAGCGTAACATCAATTGGTGATAACTCAGCTGTTTGTGGTGGTAACATTACTTCGAATGGTGGCGCAACTGTAACTGCAAGCGGTTTGGTTTATGCAAAAACCTCTGCACCTACCCTTACCTCAGGAACCGTTGTTTCAACTTCACCTGTTACCACAAGTGGTTCATACAGCTTAACCATGAGCGGTTTAAATTCAGGAACAACCTATTACGTTCGTGCATACGCAACTAACTCAAAAGGAACCAGCTATGGCACTGAAAGAACTTTCACAACCACTGGCGAAACTCCTATTGAGTACTGCACCTCACAGGGTAATAACTTCAGCTACGAGTGGATTGCAGGCGTAACCGTAGGTTCGCTAACCAACACATCAGGAGCCGCTGGCTACACCGATTTCACCAGCAAGTCGGTAACCCTGGCTGCAGGCACCGCCTACAACATTTCACTGGTTCCTGGCTTCGCCAGCACAACATACGATGAGTACTGGAAGATTTGGATTGACCTGAACAAGGACGGCGACTTCGACGACAGCGGCGAGCTGGTATTCGATGCAGGCGCCATGAGCAAAACCACCGTTACCGGAACCCTAACTGTTCCATCAGGAACCGCTGCTACAACAACCCGCATGCGCGTTTCGATGAAGTACAACGCGGCGCAGACTGCCTGCGAGAGCTTCAGCTACGGCGAGGTGGAGGACTACACCGCAGTTATTACAGCAACAACCGTTGACACCCAGGCGCCAACCGCTCCAACGGGCCTAGCCTCATCGAACGTTACCCAAACCTCCGTATCGCTGGCGTGGAACGCCTCCACCGACAACGTGGGCGTAACGGGCTACGACGTGTACCGCAACGGCTCGCTGCTGGCTTCAACCGCCAACACCAGCTATAGCGTTTCGGGGCTGAGCGCCAGCACCACCTACAGCTTCTACGTGAAAGCTAAGGATGCCGCAGGTAACGTTTCAGCAGCTAGCAACACCATCAGCGTAACCACGCTAACGCCTCCCGACACCCAGGCACCAACCGCTCCAACAGGCCTAGCCTCATCGAACGTAACCCAGAGCTCCGTATCGCTGAGCTGGAGCGCCTCCACCGACAACGTGGGCGTAACTGGATATGATGTTTACCGCAACGGCTCGCTGCTCGCCTCAACCGCTAGCACCTCGTACAACGTGTCCGGCCTGTCGGCCAGCACCACCTACAGCTTCTACGTGAAGGCCAAGGATGCCGCCGGCAACGTATCGGCAGCCAGCAACACGGTGAGCGTAACCACCGCTGACGAGACCATTTCCTACTGTACATCGCAGGGCAACAACTACAGCTACGAGTGGATTGCCGGCGTAACCATCGGCACCTTCAGCAACACCTCGGGCGCAGCCGGCTACACCGACTTCACCAGCAAAACCGTGACCATGGCGGCAGGCACCAGCTACAGCATTAGCTTGGTTCCCGGCTTCGCCAGCTCCACCTACAACGAGTACTGGAAGATTTGGGCCGACCTGAACGCCGACGGCGACTTCGACGACAGCGGCGAGCTAATTTTCGACGCTGGTTCGATGAGCAAGACCACCGTTACAGGTAGCATGAGCATCCCTGCAGGAACTTCACCAAAATCGACCCGCATAAGGGTATCTATGAAGTACAACGCAGCGCAAACCGCCTGCGAGAGCTTCAGCTACGGCGAGGTGGAGGACTACACGCTGAGCATCACCCAGTCGGTCCCTGACACCCAGGCGCCAACAGCTCCAACTAATCTAGCTGCATCCAGCGTAACCCAAACCACGCTTACGCTCAGTTGGACCGCTTCAACCGATAATATTGGTGTTACCGGATACGATGTTTACCGTAACGGTTCGCTGCTTGCTTCAACTTCGGGAACTTCGTATAATGTTTCGGGTCTTTCAGCTGCAACCACATACTCGTTCTACGTAAAAGCGAAGGATGTTGCAGGTAACGTTTCAACAGCAAGTAACACGGTTAATGCTACAACCCTTGCAAACACTGTTACGTACTGTGCATCGAAAGGTAATAATGTGAACTACGAGTGGATTCAGCGAGTTAACTTCTGTGAAATTGACAATAATTCTGGGAAGAATAGTGGCTACGTTGACTTTACAAGTATGATTGCAACTGTTGCTTTGGGTGAAACCTTACCAATTAACTTCCAGGCAGGATTTGCTAGCAGCAGCTACACTGAATACTGGTCGATTTGGATAGACTTTGACCAGAACGGAACTTTCGATACAGATGAAAGGGTAGTAAACGGTTCATCATCAAGTAGTGAATTACTTACGGCAGATGTTGTAATACCAACCGATGCACTTCTTGGCGCTACCAGAATGCGTGTAAGTATGAAGTATAATGCTGCTCAAACTGCTTGTGAAACATTCAGCTACGGTGAGGTTGAGGATTATACTATTAATATTCTGCAAACCCGAACCGGTGGAGTTGTAACCGAAAGTTTAGGAGAGTCGCTTGATAGCAATCCTGCTGAATCATACCTGGTTTATCCTAACCCAGCCAACGATTATGTAAACATTAACTTGCAGGGTATTAGGGGAGATGTTTCACTGCGAATTTACGACCTGCAGGGTCGATTGGTGAAGGAAACAATGCTGAATAGTTTGGACTCACAAATTGATGTAAGTGATTTATCAAAGGGAGTTTACATTATTTCGGTTGATGAAGAGAAGGAAGCTATTAGCAAACGTTTAATCAAGATGTAAATTTTAGGGTTTTTCTTGATTGTTAAAGCCTGCGGAGTTAATTCTGCAGGCTTTTTCATTGAAAAGTGCTTATATTTGCATAAAGTAAAAAAAAGGTATCAATTTACAAAGTAAATTAGTACCTTCGTTGCATTAAAACTAGTTTAAACAATGGAGCTGTTTATGAACCCCACAGATGACGATTATTATGTCTGCATTGGTAAGAGTATCAGCCGTATCGTACCTCAATACTGCACCATTCGTATATGGACTGCAGCATTCGTTGTTTAAGCATTCTTTCAACCTTTCGCTCGATTATCCTGCTGAATGCTCCCGTAAACTTCTTGAAAACCAAGTTGATGTTGGCCTTGTTCCTGTTGCATCATTACTGCACCTTCCTGAGTATTATATTTTAAGTAACTACTGTTTGGGTACAAATGGTAACGTTCGAACGGTTTCGTTGCTAAGTAATTCACCCTTAGATAATGTTTCGACCATATACTTAGATTTTCAATCTAGAAGTTCCAACTTACTGGTTCAGATTCTAGCGAAACAATTTTGGAAGAAGGATTTCAGTTGGGAAAAACCTGACCGAACCCTACAACCCTCTGAGGTTAAAGTTGACGAGGCAATTATAGCTATTGGCGATAAAGTTTTTGCTAACGAGGATAGCTACAAGTATAATATTGACCTTGCAAGCGAGTGGGGAAAGTACACCTCCTTACCTTTCGTTTTTGCTGTATGGGCTGCAAATAAGAGGCTTCCTGCTGAATTCGAGGGAAACTTTAACCAAGCATTAAAGCTTGGATTGGGTAGCATTGATGAGTCGATAAAAAGCTATAATCTTGGAAAGTTAACCAAGGAGGAGGCGCTTTTCTATTTAACCCACAATATATCATATAATCTCGATGAGAGGAAGCGAGAGGCGTTAAATTTATTCCTCCGTTTAGGAAAAAGTATTTCACCTGGGTAACTTCATTTATTTCTCGTGAAAAGTTAATTTATTATTTACCTTTTTTTCTGAAACATCATGATAGCAATATTCTACAAAGCATATAACAAGATAGTTCACGAGATTGATGTGAATAGGCTCAACGAGATTGACTACGAAGATTTACTCTGGGTTGACTTGGCCTTCCCATCGCCCGATGAGAAGCAAATGGTGGAGGATTTCTTCGAAGTAAATCTGCAAACCCGTCAGCAGGCCGAGGAGATTGAAAGTTCATCGCGTTACTTTGAAACTGAGAATCTTATTACAGCAAACTCAAACTTTTTAATACAAACCGAGGAGCACTTCATTACGGAGCCCGTTTCCTTCATCCTGAAGGATGGAATCCTTATTTCCTTAAGGAATATGGAACTTCGTGCGTTTGCCGATACCATTAAAAAGTTTTATATAAACTATAAAGCATACCCAACTGGTTACCATGTTCTTATAGCACTTTTTGAAACCCGAATCGACCTCGATGCCGACATGGTGGAGAACGTTGCGAAGGAGGTGGCAGTTCTTAGCCGAAGGCTATCAGTAACCGACGATTTGGACGAGGAGCTAATCCTGAATATAAATAAGTTTCAGGAGAATACAATGCTGATTCGTGAGAATATTATTGATAAGCAGAGGGTTATAAGCGGAATTTTGAAGAGCGAACGTTTCCCAACCGATACTTACCCGAAGCTTTCAATAATGATTAAGGACGTGGGTTCGCTTATTAACCATACCGACTTTAGCTTCGAACGGTTGGAG
>Ga0209408_1002223_pt1 | contig 11133 bp, 11 predicted proteins | sample AD_UKC107_MetaG_FD_184422 | JGI IMG/M metagenome (GOLD analysis project Ga0209408, IMG submission 184422) | Active sludge microbial communities of municipal wastewater-treating anaerobic digesters from Hong Kong - AD_UKC107_MetaG (SPAdes)... | ecosystem: Engineered > Bioreactor > Anaerobic >... | reverse complement strand
GAGCCATTGTACCCTGCCATTTACCTGTAACCATAACTTCAGCGTATTTTTTCTGAAGTTCCTCTGTGCCGTAATTGTATATAAGGCTTGCCGCGCCTGAAGTCAGTCCGGGGTATACACTTAATGAATAGTTTGCTGAAGCGAATATAAACATGCATGCGTTGAACAGAGAGAGCGGCATCTGCTGCCCCCCATGTTCCGGCGGGAAGGTAGCGTTTATCCATCCCCCTTCGCCTGATGTGAGCATATATTCCTTTACTGCCGGATTTACCTTTATTGTGGAACCTGTATATTCAGGTGCATTTTTATCCATTTCGGAATAGAGTGGATACATGAAATTTACAGCTATATTTTTTGCCGTATCAAGCACCATGTCAAAACTTTCTTTATTATAATCGCTGAACCTTTCGTGCTCCAGCAGGTCCTCCACGTTATGTACATCATAAAGAGTAAATTTAAGGTTTTTTTCACTGAAGAATTTTTCAGCCATATTGTTCCTCCGGATATTTGAATTCAATTTGTCATTTCGAAGAAGCGACAGCGACTGAGACGACCGCAGTAGAGCTGGAAGCTAATCTGTTTTTAAGCTATACAATTAAATCAGCTTGAACTATTATTTAAGATTTCTCACCCGAAAAACTGAAGAGGGTTCGAAATGACATAGGATGTAAAACACATTTTCTGTATCAAATTTAGTTGAATGAATGTTCAATTAAATAAATTTGTCAATACCTTTTTAAAAATCAGCGGGGCTGCCGGATATTTTTTAAGTATTAATCACGGTTTTCTGAAAAAAAATTGACAAAACAGTATTGCGGTTTAATTAAATGAATGTTCAATTAGTTGATTATTCCCGCAAAACTTCGTTTTGCGGGAACAGGGGAGCCCCCTGCGGGGGGCTTTTAAGGGGCTCCGCCCCTTGACCCCGTTATTTAAAACACTAAGCAATATATAAAAATAGCTTTATTGTAGTGATAACGATTAAATGCGTTATATATATCACCCGGGGATGAAATATATACATGCTGCGGGTATAAACAAAACAGGAGGCTTTTATGACACGAAGGATTGAGAAGGTTGCTGTTATCGGTTCAGGTATTATGGGGGGTGGTATTGCCGCACTCTGTGCAAGCGCAGGTGTTAAGACTCTGCTGCTGGATATTGTTCCTTTTGATCTTACAGATGAAGAGAAGAATAATAAGGCTGCAAGAAACAGAATTGTTCAGGCCGGCCTTGATGCCCAGGTTAAGGCTAAACCTGCTGCATTCATGGACAAAAAGCATGACCTTTCACTTATTGAGACAGGTAACCTCACTGACGATTTTGACAAACTGAAAGACTGCGACCTGATTTTTGAGGTTGTGGTTGAAAATCTTAAAATCAAGCAGGATCTTTTCAGCAGGCTTGAAAAAATAATGAAGCCCGATGCTATAATCGCGTCCAATACATCAGGGCTTCCCATAGCACAGATGGCAGAGGGGAGAAGCGCTGCATTCAAAAAGAATTTTCTGATTCTTCACTTCTTTAATCCTGTGCGTTACATGAAAATTCTTGAATGTGTTGCAGGGCCTGATACATCAAAAGAGGTGTGCGACTTTATATCAAAATGGGGTGAGCAGACACTTGGTAAAGGTGTTGTCTGGGGAAAAGATACTCCCAACTTTATAGGCAACAGGATAGGGATGATCTCCATATGTGAAGCCCTGGTTCTTATAGAAAAAGGTTATGCATCCATACCTGAAGCTGACGCAATATTTTCAAAGCCAATGGGTATACCGGGAACAGGTATATTCGGACTTACAGACTTTGTTGGTGCTGATACAACAGACCATATTGCAGACAACTCATATACTCTTCTTGTTAATGATGAGTTCAGGGATAAATATAAACTCCCGAAATTCTTCAAGGATATGATGGCAAAGGGGATGTTCGGCAACAAGGCTAAAGGTATCGGCGGTTTCTACCTTTCAGGACGCGGGGCAGACGGAAAGAAATTCAAAAAAGTAATAGATATCAAAACACTTCAGCATGTTGACTATGATACAAAGGCTACATACCCTGTAGTTGAGGCAACAAAAGATTTCAAAACAATCCCTGAGAAGATTAAGTATATATTCAACAACAGTGAATTCGCAATGAGACTTTTATCATGTCAGATGGTATATTCAGCAAACAGAGTTCCCGAAATATGCGACACACTTGTTGAGATAGATAATGCGATGAAGTGGGGATACGCATACCAGTATGGCCCGTTTGAAATGTGGGATGCAATCGGTGTTAAGGAATCTTTAGCGGGGATTGAAAAATCAGGGTACCAGGTACCTGCTGTTGTTAAAACCATGCTTGATAAAGGAGCTTCTACATTCTATAGAATACAGAACGGCAAGAAACAGTACTGGGATTTTGCTTCCGGCTCATACAAAGATATCCCTTACAGCCCCAACATGGTGTTCCTCGCAAATATCAAAGCTGATAAATCGAAAGTTGTTATAGGCACACCGAGCGCTTCTTTAGTTGATATAGGCGATGGAGTTTTCTGCTTTGAATATCATACAAAGATGAATGCAGTAAACGGCGAGATTGTTGACATGGTGCCTGGTGTTGTTGAGTTCATAAAGAAGAACGGAGCCGGTATGGTAACGGGTAATGAAGCTACAGGTATGCCCCCCGCATTCAGCGCAGGCGGAGACCTTAAATTCATGCTCGCGATGGCGAAGAAAGGTGACTTTGCGGGTATCAATAATTTTATCTCTGACGTGCATGAAGGGATGAAGATGACCAAGTATGCACCTTTCCCGGTAGTTGCTGCTCCATTCGGAATGGCGTTAGGCGGCGGATGTGAAACATGCCTCTGGGCTGACAAGATTGTTGCGCATAATGAGCTTTACATGGCGCTTGTTGAAGTGGGAGCAGGCCTTATACCCGCAGGCGGCGGATGTGTTAACATGTGGAGAAGACTCAGTGAACAGGTTGTAACACCAACAGACTGGCTGGCAGTATTCCTTCAGGCCTTCCAGACAATAGCTATGCCAATGCCAACAGGTTCGGCTCAGGAGGCGAGGAATAAAGGTTTCCTGAGGCCCCAGGACAGGATCGTATTCAACAGGGATTATCTTATCGGTGAAGCTAAGAAGGAAGTGCTCAGGATGGTTGAAGACGGATATACACCACCTGCAAACCTCCCGATAAAAGTTTTCGGACAGGATGCAATGGGTGCCCTTGACGCTAATATCCCTGATATGCTTTCAGGTTACAGGATTGCTCCGCATATATCAACTGTTGTAAGGAGAGTGGGCTACGTAATCTCCGGAGGCACAGCGTACAAAGGTGAAGAGATATCTGAAGACGCAATGCTGAGGCTTGAAAGAGAGATGTTCGTTGACTGCTGGAAAACAGAGGGTTCTCAGAAGATGGCTGAACACATGGCAACCAAAGGGAAGCCGCTGTTTATATAAAGTAACTGTTCTTTCATGAGCATCACTTTCGTACTCCTTTATCCCTCCGCCCCCGCACCCCCGGAGGGGGCAAGGCATTGGTTTTATTCAGAATATTTTTGAAAATCAATAGAATATCTTTGCCCCCTCCGGGGGTGCGGGGGCCGGTGGGGCAACGAGTGCCGGGAATCTATTGGTACGGGGGCCGGTAATGGAGAAGTTAATGTTCAGTTTTTATTTGTCATAGTATATTAAAGTACAAGATTTCTCACCCGAAGAATTGAAGAGGGTTCGAAATGACAATTAGCATCAATAAGCATATTGGAGAAAACTCATGGAATACAAAACAATAGAATGCTCCACCCCTGAACAAGGGATAATGGTACTTTCTCTCAACAGGCCGGAGGTATATAATTCGGTAAATCATCTTATGATGGAGGAGCTTGAACACTTCTGGCGTGAGAGGCTATATGATCTTGAAACACGTGTAGTTGTTCTTAAAGGTAATGGTGAAAAGGGATTCTGCGCCGGCCTTGACATGAAGGAGACTGCGGAGATGTCAGGCAAGTTTAATGTGGAAGAACTGTACCGTTTCCAGGCAAGGCTTGCCCGAATCAACCTTCATATGAGGAGAGCGCCTCAGCCGATCATTACAGCTGTGCATGGGGCTGCGGCAGGGCAGGGGTTCAGCTTTGTGCTGGCGTCGGACATACGTGTAATCTCACCGGATTCGAAGTTCTGTGCTGCCTATATAAATATCGGCCTCGGCGGTGCTGACATGTCCTGCAGCTATTTTCTTCCTCGAATGATAGGGGCCGGGAGGGCATACGAGTTCATGTACACAGGGAGATTCATGACATCCGAAGAGGCCATGAGTTTAGGCCTTGTGTCGCGTCTTGTTGATAAGGATAAGCTTTATGAATCAGCAATGGAGTACGCAAAGATCATGATGACAAAAAATCATATGGCTCTACGGTTAACAAAAGAAGCGATAAACATGAACCTTGACGCCTGCGGTATGGAACAGGCCCTTAATATGGAGGATAGAAACCAGACACTCCTTGCAATGGGCGCAGCGCTTAAAATGAATAAGGTTAAATAACTGTTTTTATAAAGATAAACTTATCCGGCGGAATCAGCACTACCGGCAGTTTTCTTCTCAGCTGCCGGGGCTGTACCACCAGCTGTTTTCTGGAGAAATTCAGTTATCCTCTCTGTAATAACATCAGAGGAACTATCAGCGTCAATCAGTTCAATGGAAAAGACTGAATCAAACATCTCCCTGTTGCTTTTAAACTCATCAATGAAATAATTAATCTCCGGGTTCTGCGATGAGAGGAGATCAAGTGCATTGTGCGGATTGCTGCCGATACCGTACTCCTTCTCGAATTCGTTCCCTTTGGTCAGCAGAATAATGTTGCCGCGGATCCCTTTACACTCCTCCCCCTTGCTGAGTATAATGTAGGCTATAAGAAATGTTTTGAAAATCTTCAGGTTGCCTGGATCTGCACCTACCTCTTTCCCGAGGTCAATGCGGCTGTCCATGATTATTGCCCTGGGGATACCCTTTGCCCTGATGAAACGGAGCAGCTCTGTCCTGATAAAGGCCGTTTTCCCTGACTTGGAAATGCCGGCGCTCATAACAGATGTTGAGGTAAGCGCAGGATAATCTGCCACTATCTGAAGATTGAATTTATTCAGGGCGATCTTGATTGGCGAGGTGATTCTCGGCTTTTCTGTAATCAGGATCACGCTGTCTGACATGTTTATTGTCATTTGAACCTCAATCCCTGTTTTAAACATAATATACAATAACAGAGTTTAATTTTTATTATAGCAGTTAATGTTTGAAATAGTCCGAATCTGTCATTGCGAGGAGCTTAAGCGACGAAGCAATCTGTTCATGATAGAAAATATTCAGTATTAGCCGGAACTCTTTATATCCTTAACAGATTGCCGCACTCCCTCCAGTCGTTCGCAATGACATACTTTAAATAATTATGATTTTTAAATAAATAATTTCATCATCAATGTTAAATTTCGCTTAACTCAAGTAATATATCCTTTTTACTATGAAATAGTTAAGAAATAAAGACTTAAATGTTATAATTAATATATTACATTTAAAAGCTAAAAAAGTCAAGGTTTTGATAAAATAACTGATATAAACAACTGTTTGACAAAAAAGAACTTCCTGTATTGTATATCATGGTTGAATAAAAAGGCAGTTATGACAGTAAAAGATAAATCGTTTAACACATTGAAAGAGAAGGAGAGGGAGGCACGCCGTGATATAATTATCGCCTCTGCGGAACGTGTTTTCTCCTCCAAGCCCTTCAGCCAGGTGAGCATAAGGGATATTGCCCGTGAGGCGGGAATATCTCATGCCCTTATCTACCGCTACTTCCCTGACCAGCAGGCTCTTTTTGTTGAGGCGTTCCTTCGCGGGGCGGAAAAGATTGTCGGTTTTCTTCATAAACTGATAGATGAGAACCCTGAAGGGAACATAGAGAAAGTGACAGAGAAGTTCCTGAAGCATATGATAGAAAATGACAGGTATTTCAGGATGATGACCCACTTCATGTTAGACGGAACGCTGAATGAGGAACAGCTCTCCAGGCTCAATACAATGGAGAGGAGGATGTTGGGTGAGCTTGAAAGGCTTTTCGCTAAAAAGGGATCCGAAGCCCGCATAGAGGCACACGCTTTTTTTTCCGCCATGAACGGCATACTTATATCATTCAGAAATTACCCCGGAAGGAGCCGAAAAGATGTGACACAGCACATGCTGCGCCTCGGGAGAATTATTGCCGGCAGGTTTAAAGACTGACTTTCTCTATTCCCTGAGAAATAAAAAAAAGTAATGGATTTTCCTGTGTGAATCTCAGATAATAATAAAAACCGGTTTAATTTTAAAGATATACAGGTAACATTATGGGTGAAGAAAAGCGTAAACGGGAGCGTTTCCCCCTAACACAGGATGTAGCTCTTACAACATCTGACGGGACTGTGGTTAATTCAAGCGGGGTAAATATAAGTGAAGGGGGGATACTCTGCCGCACAGAAACAGAGATAAAGCCCGGTACATCTGTTACTTTTCAGCTAACAATACCTATAGGTAAACGAGAGGTTACTGTGGGCTGTTCCGGTAATATAGTGAGGTGCATTTCCAAAGATGGTAAATTTGACATAGGGATTGAACTGACAGACCAGGAGTATATGTAGCAGTTTTGTTTAAAGCAGGAAGAGGAGCGCGACTCCTGTCATAGATAGAATAATCCCTGCGATCTCCATCCTTCTTACCTTCTCGCCGTAAAGAAAAAAGGAAACCGGAATAAGAAGAACCGGCACCACGGAAATCAGAGTAGAAGCTACACCTATATCAGCGTATTTGACAGAGTACAGAGATAATGAAACCCCTAAAAAGGGCCCGAAAAAAGCGCCAAGTGCTGTAAATGAAAAACCTTTAACGTTTCTGAAGGAGATAATGACTCTCCCCGCGTTCCGCATAACAAGAACAGCTATGATAAAACCTGCAAACCCCGCGATAATCCTTATCTGGGTAGCTATAAAGGGATCGAAATCCCTGACTCCAATTTTTGAAAGAACCAGCCCCCCTGCCTGACCCGCTGCACCTGCAAAGGCGCAGAGAATACCCGGCAGCGGCTTACTGAATTTTATATCACCGTTACTGTCCCTTGTAAGAACAACAAGGGCAATCCCTGTGAGTATAATTATGATTGCCCTTGTATCTGAAGGTGTGGGCCTCTCCCCGAAAATAAAAAAACCAGCGATTGAAGCCATTACCGGAGATGTGCACATTATAAGCATGGAGACCCGTGAGCCTATAAGCACAAAAGCCTGGAACAGAAACAGGTCCCCTATAAAGAACCCCACAAAGCCTGAAAGTGAGAGCCAGATGATCCTTTCCATATCCGCGTGGGGGAGAAAATTGCCGTAAAGTATCGCGTTATATGCAGTAAGAAAAATGTAGGCAAGGATAAGCTTGAGAATATTCACAGGGAAAGAACCTATCCGTTTTGATGCGTTTTCAAATGAAACAGCGGATACTGTCCAGCATAGAGCAACGGCAAAAGCGGCGAGTTCACCCTTTAACATTATCTTTCCCCTTGCGGGATCATCCCGATTTTCAGCTTCATATTTCAAGCGAAAAATTTTTCTGACATCGACCGTGGAGGGCTATGTTTAAAAGGGGTTATGTGTATACTGTTTATTATAGCATCGGACGATTTAATTAGTCCTCGATGTCATCTCCGCGCAGGCGGAGATCCATTATTTTTCTGATTGTCACTCCGGTTTTGCAAGACAAGGCAGGCATTATTGAAACATCGTGTTTCGTGCCTGCAGGCATCTTTCGTGAATGCACTACCGGGGTCTCATGCCTGAGATTCATGAACTCATACTATGAGATGCCGGTATTTTTTTACAAAAAACCGGCATGACAGAGAACATATAACTGATTCAAAAAACATCTGACTTTAATAAAGTGATTAAATGGAGGAAGTCTTATGAATTATATAAACAGGGGAATGGACGGGGCATACATAAATTCAATTTTAAAAGAGATTGATGATATAAACGAGATAAGGGACTTCAGGTGGGTGTACAGGGACGGGGAGAAGTACAGGACAATAAAAAGAAAGCCCGGTGTTAAGCCTTACATTGTGCGCTTTAACAGGATAGAGGAGGGGATGATGGAGCACCCGCTGTTCACTGTATTTGTTTCACTGTTTATTATTGCAAAACTTGTGAGTATCGGAACTCATGCTTTATTTATAATTATTCCACCGCTGCTGTTTTATATGCTGCGTTTTGCGGTGAGGGTGAAAATAACAGGGAGAGCAGGGGAGTAATTTGCCTATATCCTGAAAAGAATTCCTGGATTGATTTACAGTATTTTTTAAATACTGTTTAGTTCTTATATATTATTTTGCCATATTTTAAAATACTTTCAAGAAATCCGCTACGGTTATTGTTTTTAATAATTAGTTTAGGTTCAATATCAGTATTTACCTCCCTGCAGAGTGAATATAAACGGGCGCTTACATCTAAAAAATCATCATCTAATTCATCTACTACTATGGCAATATCAATATCACTATCTTTATGTTCAGTGCCTTTGGCATAAGATCCATAGAGGATTATCATATTAACAGGGAGTGTCTTTTTAACAAGCTCAGCATAACGGTTTATTGCGTTATCAATTTGTGAATCCATTTAACAATCTCCTCTGTCTCATTGTATATCTGTTGTGTTTTTAAATCATTTAGTGTTTTCATTATCCTTATTTTTTCATCAGGATATCTTGCTTCAATATTCAGAGGCATTAAAAGATCAATTAACTTTTTTTATGATTCATTAATGAGATTATCTATACCTGATTCTTTTGAAAGCTTAAGCAGATTATGAGTGTATGGAGGTTCTTCCTTTTTGATAAACCAGTAATAGCCTTTAAGAATTTTTTCTAGAGATTGATGGCAGTAAAATCCGGCTTGCAGAAATTTCTTTTTATTAAGCATGATATCTGCTGAATCGAGATCATCTACAGCGATTTCTATCCAGTAATCTATTTTTTCTTTTATGTCCATATCACTGACCTGAATTATTTCATGCAATAATATAATTATCGTCAACTATAATTATATTATTGTACAGCTATAATTATACGGTTAATCAACCCAGATAACCTCATCCACGCCATCTACATGCTGCATCTCCAGCATCTTTTTGTATGCCTTGTTTATTGTTGAACCGTGGATTGAAGCTCCGTCGAATTTTACATTATTCAGGTTGGTGAAAGTGAAGTCCACTTTTATCATTATTGATTCATTGAAATTCGTATCGTCGAACTGTGCTGCGCGGAAAGATGCGCCGCTGCAGTTGCTTTTATTGATTACAGAGAGCACCATGCGGGCTCCGCTTAGATCAGTGCCCGACATATTTGTGCCGTTCATCTTTACACCTGTGAGATTGGCCCTTCTGAAATTTGCGTTTTTCAGGTTTGCCCCTGTGAAAACAGCATTGGTGAGGTTTGCCCTTTCAAGGTTGGCACTCTCGAGGTTCGCGTTTTTCATGTTGGCGTTTGAAAGGTCGGAGTCAGAGAGGTTCGCCCTTGAGAGGTTTTTGTTTTCAAAATCCGCATTACGGAGGTCCATGCCGCTCAGGTCTTTTCCGCTTAAATCATCCAGAGAGAGGTCAATGGCTTTTGCAATAACATTAACATCAGTATCTTTCACCACAAGGCTCTTCTCTCTCTTCTCTTCAACTGTGGAGCAGAAATTTAAAGCTGACGCGGCAATTATAAGCAGCAGTAAAATTATTTTTTTCATAAACTAATCACCCGACCGGGATTTCATCCGCCTCTTCACTTTCAAGCCTTAACATTACGGAGTCCACATTGCCGTTTTCAACAAAGAATGATATCCTGAAGTTTTTATCCTCTTCTTTCGGGGAACGGCTTTTTGCTGTCCACCTGTAGTCATACCAGAGCCCGTTACCCCCTTCGGTTGTGCTGTATTCATCAGGGTATGCTTTAAGGAGTTCATCAAGGGTTGAGCCTTTTTTAATTCCCCTGGCAGTTTTAAAGTTTTCGCTCAGGGTAATCATCACAAGCTGAGGGGCCTTCATCTTCTCTGTTTTTAAAAAACCAGCCTGTCCTTCATCCCATGTGTAGCGGAATTTCTCCTCATCCTCCCATCTCCCTGTATTACCTGCAAGCTTTGTAAACTTTTTATATGGTGTGCCGAAAAGGGTGAGGGGAGTTTTAGATTTATAGAAAATCCTGAGATCCTTTTTCCCCAGGGGCGCGGCTTTTTTCCCGGCACTGCTGCCAGGTGTAAGAAACAGGGAAATAATTACAAGCGCGGCAGGGACAGCTCTGAAAATAATTTTAAAAAAAGGTCTCATGGTTAACCCTCCGGGGTGATTGATAAAAGAACAGATTTATTCTTAATATTCCATTTTGCATTCAGATTTCATGTTCATTTTCTGGCCTAAAAAATCTATATTCATTATTAGGAGCGCATGCATGGGGTAAAGAATTTTCCCGTCGTATGTAAACATGACAAATGAATCGGGAGTTCCCTTCATGTACGCGCTGGTGTTCACTCTCCTGATTTCTAAAGGAGCGCCGGTTCCCTCTTCAAGGTAGGCTTTCCCGAGAGTTGTTACCTTTTTCCCTTTACGGTGCTTTATGAAAGTAAAGGAATATTCAACACATTTTTTACCGTAGACAGTTTTACTCTTTCCGGTTCTCTGATATGTTACATTCTTCTGCTGAGGGGAATAAAATATATCAGCAATGCTCTTATAATCCTCTTTTTTTTCACTCTTTTTATTCGTCAGGGGGCTCCATCTCCCCTTAGCCTGTTCAGGGATAGGCTGTTCCGCACCGTTTTTCATCACCTTAATAATCCTGCGGTACGGCTTACCTCCCTCATATTTATACTCCTCCCATACCTCATTACTGTTTGATTTTTTCCCGGGGGCGCCTGATTCCATAAGTATATACGCGGATTTAGGGTTCGGTTTGCTGTCCCTGTTTTTGCCGTAAATGCTCACCGCGCTGTCCCAGAGGGAATCTGCATATAGTGATGAGGTGAAGAGTATAAGAGCTGTCATAGCGGCAATTTTTACTGCTCCTGCTGACAGCTTATTTAAAAAAGTTAATGATGCCGCA
>Ga0209408_1002218_pt1 | contig 11162 bp, 14 predicted proteins | sample AD_UKC107_MetaG_FD_184422 | JGI IMG/M metagenome (GOLD analysis project Ga0209408, IMG submission 184422) | Active sludge microbial communities of municipal wastewater-treating anaerobic digesters from Hong Kong - AD_UKC107_MetaG (SPAdes)... | ecosystem: Engineered > Bioreactor > Anaerobic >... | reverse complement strand
ACCACCGAAGACGGACGGGTCAGGCGTAGTTGTAAACGAAGCCTGATTGACAATGTAATCCATGGCGTTACCTTAGATAGATATGCACGGTTTTGTTTTTTCTTGATCTTCGATCATGAACGAGGTGAGCCATGGGCGAGACACAAGGCACTGCTGCAGACCCGCAGGCATTGCTGATGGAATGGCTGAAGACGGCAACCAGCTTGTTTCCGGGACCCGCAAACAAAACAGCTGCTTCATCAACCGCACAGACTGCCGGCAAACAGGAAAATGAGAGGGTAACGACCGAGGCCATCTCCTCGATCATCAAGACCTGGGGAGTTATCTCGTCTGCCATGAGCGAGCCTTCTGCAATGAATGCCCTCTACCGGAGTATGTCTATTCTCCCCGATGCGGTCTCCCACGTCATCCAATCAGGCCTTAAAGGATATCTCCGGATTCAGAACCAGTTCATGGAGAAGATGACAACGATCGGCCAGAGCACCGAGGCATACTCATTCGAAAATATCGATCATGATTCGGTGAAGATCTGGTCAGACCTTTATCTAAAGGAGGTGCAGCGGTATTTCAATATCCCTTCCCTGGGCCTTTCACGGTTTTACCAGGAACGGATGAACCTGACCCTCGACAAATTCAATCTGTTCAACACCTCGCTGATCGATTTCATGCAACTCCTATCGCTGCCGTTTGAAAAGAGTTTCAAGGTGCTGCAGGAAAAGATCGAGGAACTCACCAGAAAGGAATCGCTGCCGGAAGACCCTCAGGAACTCTATCGATTATGGATCAAGATCCTCGAAGGTCACTTCATGACCCTCTTCAAATCGCCGGAATACACCAGTAAACTTGCCGCCACATTAGATGCCATGGACGATTTTCTCCAGGCGAGAAACAGGATCATAACCGATGCCCTGCAATCCCTTCCCATTCCCACCGACAAGGACATGGATGCCCTGTACGAGGAATTGTACCATCTGAAGAAGAAAGTGAAAGAGATGGAGAAATCGGGGAAAAACAAGTGACCTTCTGATCTGTTTGGAGGACAAGCTATGGAAAAGCCCAAGATTCCCATAGATATAATCATGAAACACCTGGCAGAAGACGCAGGGGAGGCACAGGACCGTGCCCAGAAGGCATCGGACATCCTCCTGGGAAAACTCGAAACAGAGATCGCCTCGACCCCCTATGATGTCGTGTACCAGGAAGACCGGGTGAAACTCAAGCATTACACCTCCTTGGAAGACAGAGGCTCTCAGATCAAGACACCTCTGCTTGTGGTTTACGCCCTCATCAACAGGGAAACCATGCTCGATCTCCAGCCGGAGAGGAGTGTGGTGAAAAACTTTCTCGACGGCGGCATCAATCTCTACATGATCGACTGGGGATATCCCACCATCAAGGACAAGTTCCTCACCATCGACGACCATGTGAACGGTTACATGGACAATATCGTCGATTATATCCTGGAGAGGGAAGATGTGCCTCAGCTCAACCTCATGGGGATCTGTATGGGCGGGACCTTTTGCGTGATCTACTCCGCCCTGCATCCAAAGAAGGTCAAGAACCTGGTCACCACCGTGTGCCCCACGAACTTCGACACCGACCAGGGATTGCTGCATATCTGGATGAAGGAAGTGGATGCGGACAAGATGATCGACACCTTCGGAAACATGCCCGGAGACCTGATGAATTTCGGCTTCCTGCTCCTCAATCCGGCACGGCTCATGATCGACAAGTACGTGGGGTTTTTCGAACATATCGACAACAAGGACTTTGTGGAAAACTTTATCCGGATGGAAAAATGGATATTCGACAGTCCCGATGTCCCGGGAGAGACATTCAAACAATTCATTAAAGACGGGTATCAGAAAAACCTCCTTATTCAAAGCAAAATGGAGGTCGGGGGAAAGCGGGTGAACCTCAAGAACATCACCATGCCGGTACTCAACATCTACGGGCAATACGACCACCTCGTCCCGCCAGGGGCGGCAGACAAGCTCACGAGCAAGGTCGGGAGCACGGATACCGAGGATGTCTGCCTTGATACCGGCCATATCGGGATCTATGTCAGTTCGAAAACCCAGAAGGAATTTACCCCGAAGATCCTTGGATGGCTCAAACAACGGGACAGCCTGCCCTCTGCCATGAAGGAGGATATGCAGAAGAAAACCATTCACACAAAACTCTCAAGCCCTTCCAGGCAGACAAAAAAGCGATCAGGAGCTAAGGAGATACGCCATGGCTAATGAAAAAGATTATTTTACCACGATCTGCAGGGTGAGCAGGGCCTTCGGCACTACCCTGAAAAAGGATGACCTGCTCGATCTGATAGTGCAGAGTGCGATAGACACTATGCAGGGAAAGGCTGCATGCCTCTTCCTGGAAGATGAGGACAAGAAAAATCCTGTGCTCGTTCCGGCAGCACAGAAGGGACTGTCCAAGGACTATCTCCATGCAGAACCGAAAGAGGCAAAGAGGGCGGCGAACGAGATCCTGACCAAAGGCTTCATTGCCATCCACGATGCTACCAAGGACCCGAGAATTCACAGTCACGAGATGAAAAAGGCCGAGGGCATTGCGTCCATCCTGGTGGTGCCGGTCATGGTGGAAGACCGGGTCATCGGCGTTCTCGGCCTCTACACAGCCGATAAACGGATCTTTTCCCAGGAGGAGATCGAATTCCTCACCGCCCTGGCAGAACAGGGAGGAATGGCTATCGAACATGCCCGGCTGGTGGAGCAGATCAGGAAAAACACGAAACTCTTTCACGACCTCTCCGTGAGTATGAACGCCAGCTTCGATGTGAAGGAGATCATGAATATCCTCACACAAGACGTCGCGCGGGCATTCGGCGTCAAGGCGGTCTCGGTTCGTCTGCTGGACAAAGAGAAAAAGATCCTCCAGCTGGTGGCCAGCTACGGCCTGAGTGAAAAGTATCTGAGCAAGGGGCCCATCTCTGCGGAAAAGAGTATTGCCGAGGCCCTCCAGGGCAAACCCATTGTGGTGAAAGACGCTGCCGGCGACACAGGTGTGCAGTACAGGGATGAAAAGAAAGAAGAGGGAATCATCTCCATCCTGTGCGTACCCATCAAGGCGAAGGAAGAGGTGATCGGGGTATTGAGGCTCTACAGCGGGGTGCCGAGGGATTTTACCAATGACGAGATCCTGCTTGCCTCTGCCATAGCCCATCAGGGCGGCCTTGCTATCCGGAATGCATCGATGTATCTCATGCTGGAAGAAGATATGAAGGACCTCAAAGAGGATATCTGGAGTCACCGATCATGGTTCTAGAGGAGGAACAATGCTTGGAAAGACGATTGACGAACTTGTACTGGGAGAGACGGCCGAATTTACAAAGACCATAACCGAGGCGGATATCATCCTCTTTGCCGGGGTTACCGGCGACCTCAATCCCGCACACATCAACGAGGAGTATGCAAAGAACACCTTTTTCAAGACCAGGATCGCCCACGGGATCCTCCAGGCAGGATTCATCTCCGCAGCAATCGGCATGAAGCTGCCCGGCCCGGGCACGATCTACATGAAGCAGGAGCTGAACTTTCGCGCACCGGTGCATATCGGCGACACCATTACCGCACGGGTGGAGGTCTCACAGATCGATGAGGAGAAGAACCGGGTGGTCCTGAAGACCACATGCAGCAACCAGGAAGGTGAGATCGTGCTCGATGGAGAGGCGCTCGTGAGCCCTCCGAAGAAGCCCAAGGAGTGAAAAATAGAATTCAGAAGCCAGGAGCCAGAATTCAGAATAAAACCTAAAAAGAGACAGCCGGGAAAGCTGCCCTTAGGATTTCTCAATTGCTTGGGATAATCAGGTCGCGGACAAATTTTTTCAGGATAGAAAAAATTGACGTGCCGAAGGCAAGCCCAAAGGGTGAAGGCCAGGGATGGCCTGAATCAAAACTCGCTTCGCTCAAACAGAATCCGCTTTTTCCCTGATTTTTCCTGCGCTCTTTCATCGTCTTCAAGGGGCCCCGGTTTTAGTGCTGAAATTCACGACCTTGGGAGAAAACCAAGATGATTTTTGGTGGGTGGGTAAATCTTTCATTATTATACACATATCTGTGAGAGATATTGAACATATCAGGACCTAAGAAAGTTTTGAGTTATCTCAGATATATGTACTATGTAACGTTGTACATCAGCATTATCGGTTCGCTGCATCCGCTTTGTTGACAAGATTATTTACTTAATTCAGGACACATCACAACTTCCCCGAAGTAATCTTTGAAGAATATAAAGTCGAGCTCTTCATATTTTTGTAGGATGTAGGATAACTCATCGCGGTAATCCTGAGTTTCCATCAAAGTTGAGGGTCCCATTCGTCTATTGTATAGTGCCAGCATACCATAGTGGCAGTTTAAGTAACGTTTTGTATTTGCTAGTTGCAGCAAGACTTTCTTATCTTTATCTTCAATTTTAGTAATCGTATTATTGCGGAACATCACACGCCACCAAGATGATATCCTTGAGTTTCCCATAAGTTTTCCTGGCTTGGGTCTGGGCTTATTCTCAGTTCTAATTGTTTTAAGTTCGATAGCAAATTTCTTTCCAGCCATCTCGCCTATAAAATCAGCCGTTGGGAGTCGCATCCTTTCATGTTTTATAAACCTTGGGAGCTTGCGGATGTTATCAAAACCGTAATCTGATAGGCTCACTAAAATGACTGGCTCTGCTAAAATGTCATGGACCTTATCAGGGTCTGGATTAAGCAGATCGTTTGAAAAACCAAAGGAGGTTACAAACTTGTGCTCACTCAAACCCACAATCGTGCGAGCGCGAGAGAGAAGTAATTCAAGCTGTTCAAGGCACTCGATATCCTCTTTTTGCAGAATATAGATAAGATCATTGTTTTCTATATCTATACTCGGATTATCCCCAAGCCAACGGATATAATCCACGAAGCATAAGTAACTTATATGGTAATGACTCAAGATGCTTAGAATTCGATTAACTTCCATAGGTCTTCTCACATATAACGTGCGCTTCAGCTGCGCGCATCTTTTTGCGCGTCCGTCTGGAAGCGTCTGTTTTTTAAACTCAGTAACCAAGGATAGTAGATCCTAACCTCCTCTGCTGGTTTACATTGGAAATATGAAATGTCAAAGAAGTAGTCAGCCTCCATCACAGGTTTTTTACTTAACCCTTGATCTCTCTCAAAGAACCAAAGAACGACTCTGCAACCCTCATCTTTAACTGCCTGAACAAGAGGAACCTAATCATCATCTCCGGCAACCCAAATAGGAATATCATAGTTACCTCTATGAGCATAAGTGAGCATGTCAGTAGCTATCATAATATCTACTCGTTTAGTGGAGCGCCCCTTTTTTTTCTTAAACACACGTGGTGCCTCAATTCCAATTTTCTTAAGTTGCGCCTCAATGTCCTCGACCTTAGGATCATCTCCTTGAACAGCTGTGTAGTAGTACTTCCGAATAACCTCACAATGTACATGATGAGGAATATTTGCAAATTGAGACCAAACATATACATCTTCAAGGAAACGAACATGTTTTTCTGGCTGTGCACCTGCCAACCCAGCTTTATATCTGATCGACAAGTTTTCACCGTCTACGAAAACCATAGCCCTTGTGGGACCCCTCAGACTATCAGGCAAAAAGCGCATAGAACTCATATTCGAACCTCATTTTATTTTTTGTTGCCATATTCATTACAGTGTGATGTCAGAAGTTACAATTGCGTGATTGATAACCCTTGGAATCGCATCTGTTACCCTATCAATGAATTCTTTATCGCTCATAGGGTTGCCAGCTGTCTTGTAGTTTTCGATGTCGAGAACACCTGAGGCATTCATTAGTTCTGTTCTATCTGCGTAGAAATTGAACTGCAATAGGCTATTTTCGGGATAACCTGGTCTGTCAAATTCAAGGTAAATCAGAAATGGACTTTTTAGCTTGCCAGATTCCACCCGTCCTGACTGTTTTCTAACTTGTAAAAAGGAACCATCTTTAAAAATGTACCTTCTGGCATTAACGCTTACAAGTTGTTTCTCTGAAACTACAACAGGTGAATCTTTTGACTCTATTTTGGATAAGTATCCCTTTTCTTCCCATTTCTGAAATCCATTATCCAACAACCTTATTATGAAATGGGAAATTGGCGCCCACTCAAGTTCATACTTGTTTGCCATCTCCTCACTTACCATCTCAATTCTTTTTCGGCTTTCACGCTGTTTCTGCAGGAGGTCATCACTGGATTCATTAACTATTCTATCAGCAAGTAAATTGATGAGGTCTTTATGGGCGGACAGATACTCATTTTTAGCTTTCTCGTTTCCTTGTATTGCAAGCATTTCGTTCAATTTCTGGTTTTGGACCCTATCTCGTTCCTCTGACCCTTTATTTATATCCTCAACCCTTACACCAAGATCAGACAAAGCGACAGACTCCTGGGACGGGTAACAGTATCGATAAACATCAGAAAAAATAGGACCAAGAATAACACCGCCAATTAACAAAACTATAGCACCAAAGACATTGAAACCCCATGATTGATGTAAAAAACAATACCTAGATCCCGGCAACGGCCTCTTGGTGCATTGGGTTCCATTAGATTTGGCGAACGCTTGACATTGTTTTTTCGTTTTAGCAGTCATGATATCAACTACCTATTTATTGATTTAAGGGGTGTTTGAAGCTTTGGGTAAGGCTTTTGCTCAAAAAATATTTTTGCCCAATTTAAATCAATCTTATACACCTCATTCATAACAAGTTTGTATCCTCCCTTTGGCTGCTCTATCCCTCGAACAATTATTATCAGGAAAATATGCCTGATAACATTATATTGAACAACTTTTATAGGCATATAAGAGAACCCTTATATGCTTCTACTTCTCAACACTATTACATATTATTATATCCACATATAATATAGCATAGAAATATAGTGGTAAATAGTGGAAATATCTATACTTAGAAATCATAGTGAGAAAAGTAAATATTGCGTGCCATTATACAAACTTTCATAAGATTACACATAACCTCAGTAGATCAACAATCACACACAATCGATAAATTCAAACCTCTTAATTGAATAACTCGGCAACGGATCAAACGGGGTCCCCTCAGAAGCCAGTGAGCGAAAGAAGAAAAATTCGGTGAAAAAGCGGGTTCTGTCTGAGCGGAGTGAAACGGAGCGAGTTTAGCCGCGGCCCGAATTTTTCAAATGAGCGAACGGACTCCGATCCGCCGCGGCGGAGTGGCTTCTTGGGGTGCCTTTTCTTTGGTACTTTCTTTTGGCACCAAAAGAAAGTACATCTTATGTGGTTTATTTTTTCGACGAGGGCTTTCTTCCCAGTGCAGATTTTTTCTTCGGTTTTGATGCCGGCTTCTTTGCGGTTTTATTTGCGGCCGGCCGGGTCTTTTCGGCTTCAGCCTCCGGCTCTACCGGCTGATCACTGAACATCTTCGTGAAACTCGACAGCAGTTCATTGAACTGCCTGGTCTGGTCCTGAATCAGGGATTCAAAGCCTTCGAGTCCGCCAGCCTGTTTGGCAAGCCGGGAATCGAATACCCCGCGAAGCTTTTCAATGGCTGCTTCCTGCTCTGCCAGCTTTGCCTTGAGTTCCTCGTTTTCCCTGAGCACACTCTCGTAGTCCTGCCTGGGCACGAGATCCATGAGGGAGAGAAACTCACTGAATGAAGTGGTAAGATCCTGTGTAGCCTTCTTCCAGATCTCCAGATACTCGGTGGTGTTCTTCGCGATTATGTCCGCCCCGTACAATCTGCCCAGGAGATCGCCGAGTTCCTCGATCCCGCTGAAATCTCCCCCCATCCACCGGGCCAGATCTTCGAACTGCTTCTGCGATTTTGCCGCATTGAGAAACAGGTTCCCCCATAATTCGAGCACGTGCCTGTCCACCATCACTCTCCTTTCACCGCCTCATCGAGGTCAAGCTGGTAGAGCACCGGGCCCCGATAATTATTCTCACCGAACCGCTTGTGCAGGGCATACTCTGAATCCGGGTTTGACCACGAGGTGGCAATGGCGAGATGCCCCTTGGGAAATACCGTCACCTCGGCATCAATGTAATCTATGGGAGCCAGTGCAGTCTCCTTCTCCACCAGGTCGTCTTTTTCACCGTAGCAGATAAGCCACTTGATCCCCTTTTCCTTCATGCGTTTCAGGTTCAGTTCACGGCCAAACAGCCTCACCGGCAGGGTGCCGTCTTTCGTTATGGGGATGTTGTAGGAATCGAAGCTCATCTTCGTGATGGCCAGTGGAAGATCGTTGCGCTCGTAGGTGAGCCAGTAGTTTATCGCGAGAGCCGTCTTGTTGAATTCCCCCGGCGCGGACCCATTGGCGGAAAGCATCATGATGTCCCGGTAGAAGCTCACCAGTGGGTATTCGTCCTGAATGGCCTTGAGTTTGTAGACCCAGCCCATGAGCTTGCCGTCTGCCACCTTGTTCCCGTTCGGCAGGGTCTTTGTTCCGTAGGCGAGATCATTGAACCTGGGCGGCAGATTCCTGAGAAATGTCGCCAGGCCCTTGCTGCGGGTCCCATCCATGGGAGAGACGCAGGTGATGAGTGCATCCACCAGGGTGTCGAGCTCACCGGAGAGTATGTTGCACAGTGCGGAAAATCCGCCCTGACAGTAACCGTTGAGCGTAACCCGCTTGCCGTGCTTTTTCCTGAGCAGTTCACAGAAAACCCGGGTATCTCTCGCATCATCCTCCCCTGTCATCAGCTGGAAAGCGGGGGTGGTGGCTATGTCCTTCATGATGCGGATGTAGGTGGGGATCCCTTTGTTGGCAAAGGAATGCACATAACTCTTGCCATCTTTCGGCAGGAAGGCAAGGACATTCGTCCCCAGCACAAAGGGCGGGATGATCATAACTGGTTTGCCGCCTTTTTTTACCTTTATCCGCTTGTCTGTCGGGAGCACCTGGTAGAGCAGGAACCTCTCAGTCTCTCCTGTTTTTTTGTAGCCGCCGCTGTCGAAGTGAAACCCGTATTCATCCCGGATGCTTCGAATTGCCTCGGGATACGCATGGACCACCCGCTCCATAAGTTGCGCCTGTTTTGCCGTGAGCGTCTCGATATCTTCTCCCGGCATGCCGTAGACCGTATTAATCCACGCAGTCAGCGTCTCGTTGAATTGCCGCAGATGATAGTTACTGATGACTGTGTGTGAGCTTGTAAGGGCATCCTGAGCGATCATGAGGTTGAGTTGAAGAAGGTCGACATAGTCCCTGATAGTCTCCACCGGTGATGTGTTCACAAGCCGCTCACCTTCCACCGAGGCGAAATAGCTTACCGATATCCAGTATGCGTCGATGAAGTCGTGAAAATACTTCAACACACCATTGTAATACAGCTGGAGCGCTTTCGTCTTCTCCGCAGCAGCCCCGAACAGTTTTTCATTCATACGGGTGAACTCTTCGAGGCTGTTCTTGAGCGACTCATACATTTCGAGATACTGGTTATCATCGACTGCCATGGCAACCCCCTGTACGGATGACGCACCTGTGGTGCTTACTTTTTCGGCTTGTCTGCAGCTGAGAAATATTCCTCGACCTTCTTGAAGTTGTCATCAACGGTCTTCTTGAAATCATCACGTCCTTTTTTGTAGGCACCGATCCACTGATTGAGTACATTCTTGCCATCATCCGGCAGCCAGGTGGCCTGTTCGAGGACAGCGCTCACCATCTTCTCTGTCTGCTCCTGGAGCATGACCATGGCATTAAAGCTGTTGTCGAACGATGTTTTGTGAAAATCTATCATCTGTTTTACAAATTGTTTCTGGTCCATGTTATTCCCTCCTCTGTCTCTAAATTGGCCTGTTATTGAAACTTGACCCCCGAGGTCAAAAAACTCTCCGCCTTTTTGTACCCGTCGTTCACGGCCTTTTTGACATCTTCACGGCCTTTCCTGCAGATCCTTGACCACTCGGCGAGGGCATCTTTTGACTCTTTAGGCACCCATGCTGCCCGCTCCAAAAGGTCGTTCATCATGTTCTCGGCCTGGTCCTGGAGGGAAGCGAACATGTTAAATCCGCTCTCAAACGTTGATCTGTGCAAGCCGATCACGTCTTTGACAATCTGTTTAGTTTCCATAACGTTCTCCTTATAAAAGTAATTTTGTGGGCTTAGATATTCAAGGTCGAGGAAATATACTTTTCAACCTTGGCATACCCGTCGTCGACAACATTTTTCAAATCATCACGGCCCTTTTTGTACACCTTCACCCACTCGCCCAATGCCTCTTTGTTCTCCGGCGGGATCAGTGATGCCTGTGCAAGGAATGCGTTCACCATCTTCTCGGTCTGGTCCTGAATAGTCACCACGGCCTCAAAGACATTGTCGAACGATGTTTTGTGAACCTCCACCACCTTTTTTGCGACGTCTTTCATATCCATAACTTCTGCCTCCTTGGTTTTCTGCTGCTTATTATGCCTTTACTATAGTGTACGTTTCACCGTTGTCAAGATGTTTTTTTGCACTGCAACATTTTTATTTTTCATCCGCAATTGTCAATCGATCTTTTTTAACTTATTGATTTCAAAATTATTATCTGTTTTTTATGCTGCATATGGCCACATGATTGAGTAGCTTTTATTGCAACATGTCAATTTGAAACCTTTCCTGCATGAGGGTTGTCAGATGGTTTTCATTGAAAAGATAAATAGTTGCATCTTCTGTCATTGCGAGGAGTACGCCAAGGCGGATGACGAAGCAATCTCAACAAATACAAGAAGATAGAGATTTACTCAGGCCATCCATGGCCTTCACCCTCTGGGCGCATCTTTATGCGTCCATTTCTGCTGTCCTGCAGAAATGGAGCTTCGCTGCGCTCGCAATGACAATACTCGATTATGCACAGGCCTTGAACTGAAAGCACAATGACTGGCCCTTTCTCAAGACCATCTGGGCTAGGCTCAGTCTACATTACTAAGCCTACACGACATAACTTTCTGCTTCTATCTGAAGAGACGAGGTCGAGCATGTTCTGCATAACTGAAAACGTAGCCGGATGGATATTTGTGCATTGCGACATCTTATTCAGGCTGGTAATATATGCACCTGCAGGGCAGTATATTCTTATCAGGGACGGACAGAAGTTATGCGGGAAAAGATAGTACTGAAAAAATACTCGAACCGGCGCCTGTACGACACGAAAAAAAGCA
>Ga0209408_1002215_pt1 | contig 11175 bp, 11 predicted proteins | sample AD_UKC107_MetaG_FD_184422 | JGI IMG/M metagenome (GOLD analysis project Ga0209408, IMG submission 184422) | Active sludge microbial communities of municipal wastewater-treating anaerobic digesters from Hong Kong - AD_UKC107_MetaG (SPAdes)... | ecosystem: Engineered > Bioreactor > Anaerobic >... | reverse complement strand
CTGTTCTGCTAACTCATCTGCGGTAAGCGGCAATGTGTCTTTCAATCTGCAGCTGCCCTCCTCGAACGGCGGTTTTCACAACGTTTTACGACCAAAGAGGAGCGGGTGTTTTTCCTCTCGCCAGCGGGCATCACACCTGTTCTGGTTTTTCTTCTTCTTCTTTTTCGGAGGACGGAGGACCGTTGACGGATAACATTGTTTTTAGCAGCGTTCAGCCGCTCTTTCCCCGCGAAGCGGGCATTGCGTCCAATGTTCTATAAGGGCATCACTTCCTGCCGGAGGCAGCCATGCGTCCGCCGAGGTCTTCCTAACAACCGAGAACAAGGTTATTGGCTCTGGAACGAGGATCAATCTCCTATCTCGTGGTATCCACATCCTGATGTTAACTAAATGTAAAAAATGGAGTCCCCGGAAGCGCTCCTAAGATTCATTGTCCAGAATTCTTCTAATTACATGCCGGAAGAAAGGCCAGCCGATATTCAGTCTCTCGAAATAACTATGCAGAGTCCTTACGTGGAGAGTGAGTTTGGAAATGAGAAGCTCGAAGTGACAATAACGATACTCGAATCATTTGCGATGAAGACGACTTTGTTGAGGTGATTCTCGAAAGCGTAATCTATTGAAATTCAACCATCGATTCAGCTCGGGGAACCTTCCCGGGCTTTTATTTGCGAAGAAATAGACGAACAACTAAATGGAGTTCTTACTTGCTTCACATAAGATATGCAGACCTGCCCAGATACGGAGAATGGCAGATCGTGAATCGTCAGTATTCGCCTTATAGTCTCTTCAATAGAGGCGCTTCACCGAACGTACGCTGATGATCACGAAGACATATGATAACATTCAGGGAGAAGATTTGTCAAAGAAAGGAAGTTTAGCATGAAGATCACCAAAGATCACGCAAAGAGGATTTTGCTCTCCTATCAGAATCTGCTACCTCCAAAAAGGATTCAGTGTAGCGACGGAATACTTCAGTTTGTAAGAAAAGTCGGTTGTCTGCAGTTCGATCCGCTGAACATCGCCGGGATGAACACAGACCTCGTTCTCCAGTCAAGAGTGGAAAATTACAGACCGGAAATGCTTTACAAACTACTTTACGAGGATAGGAAATTGATTGAAGGCTTTGATAAAAACATGTCTTTATACCCGGTCGAAGACTGGCCGTATTTCGAAAGATTCAGGGAAGACTCAAAAGCTAATATAAGAAGTAGCGAGCACATAGACGAGATAGCCGATCACATAATGAAAGAAATTGAGGTCAGAGGCCCGCTTTCCTCGCAGGACTTTGACTTCGACAAAAAGGTCGGCTGGTATTGGGCGCCGACCAACGTCTCCAGGGCGGCACTCGAGAGTCTGTACTGGCGGGGAGAGCTTGTGATACATCACAGGAACGGAACTAGAAAGTTCTACGACTTGGCCGGGAGGTGTATGCCCGAGAATCTTATGAGAAGGTCCGACCCCAACACGACCGAAGAGGATTATCACCGCTGGCATATCAGAAGAAGGATCGACAGCATCGGGCTTTTCTGGTCGAGATCGGGCGATGCCTGGCTTGGAATAAAGGGTCTGAACAGCAGCGGACGGATAGCCGCAATAAAGGAGATGGTCCACTCGGGTGAGTTGATCGAGCTGGAGATCGAGGGGGTTGAATATCCAGTTTACATTGCTAGCTCCAATCACGAACTTCTCGATCGATGCCTCGTAATCGATGAACCATTTGAGGCAGCTTTTTTAGCTCCGCTTGATAATCTGCTATGGGACAGGAAATTCATAAAGAGCATTTTCGAATTCGAATACGTATGGGAAGTCTATAAACAGCCTAAGGACAGGAAATACGGATATTACGTTCTACCCGTTCTCTACGGAGCAGACTTCGTTGCCCGTTTCGAGCCAGTTCTCGATAAAAAGAAGAAGATCTTGAATATAAAGAACTGGTGGTGGGAGGATGAGGTTACCGTCACAGAGGAAATGGAAGCGGCTATAAAGAAGGGCATCGACGACTTTGCAAGTTTCCTGGGTGCTGTTTCCGTTGTTTCTCCTGCCAGACTAGAAAGGCTTTTGAAGAAGCTTTAGCAGCTCGAATCATGGTCGAAGGCAGAGCATTTCGACTTCGAAAAGATATCTTTCGTTCCAATGCGACGATCTGTTCTTCCTTCTCTTTCGAAGGACGGGTCCATGTTCTGGGACGAAGGACCAAAGACGGCTCCTAAATCCCCGCTCAAGCGGGGGGACCGCTTGCGGTGGGGAGTGTGCTCTTCTCAAAGGACGGCTTCATTATCTGGAACGAAGAAGGCTCTTCTCAGCGTGCAGCCTCTTCTGGCAAGCGTCCCTTTCCCCGCGAAGCGAGACTGGCCGCACGCAGTGCGACTGGCCACCGGAGGTGACTGACTGTGACTGAGACACCCAACACCGTCATCCCGGACTTGATCCGGGATCTGGGCTTTTGAAAGACCGGGGTTGGGGTTAGCGGATTGGGGGCTGGAAAGAGCAAAGAAAATGGTTCTCCGTTGAGCGGCTCTCCGTTCGCCGAGGAAACCTGTTCTTCGTTCCAGATTGAGGATCTGTTATTCCTTCTCTTTCGAAGGACGGGTCCATGTTCTGGGACGAAGGACCAAGGACGGCTTCTAAATCCCCGCTCGAGCGGGGGGGACCGCTTGCGGTGGGGTGTGTGCTCTTCTCGGAGGACGGTGAACCCGTGACGGTTGACCTGAGAGGTTTCCTGCGAATCAGCGTAAGTTTCATCACCAATCTTACTGGTTTCTTCTCTCTCTCTCTTCTCTCGTGAGCGCAGCGAACCTCTCCACAACGCTCTTTCTCAACGGTCTTAGTTTGGCCGGCGTAGCCGGAGCTGGCCTCGCCAAAGGCGAGACTGGCCAGGCGGAGCCTGACTGGCCTGCGCCAGCAGACTGGCTCCAAAACCGCCTCCTGCCGAAGGCAGCCTTGCGACCTGGGCTGTTCTTGCCCAGCCTTGCGTCCACTGATGCTCCTCAGTGCATTGCGTCCCGGCACGATCTTTGCCGGCATTGCGTCCAATGTTCTGTAATGGCATCACTTCCGCCGGTGATCTTTCGGCGCATCACTTCCTGGGATGCTCTTCCCAGCGTCACGGTCCTAAGGTTAACTGAATGTAAAAAATGGAGTCTGTCCCGAAAGAACGTTCCCAATAAATGTTCGAGGTGTGCCGGGTGTTACTATCTTGACTGAAGGGAGGTGAAGATTCTTATATGAACTATAAGACGATTATTGTAGGAAGGAAGAATCACATAGCCACAATTTCGCTGAATAGACCCGAGAAGTTAAATGCGTTCACAGAAGAACTTTCCATAGAGCTGAACGACGCTTTAATTGAGCTAGATAATGATATTGAAACGAGAGTGATTGTGATCAACGGTTCCGGAAAGGTATTCTGCGCGGGAATTGACTTGAATGCCTTGCGGAGAAAAACACCGCTCGAAATCTATCACGCTGTAACTCTCATGGAGAAGATGACTCTCACAATCGCCGAGATAAGGAAGCCAGTAATTGCATCGGTTCACAAGGTGGCTGTAGCAAATGGTATTGGAGTCGTTGCCTCTGCAGATCTGGCTATAGCTGCTGATAATACAAAATTCGGCGCAACTGCAGTTAAAGTGGGTCTGTTCTGTATGGGTCCGGCTATTCCTCTGGCCAGGTGTGTGGGCAGAAAGAAGGCTCTCGAAATGCTTCTTACAGGGGATCTTATCGATTCAGCCGAAGCTCTGAGAATTGGACTGATTAACAAAGTAGTGCCGGTGGAAGACCTCGAAGAAGAGACTCTTCGCATTGCAGAAAAACTGGCGTCCTTAAGCCCGCTCGCTGTACAGATGGGAAAGAGAGCATTCTACAAGACGGTCGATCTAGATTATCGTTCGGCTTTTGAAATTGCGAATTGTGATTTCTCGCTTCTCGTAAACACTGAAGACGGCCAGGAAGGGATCGAAGCCTTTCTCGAAAAACGCGAGGCCGATTGGAAACTTGAGTAATCCACAAAAAGTCAGTGTTGTCTACCGACCACGAAGTAGAGATTTTGATATAGATGTTCGTATATATTGTGGAGATCATCCTGGCAGGTTTATTCTGTTTGTAAGTCGATTAGTCTCTTGAAGCTTCACTATACTTGAGAATACAATGTTTTAGCTTTTCTTCCCAATGATGGTAGAATTAGTTGTTTGGCAGAGATGACGAGAAAGCCGAACACCTTTTTGGTGTGGCTTTCTATTTTTTTGTGGAGGTGTTTGTTTTGTCTAAGCGTGGGGTTATTGTGCTACTTCTTATCTTCGTTGTAGTAGCCACTGCATTTGCGGGAATCGAACTGAAATTCTACTACCCTGTTGGTGTTTCAGGACCTCTGGCAAGAGTTATTGATGGCATGACCCAGGAGTTCAATGATTCTCATCCGGGGATTACTGTGGTTCCTGTTTACTGCGGAAATTACGATGATACAATGCAGAAAGTTCAAACTGCAGTTATGTCAAAGAATCCGCCTGACATAGCCGTTGTAGAGATTTCAGAACTATACTCACTGCTAGCTATGGATGCCATTCTTCCTCTCGACAATTATATTGCAGCGGAAGGCGAGGAATTCCTGGATCAATTCTGGCCAGCTTTCTTCGGAAATGCAATCGCCAAAGACAAGATCTGGGGCTTCCCCTTCCAGAGAAGCACCCCGGTTTTCTACTACAACAAAGACCTTTTCAAGAAGCATTCAAAAGCTCTTCTTGATGCTGGTCTAGACCCAAATCGTGCACCCAGAACTTGGTATGAACTTATCGATTATGCAAGAATACTTACTGAGAGAAAAGGTAACGAAACCACCGTATATGGTTTGATCCTTCCAGGTGGTTGGAATGACTGGATATTCGAAGCATTCTTAAGGCAGAATGACTCTTTCCTGATTGACCAGGAAAACAAAAAAGCCAATTTTGATTCTCCGGAAGCTCTTCAGGCACTGAATCTCTGGTATAAGCTTACAACTGAGCTAAAGGTCAGTCCTCCTCTGAGACCATGGAATATGACCATTACAGACTTCGTATCAGGAAATGCCGCTATGATGTACTACTCAACAGGTGGCATGCCCACTGTGCGTAGTATGGCGAACTTTGATTTCGGTGTTGCCTTCCTTCCAATGCACGTTACTTACGGGACCCCGGTTGGCGGTGGCGACTTCCACATTTTCAAGAATATTCCAAAGGCAAATCAGGACGCAGCATGGGAATATATAAAGTTTATGACGACACCTGAAAAAGCTGCGTACTGGAGTATGGTCTCGGGATATGTGAGCGTAAATAAAGACAGTTACGAACTTCCGGAAATGATCGAGTTCCTGGACGGATTCCCTCAAATGTGGACTGCCGCCAATCAGCTAGAGTTTTCTTATCCAAAAATGATGGCCGTAAATTATCAGCAAATAAGGAAGATTATGGTCACAAATCTCGATGCTGTTCAGCTCGGCAACAAGACTCCACAAAAGGCTCTTCAAGAAATGCAGAAAGAGATCCAGGCAATTCTAGATAGATACAGCTTCTGATTCTTACGGCCGGGAAGTTCTGAAGACTTCTCGGCCATTTTTTTGTCTTTTGGAGGTCTAAACATATGAAAACCAAACTCTACAGGGGATACCAGCCTTTTCTTTTTCTCTTACCAGCTTTAGTATTCATAGCAATTTTTACCTATTATCCAATTGGCTATTCGGTATATTACAGTCTTCACTCTCAAAATCTCTTTTCGCCGCAGCCAGTCTTTACAGGTCTAAGCAACTACATGATGATGATGAAGGATCCGATATTCTGGACTGTTGTCTGGAACAATGTGATTTACGGTGTATTTACGATTTTCCCGACTATGATTATGGCTCTTCTGCTTGCAATACTGATCGACGAATCGAAGCGATTTAAAGCCTTCTTCCAGCTTGGGCTCTTCTATCCGCTGCTTATACCTATGGCTGCAGCAGCAATGATATGGGTTTTTATGCTGGATGCCAATTTGGGAATAATAAACAAAGCGCTTCGCATCTTTGGTCTTCCGGAACCAGGCTGGCTGGGCAGCGATAAGTCTTCGCTATGGGCACTCATAATAATGGCTATCTGGAAGAATCTTGGTTATTATATGCTCATTTTTCTGGCCGGACTTCAAAGCATACCAAAGTATCTCTACGAAGCAGCTGAAATAGAGGGAGCCGGTTGGTTTCGAAAACATTTGACCATAACCATACCACTGGTTAGTCCGTCAACGATCTTTGTGTTCATAGTATCCGTTATCCAGTCCTTCAAAGTCTTTACTCAAATACATCTTATGACAAAAGGTGGTCCAGGGTACTCTTCGAATGTCCTGGTTTATTACATCTATGAGAACGCTTTTAGATACTGGGATATCGGTATGGCCTCAGCACTCACATCTGTGCTTATAATATTCTTGCTTTTCCTTGTAGTGCTAATCTTCGGTTTTTTCAGCCGAAGGGTCCACTATTCGCTTACTTGACTGGGGGAGATGAGATTGAAGCGAAGAAATTCCGGTCTTCTTAAGTATTTTTTCCTTTTTGCGATAACGATTATAGCAATAATTCCATTCTACCTTGTTATTGTAATTGCCTTCAAAGGAAGCAAAGAAATCTTCTCGGGTAACTATTTGCTTCCATCGTTGACCCCGAGATTAGAGAATTTCAAGATTGTCTTCGAGTCTGCTCCTTTCGTTAGATACATGATAAACACGATTATTGTTGTTTTTGGAATTCTCCTTATGCAGCTCGCGGTGGTAATTCCGGCAGCATATGCTTTCGCAAGAATGAAATTCAGAGGTGCAAATTTCCTCTTCATACTCTTCATTATCCAGATCATGCTTCCTCTTGAGGCCCTGGTAGTTCCAAATTACCAAATAGTTAGATCAGCTGGCCTGTATAATACCTTAATAGCTATGATGCTCCCGTTTATTGGCTCAGGTTACGGCACATTCCTTCTCAGACAGTCTTTCAAACAAATTCCAAAGGATCTAGAAGACGCAGCAATAATAGATGGTTGTGGCCATTTCAGGTTTATCTGGAATGTTCTTGTTCCTCTTTCGAAACCGACTATCGTTACCTTTTCTTTGATAAGCATAGCAACTCACTGGAATGACTATATATGGCCGCTAATAATAACCGATAGTCAGAAAGTACGAACTTTAACTATCGGTCTTGGTATGTTTGTTCAACAAGAGTCTGGTGCCGACTGGGGAGTTCTGATGGCTGCTACATTGTTCATAAGCTTGCCTATTGTGTTATTGTTTCTTGCACTCCAAAAGACCTTCCTAGAGAGCTTCCTTACATCTGGCATGAAAGGATAGGTCTAAAGCAGTAGTCTTTCAGAGAATCTCAAACTAAGCCCAAATCCAGAAGATTTGGGTCTTTTTCACTCGCTCGTTAATTGCGACTCATCCAGTATATAATTGAATATCATTTCTGGGAGGTTCAGGCACATGTCAACAAAAAAGTACTCGATCGATGAGTTCATGAGAGTCTCAACAATAGGAGCTTTTTCGGTGAACAAAGACTCGAGTCTTCTCTTTTATTCTTCCGACGATTCAGGAAATTATGATGTCTACAGCGTCTGTCTCGAAACTGGATTGAAGAAGCGAGAGACGGCTTTCAGCGAGAATGCTATGGTATGTCATGCGTTCGACAATGGCAGCTTTCTCTTCTTGATGGACGAAGGTGGAAACGAGCTTCATCATCTCTATATCAATCGGGAAGGAAAAACTGAGGATCTAACTCCCTTTGAGGGAAGTAAAACGGGTTTCCTGATGAGCGTTTCAGAAAAGTTATACTTTTTCTCAAACAGACTTGACAAAAGCCGTTTCGATCTCTACTGTCTCGACGAATCAACCTTCGAAAGCAGCTCCATATTTGAGAACAAGGGTCTTTACGATCTCGGACAGGTCTCTGATGACGGAAGATTCATATCTCTTTCAAAGCAAGATACTGCAAACGATTCCGATATGTTTGTCTTTGATACCATTAGCGGCGAATATATCCACCTCTCAGAACACCAGGGAGAGTCTCATTTTACCCCTGTGTTCTTCTCGAAGGATTCAAAAGAACTCTTCTACCTTTCCGATTGTGAAGGAGAGTTCATGGAGCTGAAAGTCATAGATATCTTCACAAAGAATAGCAGGAAGCTTCTTTCTTTTGAATGGGATATAATAAGCGCAGCAAGATCTGAAAACGGTAGATACGCTTCCGTAGTAGTGAACCGGGACGCTTCCGCAGAGCTTCATGTTGTCGATCTGTGCAACGAAAAGATGCCAAACTCAGAGTAATGCCGGGCGGTATGATTTACCAGCATGCCTTTGCTGCAGATTCGAAGAGTATCTTTCTTCTAGCCGATTCGGCCGTAACCCCAACTGATATTCTTCGATTTTCCCTTCAAGACGGAACTTTGAAGACTTTGACAGATTCGTTCAGTTCCGCGCCAGATAAGAATGACCTTGTAATGCCAGCTATAAGGCGTTTTCCATCTTATGATGGAATGGAGATACCCGGTATTCTCTATATGCCTTATGAAGCGTCTAAGGACAACAAGGTTCCGGCTCTTATATGGGTACACGGAGGTCCCGGCGGTCAATCTCTGCCCCGATACAATCCCGAATTCCAGTTTCTCGTAAACCATGGGTTTGCAGTCTTTGCAGTAAACAACAGAGGCAGTTCAGGTTACGGGAAGAGCTTTTTCAAAGCCGCAGATCATAGACATGGAGAGGCAGATCTGGATGATTGTGTTGAAGCTTCCAGTTTTCTTAAAAAGCTGAATGAAATAGATGACTCTAGAATCGGCATCATTGGCGGAAGTTATGGAGGCTTTATGGTTCTTGCGGCGCTGGCCTTCAGACCCACGGTTTTCGCAGTTGGAGTCGATATTTTTGGCGTATCAAACTGGTTGAGGACTCTGAAAGAGATACCTTCCTGGTGGAGCGCAATAAGGGATCTTCTTTACAAGAAGATCGGAGATCCCTTCAACGAAGAAGAGTACCTGAGGAGCATATCTCCTCTCTTCCACGCCAGCAGAATTGAAAGACCTTTGCTTGTTTTGCAAGGAGCGAATGATCCTAGGGTTCTAAAAATCGAATCCGATGAAATTGTTCAGAAAACGCGCGAAAACGGCATCTTTACAGAGTATGTTGTCTTTGAAGACGAAGGCCACGGCTTCACGAGAAAGGCAAATCGTATTAAGGCCGCCAATACAATGCTCAGATTCCTCGAGACTCATCTGGCAAAATGACAAATGGCCATTTTTGACAGCATTCTAGAAGATAAGACTTCAAGCCGTATGAGTTGCCATAACTGCCAGTATTATTGCTAATGACGGAGAAAGAATAATGGAAAACATAACTGTAGTTCTCGCGGGAAAGGGAAAGAACAGTGTACAGGTTCTGGATTTCTTCTCGAGATGTCCCTACAAAGTCTCGTGCGTATCTTGTGGCGAATACCTTTGGTCACTGTTCAAACTTCCAGAAGACCATATATGGTGGCTTGAGGAGATAACCAGAGAACCGTCTGTCACTATCGGATTAGAAGAGGCAGAGATTTTTCTATCTACACAGCTTTCGGGTGAAAGCGAGTTCTCAAAAGGTGAGGCAAAACCAGTGCTCGAAGTCTCTCCTTGTGGAACAAGGTGTAGTGGCTGCAGACTATACCGAAGTCGATGCGAGGGTTGCCCCTCGACAGTTTATTATATAGAAAGTCTTTAGAAGATCTCAGGCGTATGGTCTGTCTTCGAAGTGCTTTCCTGTTTCCCTCTCCATTTTTCTTATTCTCTTGTTTATCATCCAGCATACCGGTCTTTTAAGCATACCGGGTATGTTTAGCTCAAATTCAGCCTGGCACTCTTCTGGAATTTTCTTTCCTTCGGCCATGGCAGAGACCGCCATTTCAAAGCCTTTCATCATTTTTTCGCCTTTACTCCCCATTTCCGAAAGATGCTTACAGTCCATCATTCCGGCTCCACCGTATGCAATACCGCCAAGCCAGTTCATTCCATTCTCCTTTCCAAAGAGTTCGATTGATTTTAGGGAAGCTTCGTTGAGCCTCCAAAAAGGAAAGGCACACTGACTGAAACCGAAGAGCGATTTTCCCCGAAGAACATCTCTGTATTTGTCGGAGAGTTCCTCAAGAGTTTTGATGAGTGTGTAGGGTAGAAAGTCCGAATACAGAGGCGTCAAGACGCAGAGCATTTCACTTCCCTTAAGAGAATCGAGCATGATATCGGGTATCTCAACGTATGCATCTATACTGTGAAAAAACTCAGTCGAGTAACCGCGCCTCTCGAGAGATTCGGAAAGCGCCGTTGCAAATACCATTGTATTCTTTCTCTTTCTTGAGCTTCCAAGGAGTAACGTTGCGTGTCTTTGACTCATCGTATTAATCGGCGTAGACCCCCTGCTTTAGCTGTGGGGAGGAAGCCGCCTCCCTCCTTTCACATAGTAAGGATGTTGTTTTACTTAACAACTTTAGTTTCTTATAGCTTGCTGAAGCATGCACTTTCGTTCCGTCGAGCTTTCGGATGTCAAAGTATCCACTATTCCGTCTTCCAAATATGAAGCATGGTTCTCCCTGATATTCGACTTCGTCAAACAGCCCGAACCCATAAACGAATCGAGGAGCTTTGTTAGCTTTACGCAAACCCTTTTTGGGATTTGTCTTATGCAACTGGCGATTCTGTTTGCGTACATATTTAAAGAAGTGCCAACAGCCGAGTTCTTCTGCCAAAGGATTTCCACTTATACATCGAGCGTCTACATGGTGTGATTTTTCGAGATTGTGTTTGATTCGAACATTTTTGGTTATATAGCCAAAAGTCAAATGCACATTTGAATACAGTTCTTTTAGTTTGTTATAGAAAGCCCATCGCATTATGCCCATAAAGGCTGCATCCCTGAATGAAGAGCTTCGCTTGACTTTGAGTCTGATCTCCCCTTCATGGTATTTCTTATGACAGGTTTCGCATAGAGTAATCAAATTATCCGGAGAGTTCCCGCCTGTCTTTCTCGACTCGATGTGGTGAACATTTAGAATTGGATCTCTTGACTTACCATTACAGTGTTGACAGGTATGTTTATCCCTGAACAAAACATACTCCCTGACATTATAGAATCCTAGCTGTTCGCCTTGCTGGTAATCCTCGCCAAGAA
>Ga0209408_1002213_pt1 | contig 11178 bp, 6 predicted proteins | sample AD_UKC107_MetaG_FD_184422 | JGI IMG/M metagenome (GOLD analysis project Ga0209408, IMG submission 184422) | Active sludge microbial communities of municipal wastewater-treating anaerobic digesters from Hong Kong - AD_UKC107_MetaG (SPAdes)... | ecosystem: Engineered > Bioreactor > Anaerobic >... | reverse complement strand
GCAATAAGGTATCCTATGGGATAACCCTGATAAAGAGAATCCAGAAGATCCCTAACCTTAATCGCGTCCCAAACGAAGGGCCGCTGAATCTCTGGTATGGCAACTGCCTGTGACTGAACCCACGTGAGCAAAGTCTGAATTGGGTGTTGATTAACCGAGTATTGCTGTATAACCACTACGAAACCTCCTCAAAAATCTAGGAAGCATCTCGAACATTCAGTAAATCTTGAAGTTTACTAGCTTCCCGTCGATGTAATCTCCATAAGCATACGGTTTTTCCGCGAAAAAACTCTTGTATGCAATAACTCTCAAGGCAGCATATTCTCGATACGTATTAACAATACCCCTAAAGGTAGCTCTTATATTCAGAACTGTTGGCTCAATTGGAATGTAATTGCTCTTGAGAACAATGTTGATTTCTAATCCTGACAATGTTCCGTAATTCCAACTCGTTGTGAAAAGAAGTTCTTCATGATAACGAATCGGAATTACTAGAAACACTATCATCACCAGAACAACGACAACACCGATAAGGATCAAGATCCTTGCGAATCTATTATTGGTCCACTTAGGCCAATAATGGTCTGTTTTACTTTCGAGAGTGTTTGCTAGTCCTACCTGCTCTTGTTCAGAATTAGAAACAACTTCGGTTTCTGAACCAGAATGTGCTCGCCAGAGCAGTTCTGCCCTCTTCCTGGTCTCCGAATCATAGCTTCCTTCAAAGAGAGTCATAGCTTCCTTGTAGCTTAACTTCTGCTTCTTGCACCACTCAATATACTCCAGAATCTTCTCGTCAGTCATGTTTCAAACTCCTTGGAATTTGTGCTGCAGTGTGAGAGAACCGTATTTACTAAAGAACACGCCATGTTCAAAAGTCCGCCATTCCAGCTCTAGCATTCTTGACATGGGTATACTCTATAGCCCTTTTTCGAGAACCTGTGAAAACTCTTTCTCCACTGGCTGTATCTCATACCAATCATTGAACTGCCCATTGTAACCCAATTCTTTCAGTATGAGTCTCTCTAGTAGCGCTGCTACCTTACACCATTTTTCATAGTCTCCAGAGGTATATCTGTACTCTTGATGTGTTCCTTCATTTCGACGCTTCACGAATTCTCCTATCACGTCAACTTTGTGTTCTATATCAAACTCTTCAAACAATGCGATTATCCTTTCTCTTAGAGATTTCTGAACCATGAAAGCAAGTTTCTGATTGCTGTTTTCAATTACCCATTGCTTGTCTTCATCATTATCGAGATAGGCTAGTAGATTCTCTCTGATCCACTCTTTGAATGAATCGTTCAAAGATCTTCGTTCTGCCTTTGAGAGAAGGCTGTTGGACGAATCAGGTAGTGTTAGTGAAGCGAAACTCTCAATGGAGGATGCTAAGATTATGAAGGGAAGAGGAAAGAATAGACGTTCAGAAGACATCTGAATACCTTGACTAAGAATTTTCAAAGCCTTTCTCTTCTTATCAGTCATTTGTGAGTAAGTAGTAAAACAAGACTCTATGAGATTCTGCAGGTTTTCTGGGAATTGCATGCTTACAAGAGTTCTATGAACTCTCTGTGAGCAGATATACCCACTCCTGTATTGTCTAAACTGCTCAACTTCCTTTCTATAAGCTATCATGAATGACCACAAAAGTTGATCGCCATAAGCTACACTCATTATCTCCAATATGTACTTAACAAGTTCTTCAACGTCTGGCTTGCTCAGTTCTGAGTCTTTCGATTGTACAGTAAGCCTCAAAGTGATGTGATCCAAAGCACTTTTCACCATTTCCGGGTCTGTTATATCTTCAATAACAACCACGTAGCTCTTATCAAGGTAGTTGAGTTCTAATGGGATAGGCCTATTTAAGCGCGAAGGCGGATCGTCTTTGGAATGATTCATGAATCGGAAAAATGCATTCGGCAAATAGAACTCTATCTTGTCGACTTCTTCTTTAGTGTCACCAAGCTCGAGTTTCTGTACGTGATATCCAAATGTGTGATTAACGACACCTTTGCTCCAACCAAAGTTATAGTAAACTTTGCTAAGCCACTTAGCTTTGAAGACTGCTCGATCATGTGTTGTACCCTCAAAATCTATTAACTCATCTTCATTTACTGCGGGAACAATACTTGGCGAAAAATCCGGGGTTGTGGCTTCAAGATAGAGTTTTCTTTCTGCAAGAGATTCACAGGCGTTCCAAATGAACTTCGCATCTCCTCTGTAAAGAGTTATACCTTCTTGGCCGAAAGAACCCTGCCCTTCGACTTCAAAATTATCAAACATCGCTTCACTCCGATTTCCGTCTTGAAGGTCAATCAGTTTCTTACCGACTAACCCTCTAGAATAGTGTCTTGTTAATCTCAGCGGTACCTTGAATCAGTTTCTTGACTTCTTCTGCAGTGGGTTCATCCTTCTTGCTGTGGTCACATTTGTTTCTTATATCCGCCAAGAATTGTATAGATCGCCATTGAGGGGTTTCAATAACGTTGGACCTCTTCAGGCATTCAATGAAGTCCGAGATACTTGGATTCTTCTTTTTCGTTGAGAGATTGTGACTATCACAAACCTGCATTAGGTGACGTTCGAGCACTACTCCTGAAACAGCTCCCGCTGCCCTTTCAAATCCATGCTTCAACAACTCTTCTGCCTCGTCAAGCTCCGAATCAAAGAGATCTGCCTGAACAAGCTGACGAATATCAAAGAGAGAGCTCTCAAATCTTCTTTTTGCAGACTCAAGGATTGCCAGCTGTTGCTTGAATTGAGGAATCGCCGCATCCGGTCCAACAGTGAATGGGACCTTTATGCTCTGCAGGTAATCCGAAATCTTGTAGTTATCGTAGTTGATAGTCTTGCGAGACTTAGGCTTTTCGTAGTAACTGATGAAATCGATAATTCTGTCCGGCAGTAGTTGTTTGATTAGCATAAGAGCTTCACTGTACCACGACTGATACTTGTCTTTGAAAGACGGCAATCCTTTGACAATTTCCTCAGCGGAACTTTCATCATTCTTCTTCAGTTCGAGCAGGAACTCTTTGGGGTTTAGCTCATAAAACATAGCAAGGAGAAGACGATCTCCCTCTTCTATCAACGATTCCAGATCCTTCTTGAAGCGATCAAGGTTTGAATTCATACATGATCATCCCCCAACTTTCACCAACTTCACGCCTTCGATCTTCGTTTGCAAGAAAAATTTGGAACTCTGGCAGCTTAGACATCTATCGATTGCTATCAGCAAAAAGCCCACACAACACAAGTTTCAATCAATGAGTTCTGACTCATCAATTCCAAGATCACGACACAGTTTCGAGACTTTGCTTCTCCTTACACGCAGGTAAAGACCATTAAAAAGTTTCTTTGAGAGCAATTCATAAACCTCGAATACTGCCGAGATAACTGATGCAAGAAGATACCAAACATTTTCTGTAGCAAACAGAATTGTCACAAAAGTTGCAAAGATAGCTAGAACTAAAATCATAACATAAAGTACCCTTGACAACTTGCGAGCGCTTTTGTCAGCCTTTTCTTCCATGGACTTCCGGAGTGTTCTGTACTTTAGTGCACTCTCGTCCTTTTCCGCTTCTGCTTTTTCCTTTTCCCTAGATAGTTTATCCAGAGCCTGCAGATTCTTCTGATCTTGTGCTTCGAGAATTTCGGCTTTGATCCTCTCTAGGATATCCATGACCGAGCCTTCAGTAATGGCCTCTTCATCCCCCAAGGTCACGTTCATTAGATACTCTTCAGACGAAAGCGAAGAACGGAGAAGAAAGTAATCTTGGTCGGAGAGTGCTTCGTCCTTTCGAAGCTTTTCTATGTTTACTTGAAAGGTTCGCCATAATCCTTCTGAAGGTAACAAAGCTGCATAACAATTCGAGATCAGCTGCTCTTTGGGAAGATCAGGTTCCGCAAGAGCTTTTTTCAGCCAAAGCAGATTCATCAGAGAGTAAGAGGTAAGGCAGGGAGGAATCATTGCTCTATCGTTACTTTCATAGAAGAAATGGTTTGTCTCTTTAGCTAGTTCAACATTCGTTGTGATGAATAATGCCCTTGAGTCTTCCACAAACCTTGATAAATGACCCTTGCGCAATTGTTCGATGGATATTATTGAGTCCAAATCGTTGTTCAAAGCTCGATCATCATGATACTTAATGGCATTCTCAATATGTTTTTTAAGTTCTTTTTCATCAATCATGAATTCCGCTAAGTATTCAGGCTTAGGGGTACAAAGAACCTGGAGTTTCGTGAGATCCTCTTCAATGCGATTCATTCGAAGTCTAACATCTGAGTCAGTGTAACCTCGCTTAGCGAACTCTCTCATGACTCTCCCATAGCCATGCATATCCTGCGAAGATCCTATTTTCAGAGCACAACTATACAGTATCCCCTCAATTTCTCTGACAGTGTGTTCAAAGCAACAGATATCTGCTTCTGTTTCGCGGAGAATTTCAAGAAGCTCCTTAGGAGACTTGGACCACACGGAACCGTTGTATCCGAGAGCATTCAGAATAAATGGTGTATCTAGGAAAATTGCTGTATTTTTGAATTTCCTCTGAGCATCTTGAGGGTTTGGAAGAAAAACAGAGTTTGCCAGCATCAGACCTTTGGTTATTTCTACTAGATAGTTGAACAATTCATTGTTATAGGTTGAAATATGCTTAATGAAAGAAGCAACAACAAATCGAAACTTCTGAGTAGTACTTCTGGGTTCTGGAAAAATAGTCCCGCTGTTTTCTGCGTTCAGTATCATCATAAAGTTGCTATTTATGTACGAGATCAAAGCTGACTCAATTTCCAATTCCTCTAGATCCGGTATCATTTTTCTACCAAAGCCAAATAGCTCTGAAATAAGTGTCCTGTATCTTTCTCTTGAGCTCTCTTGTTTTGCCTGAAAATCAGAAGACTCAAGGCATTTTCTAGATGGGAAATATACTCGGTTTTCAGTTTCTAGAAAGCCTCTTTTGGCAGACCTAATTAACAGAGATTTGATAACTTGCAGAGGAATTTCTAGTCCAAAGTCTGATCTAAGCTTTTCTTGAACAGTATCAACGGAAACAAATGTCTTTTGACAGTAGTTGCGAGCAATTTCTACAACGAAGGGCACGAAATTTTCGAGATAGTCTTTTCGAAAGACATCCCAGTTGCTTTTCAGTAGTGCAAGACTGACAAGTGTGTTCCCTATCATGATTTCCTCCCGGGTCAAAAAAAATTCTGATAAAGTACATCCAAAAAATAGATATTTGTTTCGTGTCACAGATTAGATTGTTTTACTTTCCAATACATTTACATTGTGAGACTATCCTTCACTTGCCTTTGACTTCAAGTATCTGTCAAACAGGAAATCGAGGAGCGTGCTGGCGAAGTCTTGGTCGTCGTTTATCTTCTTGTAGAATTTGATATTCGAGTCGATCATTTCCTGGATTATGTCGTTGGCTATGTTGTCGAATGTAAGTCTGGCACTGGAAGGGGGGTTTACCTGCACGCTGTTTCTGAGTGCTTCGTTCTTCTCCAGTCTTTCTTGAAGCTGACTGAGGAACACTTTGTCTTCTTCGGTGAACTCGGTGCCGAATCTTTCGTTCAAGTCTTCTAAGATCTTGGATAGCAGTTCCTGTTCGTTGACAAATGTCCCTGTTTCAGCACTACCATTTGTAGGCTTCAACTCACCCGGACCTCTTTCCAGTTGGATTTTACCTTTTGAGGTCTTCTGAATTCGCAGAGACTCCATATCTATATCCTCAAGCACTTCCAAGGGGAGCTGCCCTCTGGGAATTGGAAGTCTTCTTAGTAGGAATCTCGCGAAGTGATATAGCTTCTCCAGTCCCGGATCGGAGAAAGTGATAATTCTGGAAAGGAAAGAGTATAAATGAACGAATCGAGTAAGTGTCTTACGAAAGTCAAGCTTGACATCTTCCTCAACCTCTTCAAAACGCGATATTACAGGCTTGAGGCAACTATAGTAATCAGAATGTTTTGGTTTCTCAGAAAAATAGACTTCGGCAAATCTGTCCACGTCATCTTGACTGTATAGCTGAAATTGCTCTAAAACTGTCTCCAGATCGTACAAAGTGTCGGGATCGGTTCCTTCAGTGAGCAATGTCTTTTCATAGTATGGCTGGAAAGACTTTTCGATTTCTTCGACTTCGTTCACGAAATCAAGGATCATAGTATCTTTCTTATCCGGGTGAATTCTGTTTAGCCGGCTTAGTGTTTGAACCGCATGTACCCCGTTAAGTCTCTTATCGACATACATTGTATGCAGAAGCGGTTGGTCAAAGCCAGTCAGGAACTTATTTGCAACAATCAGAAATCGATACTTGTCGGTGTTGAACTCCCCAGCCGTTTGTGATTCAGAGAAGCCGTTCATATTCGCTTCGGTGTAGTCTATACCACCGTCACGAACAGTTCCCGAAAATGCGACGAGAGCCTTTATCATGTCGTAGCCCTTCTCCTTTACGTATCTATCGAATGCCTGACGATATCTTACTGCGTGGAGCCTTGAGCTCGTAACGATCATGGCCTTAGCTCGACCTTTGATTCTGTCCATCGTGAACTGCCTGAAGTGTTCAATGATTATCTCAATTTTCTTCGAGATCGTGTATTCACTTTCTCTGACGAACTTCTGGAGAAGATAAGAGGCTTTGGCCTTTTCGAACTGCGGATCCTCTTCGATCTTCTTGAGCAGTCTGAAATAAGTCTTGAAGGTCGTGTAGTTTTCTAGAACATCCATTATAAAGCCTTCCTCTATCGCCTGTCTCATGGAATATAGACTGAAAGGTTCGAATTTGCCGTCGGCTCTTTTGACCCCGAAGGTTTCCAGTGTTTTGTTCTTTGGAGTTGCCGTGAATGCGAAATAGCTCACATTAGGCAGTCTTCCTCTCTTTTTCATCTCATCCGTTATCTTGTCTTCGAGATCTTCTGATTCAACTCCGTCTCTAATCTCTGCTTCCTCAAGAGTCTCCGCCGCGAGAACCTCGTTCATATCCCTGACAGTCTCGCCACTCTGAGAGGAGTGAGCTTCGTCTATTATGACTGCGAATCTATCACTCTTCAGTTCCCCTATCTGATCCACAATGACAGGGAACTTCTGAAGGGTCGTGACAATTATGTCTCTTCCGTTTTCGAGCGCCTGTCGCAACTGACGAGAAGTCTTGTCAATATTCTCAAGCTTTCCCTTCACATCTTCGAACTGCCTAATAGTGTTCTGAAGCTGTCTGTCCAAAACTCTCCTGTCGGTTACCACTATCACAGAATCAAAGAGTCTTCTATCATCAACGTGTAGATTTGAGAGATGGTAGGCTAGCCAGGCTATCGTGAAGCTTTTCCCGCTACCCGCACTGTGTTGCACCAGGTAGCTGTGTCCCGTTCCGCTGGTTTTCGAGTCCTCTATTAAGCGGTGAACTGCGTCCAGCTGATGATATCTGGGGAAGATCATTGCTTTCTTTCCGGTCGGCCTTCCATCTTCGTCTAGGATATCTATTACTTGAATGAAGTTCTGTATGAGATCGAGTATCCCGTCTCTCGACCAGACCTCTTCCCAGAGATAAGAAGTGGCATATTTGTTGTAGCCAGAAGGGGGATTTCCAGCACCGGTGCCATCACCCCTGTTGAAAGGGAGAAAACGCGTCGCGTCCTTCTTCAACTCAGTTGTCATGTAAACCAGTTCGGGATCAACTGCGAAATGGGCGAGGCACCTGCCAAATCTGAACAGCGGTTCGACGGGATCACGATCTTTTTTGTACTGGCACATAGCATCTTCGACAGTCTGACCGGTAAGATGGTTTTTCAACTCGGCAGTGAACAACGGAAGGCCGTTGATAAAAAGCACCATATCCAAACTGTTTTCATTTTTCATGCTGTATTTCAGCTGTCTCACTACCGAGAAGATGTTAGCTCTGTACAACTCTTGAAGGCTCTCGTTCATGCCGGTTACTGGCTTGTAAAAAGCAAGTTTGAAGTGCGAGCCGAGAGACTTGATTCCTTTTCGAAGGATATGGAGTGTCCCATGATCATCCACGGCTTTCTTTATTCGTTGGAGAAGGCTATCCTTGGCCTTGTTACCAGCCGCTTTTTGGTATTTCTCCCATTCTTTTGGCTGGGTGGCATAAATGAATTGGAGAAGATCGGTGGGGATAAGGCAGAGTTCTTTCTCATATTCATCCGGTCTCCGGCTTGAGAAACCACCGCTGACGAAAGCCGTCTGCTTTGCCTTCTGACCGTATAGCGATTCGACAGGAGCTTCCTTCAGTAAAGAGTTTTCAATAGCCTCTTCGAAGCTCTTCTCGTCGTAAGTCTTGCTCACTACGGTACCTCCTCCCGAACGTCTATCTTGCCCGTAACGGCCGCTGTGATAAGAGCGGAACGATATTCCTTCAGAAGCTCTATGGTTTTTTCGATCTTTGAGATGAAGGAATCTATTCGCTTACTGCTTTCGTCGAGGAAATTCAGAATCTCTCTTTGAGACTCTATATTTGGCACAGATACTGGCAAAGACTTATACTTATCAGCAGAAGCGTTTTGAATTGTTGACTTTGTGAAAGAGCTATTGAGCCAATTCCAGTATGCAGAAGACTTGGTAAAGTAATATAGGTATCTAGCAGATACCTTTGAGGCGTCCGCCCTGAATCTTATAAGATACCCTGCAAAACAGCCCACTCCCCAAGAATGATTGTAGATGAAAGTCTTACCAACAGTGGCCCCACTCCTCGCAAAGAGTAGATCTCCTTCTTCAAGAAGATATCCCTTAGCTACATCTTGTGGAATTGACTTGAAAGTATCATCCCTTAGAATTCCCTCATCAGTGATATCGGTAATCCTCACATATCTAGGATCGTTCTGATTGCTTTCAGAGGCGGGCTCGTTGAGTCCGTACTTCAGTGGTTCCATAGACAACCACTTCAATTTTGTGACTTTCCACCCTTCCGGGATCTCCCCGATCCATTCGATCCCCGAGTCTTTCATGGGAGCGTTGGGATCGAGCCCTTTAGTCACTGCTCGCGATATTATCGCCGCGCGTTTTTCTTTCAAGAGTTCTATCAGAAGCTGTTTCTTGGAAATTAGGGCATCAATTTCCACGGTTTTTTCTGTGATACCTCTGACTATCCATTGTTGTTCCTCATCTGCTGGCAAAGGAATAATTAGGTTCCGTAGTTCTTCCCTAGAGAGTTCGATTTGATTTGTCGAACCAGCGACTAATTCATTTAGGATCTTGCTTTGATAAAGCGGTGTTTCGACTAGGAGCCTTAAGAAAGAAGGGATCATTAACTTGCGATTGCAGCGTACTATTGTCACATGGCTATCAGCAATGCACACTCTATCAAGATTGAAAAGCAAAGCACGCCCAAGGGTGCCCGTCCCAGTGGAGTTGAGTAGTAAATCGCCTTTCTTGAGCAACCCTTTTCTCAGCTCAGAGATATCGGTTTCCTCATGGTACTTGAGATCATCTTCGCTTATCCCCTCCCAGTAGATGCATGCTTGATTGATTACCGCAATCGAACTTTTCTCTGCATACTTTGGACTAATTCCCCTTCCAACGTGATTTACCACCCTCTTTAGTTTTGCTACATCCCACTCTTCTGGTATCTCCCCGATCCATTCGATTCCCGAATCCTTGTAGCGAGGGTATCTCTTCCAACGTTTCGGAACGATCTTTTCAAGGTCTTTTGTGATCTCCTCGCTCATTCCATCACATCCTTAAGAAGATCGAGAATCTCTCTTTCCACTGCGTTGAGGTCGGCCTGTATCTCTTCGAGAGATCTGGGAGGTTTGTATTCGTAGAAGTATCTGTTGAAGTTTATTTCATAGCCCACTTTTCCTGTCTTGCCGTCTTTAGGGTCTTTTATCTTCTTGTTTATCCAGGCGTCGGGCACGAAGGGTTTTACCTCTCTTTCAAAGTATTTCCGTATATCTTCTCCGAGTGGGACTGTCTCTGTATCTCTAAGCTCGGAGTCCGGTTCGGGTTTACCCTTTGAATCAAGACAAATGTCAGCCGTTTCGTCCCTCTCTGAGAGCGCATCAAGTATCGCTTTTCTTAGCTGGGCGTTGAGCTTCACCGTCGAGCTCTCGAATGCTTTGTCAAGATCGGTTTCGAATTCGGCCTTGTTTCTATAAAGACGATGAGGAAGTGTTCTCAGGACTTTCTTTATCTCTTTTTGCTGTTCCTCTCCCTGAGCCTCTTCGAGAGAGATTTGTTTGGTGTTTTTCTTTTTTTTGCTCTTGGCAAGGTTAAGAAAGGCTGTCTGATCATCCAGTCTAGAAATGCGCTCATCATTTGCAAAGAAGTTAAGTCTCAGAGGTCTTTCAATTGTTATCTTCCTGAAGCCAAAGTATTCGTTGGGGAAAATTTTCGATTGCTCCTCGTTCTTGAAGTCGTTATACAGCTCGGTTATCTTGCTTATATGTTCTTCCGTGAGCTCTCTACGTTTGCTGCCGAGACTTTTTCTCATGGGAGACCAGAGAGAGGTAGCGTCTATAAGCTGCACTTTGCCTTTTCGTCTCTCTTCTTTCTTGTTGGTGATCAGCCATATGTATGTAGCTATTCCTGTGTTATAGAAGAGCTGTTCTGGCATCGCGATGATCGCTTCAAGCCAGTCATTCTCCATAATCCAGCGCCTTATTTCGCTCTCTCCACTTCCGGCGTCGCCCGTGAAAAGAGGAGAGCCGTTCATGATTATTGCTATGCGGCTTCCACCTTCTTCAATGGGGCGCATCTTTGAGATCATGTGCTGAAGAAAGAGGAGCTGTCCGTCGCTCTTTCTCGGAAGTCCAGCCGAGAATCTACCGGCAGTTCCTCTTGAGGCTTCCGATCTTACGGTCTTTTCGTCCTGACTCCAGTCTTTCCCATAAGGCGGATTGGCAAGTATTATGTCGAACTTGTCATTCGGGAACTTGTCCTTAGAAAGTGTCGATTCATCCCTTATGTTTTCTGCGTCTCTCCCATCAACACTCTTTATTAGCATATCCGACTTACAGAGCGCGTAGGTTTCAGGGTTGACCTCCTGACCGTAGAGATAGACCTCCGTTTCCGCATTAATTTCCATTATTCTTTCCTTGGCGATCGAGAGCATTCCACCGGATCCACAGCAAGGGTCGTATATCGTTCTCACAACGTGATTTTTCTCGCGGATCTCCTTGTCGTTGTTTACTGAGAGGTTGACCATAATTTTAATAACCTCTCTAGGGGTGAAATGT
>Ga0209408_1002203_pt1 | contig 11232 bp, 10 predicted proteins | sample AD_UKC107_MetaG_FD_184422 | JGI IMG/M metagenome (GOLD analysis project Ga0209408, IMG submission 184422) | Active sludge microbial communities of municipal wastewater-treating anaerobic digesters from Hong Kong - AD_UKC107_MetaG (SPAdes)... | ecosystem: Engineered > Bioreactor > Anaerobic >... | reverse complement strand
GGCGCAGGTAGAAGAAGTAGTAGGCGGCCAGGTTGGGCACCTCGCGGGTGAGCACCTGCAGATGGTTGGTCTTGCTGCGACTGTTCAGCAACTGCCAGTCGGCCATGATGATCTTGCGGAACAGCCTTCGGCGAAGGGTGTATATGAATGTCTGCTGGTACCGGGCATCGAGGAGCGCCTTCAAGTACTGAATCAGAGCACTAAAGGTAAGCAGTACCATGTACACCACAAGTATGCTGCCGATGGTGATCTCTATGCCGGCGCCTTCGGCGAAGTTGCGTATGGCAAGCGCGATGCCGTCAGGCTCTCCTTCCGTGCCTATGCTCAGCAGCTGCAGCAGAGGGATAAGCAATACAATAGAAAAACCCCCGGTCACCCCCTGCAATAATGTCAGCATGAGGATCAGCAGGAGTTTCCAGGGCTGGTGCCCGCGAAGAAGGGAGAAAGTTTTAACTATAAAGCCAACTTTGTTCATTCATGTTTAAGAACGACCCCAAGTTTCACCATCTCATCGATCACCTCGGTGACCTCGGACTGGCATTGTTCGGCATCTACTTCGTACTCTTCCATCAGCCTACTACACAGTTCATCAATAGTCAGAGGCACCTCAATAAGATCCCAGATCCGGGTTGCTACAGGATTAAGTGAGAAGTATTTGCCCTTATCAATATCCATCATCACCACTTCATCCTGCAAACGACCGGAGATGGTATTTTCATTTCGTACGTAAGTAGTCTTGAAGTCAATTTTTTCTGGAGCCATTTTGATTTGAATTAATTTAAAATATCACTGATCTGTAAAAGTAATCTGTAAAAATCAGATTTCTCAAATTATTAAACAAGATTGGAGATGGGAAAGCTTTGTACTCCAGCAGAAAATTTGAAAACTTAAAATTTGAAGATTTTAGGTCTTCAAAGAATAATAATGTGCTGCCCTGAAGAATATACGGTATCATAAATGATATAAACCTGTCAAATCTATGTGCATGATGTTTTATCAACTTGAATCTATTATTTTTATCTCAACAATATTTTTATAAGCATTAACTAATGCTGCTAAAAAAATTAATCAGACTGTACAATTCACTGCCTTTTTTTGGCCCTTTTCTTTCTTGTGTCGATAAACAACACCGGCTGTTGTATTCAAAAGTCTATTTCTGCTCGACCTATAAAATGCCCCTCTTATTAAGGGTTATTTTATATCCTGTATTATATGTAATGTGGCTAATTAAGGGAGCCTACCTGGTCATTCGTAATTTTTATCATAATTCAAATGATACAAGGTGCAATTATAATGTAAGCAACCTGAAACAGCTTAAAAACTTACTATTCTTTACATTTATCTTCAATATAAATCCGGAAAGGTACTATACGCTGAGGCTCTTTAAGAAGAATTTTTCTAGAAATGAGCCTTTCATGTCAAACTCACATCTGACACCTATTCTCAGGTTTATTTCAAGATCGGGATCTGTTCTGGCGATAAATGACAAATTTGAATTTTGGAAGAAATTAAAGGACAACACTATAAGAATCCCTGAAACATTGGCTATTATAAGTAAAAACGGTATAAGCTTGCTCAAAGAGGGTCAGTCTTTCCCTGAATCTGACCTGTTCCTTAAACCTGTCACGGGGTCCAGGGGTTATGATTGTACCCTTTTAATGTATGGAGGAAATGGCATTTATAACCCTGAGCATTCGGAATTTCATTTCAACGAAACCAATCTAAAAAAATATCTGCGTCACAAGGCGTTCAGACAAAATTATATACTCCAACCAAGGTATCTTAACCACCCAGACTTAAATGACATCAGTAACGGGCATTTGTGCACATGCAGAATTGTAACTTACCTTGAGGACAACCAAGTTCCTAAATTTCTGTTTTCTCTGTTTATGATGCCTGTTGGGGATAGCATCTCAAGCAACACTGGCGCAATCTGGTCAGCAATAGATTCTGAAACTGGTATTCTTGAGGCCCCGAGCGATATGTACCAGAAAGAACTTATTGACAAGCACCCACAGGGGGGAGGAGTGATAAAAGGAAAGAATCTGCCATTTTGGGAAGAAGTAAAAGAAAGTTGTATTATGGCACATTCAATGTTCTCTGATCTTCATTTCATCGGCTGGGATGTCGCACTTTGTCGTGAAGGTCCGGTAATACTGGAAGGGAATATTTCATGGGATTTGGAATTCTGGCAGCTGAACGAAACTTTTCAAAGTGCTATCTTATTCTTTAAATCAGTATTGGAAGAAAAGCTGCAGGCAGAATTACAAACCCTGAAGCATAAACCTTAACTAAAGGGAATTTCATCAATATAAGAGTTCACTTTCGAAGACCTTGATAAATCCTTGCAAACTCATGGGCCTTTTTAGCAAAAATCAGGATTGAAAACTCTTCTGCAAAACTTACTTTGGATTCAGCGGAATTGAAATTATCAATTGACTTCCTTAATTTTCCGAAATCTATCATCTTAAGAACCTGATCCTGTTCCAGGCTGTCTAGTTCTTTTGCAATTTCCTTGCATGCCTTATTAATCAAAACATAAAAATAATCTAACCTTACGGGATCATTCTTTGAAGGATTGGTTCTGACTCTTTCAGGTGCAACTCCCCTTAGTATCTCTCTGATTAATTTTCGATTTTGCAACCCCGTGGTTAATGCTGTGGATGGGATGCTCAATACATATTCGATAATCCTTTTGTCAAGCAAAGGATATCTATACTCAACCCCGTTAGATATTCCGGCATAATACCAATTTTCAGCCCGCTCCGCAATATGGAACTGGTAAATGAATTTCAATAGTATTTCTCTTCTCGACCTCCATGAATAAAAGTCATTTAAGGTTTTACTACTAACAGAATATTCTTTGTTCAAATACTTAATATCTCCTGCAGGGAATTTCGAAAGAGAATAAAACCTCAATGAAAGGGCTGGTAAGATCACACCCTGAATTAGAACTCTCAATAGCTGATGAGGTCTTGTTAATGGGTTTCTTTTCAAAAAAGATCTCCAGTGAAGGCCAAAGAAAAGATCAGAATCTACTCCTATTTCACCTGAACTAATAAATTCATCTCCTCCCCACCCGCTGAATATTAAATTTATAGCATTTGCGTTCGCATGTTCCAAAACCTTTACTTCATAGAAGAGATCCGTAAGATTCTTCCAATTCATCAGGTGTTTAATGATATCTGATGAATCCAGTTTTGTATAAACAGGTTCAATTTTAAGACTTGCTGCAGATTCTCCGACTAACTCTCTTTCATCGTGTGATTTTGTCTGAGGATCATATGATTGTGGTGACCAGCAATATCCAAAAAATTCACTCTGTTTGATGTATGCTTTTCTTGAAATTGAAGCTACTAAATATGAATCCAGCCCTCCACTAAGATGAGCAGAGGCTTTGAATTTAGCGTCGGAGCGTATCCTGACTGAATCTTCAATAAGGATCCTCAGGTCATTTACAGCATCATAGAACGTCAGATTCCTGTTTTCCTTGATTTTCTCAGGTATCCAATATTTTTTTAAAGCAACTCCTCCTTTTTCAAATTTAATATAACAGCCAGGGGGTATCTTTTTTACCTTTTTGTTTGGTGTAATTCCGAATTCTTCTGTAAGACCTGATGCTGAGATTGTGTGACTAATCATCAATTTATCAAAGAACTCTTTGTTAATTTCCTCATCCCCATATAACGCCTTGCTAAGACTCAGGTTGTCAGATGAAAAGTAAAGAGAATCAGATTCTGAGCAGTACGAAATAGGTCTGATACCCAAATGATCTCTGTAAATGTAAGTTAATGCTCTTCCCTGATCGTAAATGAAGATTGAAAAGTCGCCATTAATTCCAGAAACAAAATTCTCACCATATTCCTGGTATAAGATAGAGACTAGCTCGGGAACACGTATTTCTTCTTTTTTGATCTTAACACTCTCCAGTAGAGCATGAGTATTGAATATAGCTCCCGAAAACAGAACCAGCAAATTAAGGTTTTTGTCTATATAGAAGTGGTCTTCTGCCACGTATGGTAACCTTGGGTCCATAAAGAAGCCCCCCTTGAAGGTACTGAAGGAAACCTCATAATGTTGACAACCAGGCCAGAAAATGCTTTGCCTAAGGGCGTCTAAATCAGAAAAAAAATCCACTGGATTGCCTGTGACAAAACCACCGTAAATCATTAGATATACCTAATGTCACTTAAATTCGAAATGAATTAAGATTAAGGCAGAAATAATATTTCAGTGCAACTAACTTGCTGCAGACTTTGTATAAAAATTATTATTTTCTGCATGTTTGGGGCTCGGCCCACTGTAAGTGGTTTTTTTAATCTCAAAACTCTTAATCTTGGGTGATGACCAAGCCTTCTTATTGTAGTGTAAAGCTTCCATTATATTGGAATTTAACTCTTTAATGTTAAAAGTGAGCTTTAATCAATTGTAAAGATACAAATTAAATCTTAATTTTCTTCATATCAACCGTAAATTCTGTATGAGTGACCTATAATCCATTGAAAAGCCACCCAACTATTTTAGTTCAATAAACGAATCACCTGACGGAATAATCTCGACAAAGTCAACTACCATCCATGCATGTGCTATTAATTTTCCCGATGGCCTCTTCTTTACGCCAAAAGATATTAGCGGTTCAAAACCTCTTTTTTGCAGCATCCACTTTCCGGAGATACATTGCACAAGACACCTGTTTTTCCAGAGCGCCAACCGGTCAGTATGATATAATGCAAACTTCACGTCAGTAAGAAACTCATCGAAGGGTTCCGGAGCCTTATGCCACTTACGAAATTTGATGTTCAAGACCTTCTTTAATGGTATCAAAATCAGAAACCCCTTTGCCATATAGAGCATCACAACAGCTTCAATCAGTAAACACTTCCGTCTTCGGCTTAGCTTCAGATACTTTCTAATAAGATTTAAACTCATTCTCTATACCGCTCGCTTCTTCAGTTGCTGGAGACTGATTGTCGAACGCCTTGTAAGTTTTAATAAACCAAATTCCTTAAAACTAACGGCGCTCAAATCCTTTTTTCAAGCATTCTCCTTAACTCACTAATGCCGGAGGTTCCTGCTCTCTTGACATGGTAAACTCTCACAAACGAGGCAATGACCTCTAAGGTACGGAAATAGGTTTTCTCATTATCCTTCATTCCCTCGAGGTACTCCCATCGGTATATCTCATTCCTCAGAGCAACAAACTTTTCCGCCCCGGTTATCTCCTGCAAAGATATTCCATCATCATGCCCGGCAGAAATTATAAAAACAATATTCAGGGGGTAATACTCTATATCACTCTTAATAACGGGATAATAAAATTTTTCAATATCAGGCGCAATCTTCTTGAGCCCATCCTTTTTAAGCTCGAGCTGTTTCAGGGTGTCATCCCACAGTTTGATGCGGTCTGAAATGGCCTTAATATAAGGCTTGCCACCAATAATTGTCATTGGGGAAACATCATCAGTAAGGAACTCCGCCCCGTTAATACAAAAAGAAGCCGTCAAGGACGACTTCCCTGCACCAGCCTCGCCACAAATCATTATTCCAAGGCCATTGTAACGGAAACTGCTCCCATGCAACGGCAGAATCTTTCTCTGATGAAGTATCGCCCCGTATACCGAGCCGTTCAGATAAAGCTCAAGAGATTCTGTGGTCGCCTCGTGCGCAGGAGAATACTCCACCTCTTTGCCGTCCCTGGCATAAAAGGTCCCGACCCCTTCAACCTGCATCGCAAACTCATCCTGGTTCATCTGCCAGAAACTGTCGGCATAAAGGGGAGATGCAACTTGCCTAACCCTTCCAACACGTCTGACCGTGACATCTTTTAACGGAAACCTCACCTACGGAAAAACAATTAATTGATAATCAACATCAGCAGCATTATAATGCACTATGCTCCCTCTTCTTAAAAGCATGATATAAATAAAACACTACCACACTGCCAAGCCTTCTGATCTTATACATAATGCCGGGATAACAGTGAAAAGAGAACCTCAGTCTGCTGATTTTCATCCCCGGTGTCTCACTCTCAGACTCTTCAACTGAGTATATCTGCCTCAGAGCATAGGCACGCATAAAAGGGATCCTGTCATTCTTCCAGGGAATTGAAGGTCCGGATGGATAAAATTCAGACAGTACATAATTTGCCAGAGAAATCAGCCGTGAAGCCCTGAGCTCAATCGCCATTGCCCTGAATTCTTCCCAATCAATCTTATAAACCTTAAGATATTCATTGATATCCGTTAGCCATTTAAGCCTTCTCCAGTAATGAAGACTCCCGTGCATCACCAGGTATAAAAATTCAAGCTCCCTCGATAATACTTTGAACGACCGGTCGGCAAATGTGATTTCTGATAAGTTCGCGACGACGACTTTATTAAGCTTTCGAAATTTTACCGGTGGCGTTTGAAATAACCGCCAATGCAGTTCAACTCTCAGGTTATGTGATTTATGAACAAATAACACATGATGAAGATGAGCAATGACTATCTGTTGTCCAATTTGGCCGTGAGGGAATTGATAACCAACAGGTTCGTAACCGAGCCCGATCAACAGATCAATCGTACCGTGAACAAAAGGCAGGTCTACAAGCAGATCCAGATCGCAATACTCACGAACAGTAGCATCTCCATAAAGACTGTACGAAAGCACAGGCCCCTTAAGCGGAATGAATTCAATGCTTTCAGAGTTGAGTGCATCAGTGATCCTGATAAACTCTGCAACTTTTTCCAGGGCAACTATTTTGTCTTCAAACCTCCCCGCAGACTCCTTTCTGCCTGTAAGTTTATCAATCTGATACGTGGAAAGACCATGCCTTTCCCGTAAAACCGTAGGAGAAAAATCAGTTATTCCGGACATTAAAAGAATGGCGCAATCTAACCCACTTTGTTCATCTCGGGAACGCTTGCCACATCAATGATATTCTTCACTGAATTGCTTTTCTTTCTGATGTACATCGAAAGTATGTACGTGGCTGCTATGCATAAAAACATAAGTACAGAGCTCAGAAGAAGAATCCCCAGGCTATCCAGAAGGAAAGCCACACAGATGATAAAGATATTGAACAGGGAAATATAAAGTGTGGCCTGCCTGTGGCTGAAACCGGCACGAAGCATCATATGATGAATGTGCCTCTTATCGCCTATAAACATACTTTTGCCGTCGCTAAGCCTGAGCAACATCACCCGGATGGTATCATAGAGTGGTACTACAAGAATGCCAATAGATATTGCCGGCGCCGACCTTAGGTCAAGAATTGCATTACCGGCAGCAACAATCTCGTTGAAGCGTATTGCAAGAACCGCCAGTGTAAAACCTATCACAAGTGAGCCGGAGTCGCCCATGAAAATTTTACCGGGGCCTTCCGTCATATTATAACGAAGGAAAGCTAAAAGCGCTCCCAATAAAGCCGCGGCCATAACAGTGTAACCGTAGTCGCCCGACAGGAAAAAGAATACTCCAAAGGCCACAGAAGCGATGGCTCCCACTGACGCGGCCAGGCCGTCAATCCCATCGATTAGGTTTACGGCATTGATAATAAATACTATCAGGATTACTGTCAGTATATACGAAGCAGCGACCGGAATTTCCTCAAACCCCAGAAAACCGTGCAAATGTGTTATATTAATACTGGTGAAGAGTGATACGAGAATGGCTGCTCCCAGTTCACCCCAAAACTTTTTCGCAGGATTAAGCCAGATGAGGTCATCCTTGATTCCCACAAAAAGGAGCATGACAATAGCAGCAGTGAAATATGAAAGACCCTGCATATAGCCATTGACTCCTATCAGGAAACCGAAGATGAATCCACCGAAGATTCCTATACCCCCAAGTGTGGGCACATTGGCTTTGTGGATCTTGTGAAATCCGGGCTTATCTTCAAGATGACGCTCACGAACCACTCTGATTACTTTTGGTATATAGTACCAGGTAATAAGTAGCGCACTCGCAAAAGCTATCAAAATAGCTGGCAAACCTGTAATTTCTAACTCTGGCATAGCGGTGGTAAAAACAAATTTACTCTAAGTTTATGTTCCATTTCAATTTCTTGAAGCAGTCTTCCCCATCCGCATTCGACACTTAGCCTTACAAACAACAATCTGTAGATCCGGTTCAAAATTAAGCTAAATATTCCGGGCGCGCAGGCAAATCTTTGAAAATTTTAAAAAAAAGTTCTGACTCCGGAAAAAAGATCACCCACGCTGTCAGGAAAACCAGCATGAAGTCAGTCCGGAACGAAATATGCTCCTGATACCACAACTCAAGCTTTCCTTTGTAGGGTGCAATATAATTCCTGTAAAACTCGTGCTTGTCGCCTTCATGTGCTGAGATCCATTTCTCCTCATCACGGAATATTATGGAGCCGATACCTGTCATTCCCGGGACTGTATCATATATTACCGCCTGGATGTGATCGGGAAATTTCAGGAAATCGACTTCCATCTGGGGACGCGGACCCACTATAGACATATCACCCAGGAGGATGTTGAATATCTGCGGCAGCTCGTTGAGCTTTGTTTTTCGAAGGAACCGTCCGAAGGGAAATACCCGCGGGTCATTTTTAACGGTGAGGCTGCCTGTTCCAAGCGAAGGACTGGCCTTCAGCATGGTCGCAAACTTCCAAATTTTAAACTGACGGTTTTTATAGCCCACTCTCTTTTGACCGTAGAAAACATAATGCTCCCCCGTCAGCAACAGGATAATGATCACCGGCACCAACAGCGGTGACAGCACTACTATGCCTATCACAGACAGCACAACATCAAAAAAACGCTTCAAATATTTTCTATACATTCCCCCTGACCTTTAGACCTTTAGACATTAGACCTTCAGACTGATTTACATTTTGGAATCCAGTCCCTTCCCCTTCTCTATATGTTCAAAATCCGGCAGCCATTCATGCAGTATCTCAACTACCTCTGCCTTGGTTACGTTGCCTGAATCAAACAGGTTCCTCAAGCGATGAAAGATATCATCTATTTGCCCAAAGTCCTTCCTGGTCGAATTTTTTATCACTCCAAGATTAATGAATCTGTCGTTGTCAATTATCTCCCTGTCAGTAAAGAACTCCTCATATGGTTTTTCACCTGAAGTATCTGTCTGAAAAAAGTAAACCGGGTATGATGTTATCTTATCACTTAGCAACAATGCCTTCTCGCGGGCTTCATCCTCAGTAGAGCAGATGTCCGGACGTAGCCCCATAAATTCCAGAAGATCTCGCGCAATCGCATCAAACGATATCATATCACGCTCTTCATCCAGCTTCGGGAAAATAATATCCCCTGATTCCCCAAGCACCGATGCTATCAGGCAAAGCTCGCCTGACTCCTGTGGGGAAACAAAGAAGCGCCTGATGCCGAGAGGACACGACCATGGCTGCATTCTGCCCAGTCTCTCCAGGAAACCCTGAGGTAAGCTGCCGTTTGAAAAAGCAACGTTGGCAAAGCGGGCAGTTGTTATCTTGAGTTTTTCTGAATAAGCCATAATAAGCTCTTCCATCAGCTTCTTGCTGGCTCCCATGATGTTGACAGGATTGGCAGCTTTATCTGTGGAGACACAGAAAAAATGCTCCGGTGGCGACTCCAGCAGGAGATCCAGCAGCCTCCTGGCCCGCAGCACATTGTTTTCAATCATGGCCTCTATGGAAAAGACATCCTTTTCGCTGCGGACATGCTTGTGAGCTGCGAAGTTGGCAACAATGTCAAAAGGCGCCATCGACCTGAACATCTTCTCAAAAACCCTGTCTCCAAAGTTCATCGGATATGTTATGAACTCCGCGGGAATATTGTATTCCGTTGAGCTGCGCAGATCACGGACAAGCTCTGTAAGGCCGTTCTCGTTGATGTCAACCACCACCAGCCGGTTTAACCTGAACTTCAGCAACGCCTTTATATAAAATGATCCGATGGTGCCGGCTCCGCCTATGACCAGTGCATTTCTGCCGTTAATCCTCTCTTCCAGCAGAGTCCGGTTTTTTTCAAGGTCGGGATATAAAAGGCTCTCCTGTCGCTTCGTGACACAGGTCCTGATAAACAGATCGATATCCCGGTTATTCAGCATAGTCATTATTCTTATTCGGATATTTTGTGTTTTTCAATGAGCATAAAGCTGGCTATCTTGATGTACTCTGCGAAAACGGTTTGAATATCCTCTTTTCTTCTCCACCAATTAACTCCGTTGAATGAGGAGTAGGAGCTTGGTTTGCATCCGATAACCACAGGCTTATCCATCGCTCTGAGTGTCCAGCTAAAGATCATGTGTGCTCTCCGCATATGAGCAGGGGAAGAGACAAGGATAAGAGTATCTGCTTCATTGTTGCCGGCAAGGTATTTTCCAACAGCATATGCCTCATCAAGTGTGCTCCGGGCATTTCCCGGCAGTAAAATAATACTGTCCCGGGGGATGCCGAGAGAAACGAGTGATCCGACAGCCTGCTCGCTATTGCTCACGATGCTGGCACCTCTCGACTCCAGGGCAGCAAATGCTCCCATGCCCTCTTCCACGATTATAATCCTGTCAGCCTGTCCCGATTCCCAGGTATCGTAAACCTGCAAAACTCTTTCCGGGAAGTTCCCCATGAGCAATATGATGGCATCAGCATGACCGGGCACATCCTCCTTCGCCAGCCATACTCCGGCCCGCCGGCAGCCCCCAATGTATGCAAAGGCAAGTATAAAAAGTAAAGCAAGAAATAGTGTTGATCTCCGGAAAACCGTCATCTTTTTGCTACAGCCTCTTTCAATGTGTCGCAGATATAATCTACCTGTTCAGGGGTGAGCTTTGAGAACATGGGAAGTGTAACCAGGTTATCGGCAGCATACTCTGTATTTGGCAGCGGCGATGCATACTCTCTGTAGATTGAGAACCTGTGAACGGCAGGATAGTGTACGCTTGTCTGTATGCCTGCTTCGGCCAAGTGCTCCCTGACACGATTGCGTCTCTCAACAGTTGAGTTTTTGAGCACTATTGGAAAAATATAATTTGATGTGAAGTATTTATAGCCCCTAAACGGGATAATAATCTCTTCAACGCCCTCAAGGTTCTTTTCATAAAGGGCACGCAACCCAGCCCTGATCTCCAGGTCGCCGGGTAGTTTGTCAAGCTGCACAATGCCTATTGAAGCACGGATATCATCCATGCGGTAGTTGTATCCCAGTTCTATTACGTCGTACTCTGTCGAGTGTCCCTTTGCCCTGTCGAATGAGAGGGAAGTCATACCGTGGGACCGAAGAA
>Ga0209408_1002202_pt1 | contig 11243 bp, 6 predicted proteins | sample AD_UKC107_MetaG_FD_184422 | JGI IMG/M metagenome (GOLD analysis project Ga0209408, IMG submission 184422) | Active sludge microbial communities of municipal wastewater-treating anaerobic digesters from Hong Kong - AD_UKC107_MetaG (SPAdes)... | ecosystem: Engineered > Bioreactor > Anaerobic >... | reverse complement strand
TGTAAAATATTTCCACGTAACAACAATTTTTGTTAATTACGTGTTAATTGTTTTAAGGCCGTAAAAATTGCGTATATTTGCTCTACATAAATCATTTGGTATGCATATAGCTGTTGCCGGAAACATAGGAAGCGGAAAAACCACCCTGACAAGACTTCTCTCCAAACATTACGGGTGGGTCCCCAAATATGAAGAAGTAGTTGACAATCCGTATCTCACAGATTTTTACGAAGATATGCACAGGTGGTCTTTCAACCTGCAGATCTTTTTCCTGAACCGCCGTTTATCCGGGATCGTGGAGATCCAGAAAGCGGGACAGACAGTCATCCAGGACCGTACTATATACGAAGACGCCTGCATCTTTGCCACCAACCTGCATGCCATGGGTTTGATGTCCACACGTGATTTTGACAATTACATCAGGCTTTACCAGCTGATGATATCATTGATACCCGCACCCGATCTGATTATATACCTGAGGGCTTCTGTCCCCACACTGGTCAAACGCATCCAGAAAAGAGGAAGGGAATACGAAAATTCCATACGTCTGGATTACCTTACCGGGTTGAACGAAAGGTATGAATCCTGGATCACGGAATACGAGGGTCCCAAATTGATTTTGGAAGTAGATAACCTCCAGGTGGAGGATAGTCCGGAAGATTTCAGCGTGGTGATTGACAAGATCGACGCCCGCCTGCACGGTTTATTCTAAGATCTTAGCGTCTTCTGCTTAGTGTCTTGTGCCCTGACCGGGCTCCGGAAGTAGCATCCCGCACAATTATTCTTAAATTATTGTATGTATGTTAATAAAAGCATACGGGAGTGCGGTATGCGGTATAGAGGCCATTACCGTAACCATAGAAGCGGACGTTTCCGCCGGAATCAATTTTTACCTGGTGGGCCTGCCCGACAGTGCCGTCCGGGAATCACAGCAACGCATTTCAACGGCGGTGCAGGCAGTGGGGCTTCGCATTCCCTGCAAACGCATTGTGATCAATATGGCCCCCGCCGATATCCGAAAGGAAGGCTCGGCGTATGACCTTCCGCTGGCCCTGGCCGTTTTGGCGGCCTCGGAACAGATCTGCACTTCGGTCCGGAATGCACCTGGTCAGATCAGCCATCCGGTTCTTGAATCCACTGTATGTATGGGAGAACTGGCCCTGGACGGAACGGTCCGGCCGGTCAGGGGGGCTCTGTCCATGGCATTGCACGCCAGGGACTGTGGTTTTAAGGCGTGTATATTACCGCAGGAATCGGCACGGGAAGCTTCTGTTGTAGAGGGCATTGACGTTTACGGAGTTTCTCATTTGGCGCAGGTGCTTGATTTGGTAGAAGGCTTTGGGGGAGTGGAGGCCCTGAAGCCGGTTGCCGCACAAAATTCCGGTCTGCCGGAGGCTGTTCATCCCCATCCCGACTTTTCTCAGGTCAGGGGACAGGTCCAGGCACGCAGGGCTCTGGAAGTAGCCGCAGCCGGGGGACACAATGTGCTGATGAGTGGACCTCCCGGAGCCGGAAAAACATTCATGGCTCGTTGCCTCCCGGGCATTTTACCTTCTTTGACACCTGAAGAAGCCGTGGAAACCACCCGGATCTGGTCCGTGGCCGGAATGCCCCGGGGAGAAGCCGGTCTGATGAGCATCCGCCCGTTCCGTGCCCCGCACCACACAGCCTCGGTCATGTCCCTTACGGGAGGCGGCTACTCGGCAATGCCCGGTGAAATATCCCTGGCACACAACGGGGTTCTGTATCTTGACGAGTTGCCCGAGTTCTCCGGCCGGGCGCTGGAAGTGCTGCGACAACCCCTGGAAGACGGAACCATTCAATTGTCGCGGGTGCGTTACAAAGTGTCGTACCCGGCGCGGTTCATGCTGGTGGCATCCATGAATCCCTGCCCCTGCGGGTTCCGGGGACACCCAACAAAAGAATGTGTCTGTACTGAATACCAGGTGCAACGTTACCGCAGCCGCATATCCGGGCCGTTGCTGGACCGCATAGACATTCAGCTGCAGGTTAAACCTGTGGAAATTGATGATTTGATCCCGGAGCAGGCGGAACAGTTCCCCATACATGCGGGACAGTCCCTCATACAGGCGGGACAGTCCTTCATACAGGCGGTTACGTCCGCAAAGCAGGTGCGATCGTCTGCAGGGCAAGTACACTCGTCTGCAGGGCAAGTACACTCGTACCATGCGGGGATGTCCGGAGCTTCTGCTGAATCATCTGCGGTTATCCGCTACAGGGTGGAAAAAGCCCGGGAGATCCAGCGGAATCGGTTCTGCAAGTTGGAAGGCGTACATACCAATGCACACATGAAACTAGACGAACTGAATCGGTATTGTGAACTGAACGGGAGCTGCCGTACGTTCCTGAAACAGGCGGCGCTCAGGATGCAGTTTTCTGCGCGCGCTCATCATCGCATCTTGCGTCTGGCCCGCACAATCGCGGATCTTGATGGGTCCGTCGCCATTGAGATCCATCACCTGGCCGAAGCCATACAGTACCGTTAAAAACACAGTATAAAGGGTGCTTTTTGACAACTCATCCTCATTTAGGCCGGTATTTGAGGATGAACCGGAGTTTTTTGCCGATCCATCCTCATAGAAGCCCCTTTTTGAGGATGAACCGGAGTTTTTTGCCGATCCATCCTCATTTAGGCCGGTATTTGAGGATGAACCTGCATTTTTTCGCAACTCATCCTCATGGAAGCCCCTTTTTGAGGATGAAGCGGAGTTTTTTGCCGATCCATCCTCATTTAGGCAGGTTTTTGAGGATGAACCGGAGTTTTTTGCCGATCCATCCTCATTTAGGCCGGTATTTGAGGATGAACCTGTGAATTTTGGCAACTCATCCTCAAAAACGCCCCTTTTTGAGGACGAATGGTGATTTTTTGCATAACTTTAAATTTCAAACCTTGAACCAGTATAAATATGTACGTTTTTTCAGCCATTTTATCCATTGTACTTTCTTTTGAATTATCGGTGCAGCAGAGTGATGTTAAGGACGCTCTAAAAGAATTGGATGAGACGATAGACAAACAGGAGCAATACTATAAGCCGAAGGAGCTCAGAATCAAGAATCTGTCTGAGGAACTTCAGATTTCATCCGGGCGTCCCAACGAGTTTAATATTTGTAACCAGTTATTTGAAGAATATAAGTACTATCAGTATGATTCAGCATATGTGTATGCCAGAAAACTGGAATCATTTGCAGAAAAATCAGGTAAAAGGACAGATGTGGCCATAGCTCAGGTAGCTTTGTTGTTTTGTTATAAATCCGTTGGGTTTTTTAATGAAGCGTTGGATATTATTCGGAATTTCCAACCGGAAGAAATCCCGGATGAAATTTTAGTCAATTTCTATGTTTTATGCGCGAGCACTTACCAGAATCTGTCTTCCTATGTAGACGGGACACCGTATCTGGCAGAAAAATACAATCAAAAAGTGCTTGAATATTACAAGCGGGCACTTCAATATGCTTCAGATTATTCGTTTTATTATCATTGGATTTCCCTTGAAATAGCGCTGCTTCAGGAATATTCAGACGAATTGGCCATTGATGGCCGGAAAAACCTGATCAGTTTGTTTAATTTGGATGAGCATCAGCTTGCCGTGCAATATTCTATCCTGGCAAATGCTTGTGACTCTAAACAAATGCATAATGAGGCTATCTATTATCGAGCCATATCGGCTATCTACGACATAAAATCATGTGTCCACGAAACCACATCTGCTAAAGTTCTGGCAGAGTATATGTTTGCTCAAAAAGACATTGCTCATGCATACAGATACATTCAATTAGCCTTAAGTGACGCGCAATTTTATAATTCCAGACTTAGGATGGTGGAAATCAATTCCATTTTTCCGGCCATTGAACAATCTCGTTATTCTGATGTTAACAGTCAGCGTTTGATGTTCATGATTGGCGGTGCTGTCGTTCTCTTTTTCCTGGTTTTAACCCTTATACTTCTTTTGATCCTGAGCTCCAAATCCAGGGAAATTAGAAAAGCGAATGAATTGTTGGCAAAAGTCAACAGTTTATTGAAAGAGACAAGTGTGATAAAAGACCGTTACATAATGCAGTCTCTTCAGGGAAACACTTCTTTTGTCAATAATGTTGAAAAGGAATCTCTGGCTGCTATCAGGAAAATAACCATTAAGCAGTATGAAGACGCTAAGGCAATTTTATATAATCTGGGCGTCAAGGAAGAACGCGAAAGAATTTATGCAGCATTCGATACTGCTTTCCTGGCGTTGTTTCCTGAGTTTATTGAAGCATTCAATTTGCTTATGAATGAAGATGCCTGTATAACGCTTGATAAAAGTGGAGCGCTTCCTATGGAAGTGAGAATTTTTGCTTTGATGAGACTCGGCATTGATGATCCTGCTCAGGTGGCGGAGTACCTGCATCTGTCAGTGAATACCATATATGTCTATAAAAACAAGATCAAATCCAAAGCCTCTGTGTCAAAAGATCAGTTTGATGCTATGGTAATGGCAATTTCTAAATAATTGATCTTAAATCTCCTTTCACCCCTTCTTTCTAACAGCCAGTCTGTCTGGTTGTTAGTTTTTTTATCATCTATATTTCCATCTTAATTCGTTGATTGTCTTTTTATACTTAAATACATTTGTCTCATCCGAATAGATTTACATATCTATCAAGCTAAAACAACAACTAATAATGGAAATAAAGTACAAATTATTAATTCTGACCTGTACGTGTTTTATTCTTGCAAGTTCACTTACAGCAACTGCCCAGAATCTGAAAATAAGTGGCGTGGTATCAGACGTACGCACCAATGAATTACTATTGGGAGTAACCGTGATGGTCAAGGGTACTTCATATAGTACCACCACGGGTGCTGATGGACAGTATTCACTTATGGTATCTGAAAATGATACTATTGAGGCAATCATGATGGGGTATAAGAATGCAACCGCTGTTGTTAAAGGAAACACAACGATTGATTTTGCCATGGAGGAGGATACACGTTATTTGGATGAAACCATTGTTATCGGTTATGGAACAATGGACAAAAAAGAACTGACCAGCGCCATTGCACATGTCTCTTCAAAAGATTTTTTGTCTTCCGGTTCTATGGATCCTGCCATGTTAATACAGGGAAAGGTTTCAGGTGTATCGGTAGTTAATACCGGAGCGGCCGACCCCAATAATAAAGCAAGTATTCAGATACGCGGGATTTCGTCCAGGGCTGCCGGGCTGGGACCGCTTATTGTTATTGATGGCGTTCCGGGAGGGAATATGTCAAACCTTAATCAAAACGATATAGAATCCATAAACATTTTAAAAGACGGGGCGGCCTCGGCAATATACGGTACAAGAGGAAGCAACGGGGTGGTTTTGATCACTACCAAAAAAGGAACTTCCGACGGCAACATACATACGGCATATTACGGGCAGGTCTCTGCAGATATCATGATCAAAGAACTGGATATGCTTACAGCCGATGAATACCGTGAATATAAAGTGGCCAATGGCAGCGGAGCGGATTACGGAGGCAACGTGGATTGGTTGAAAGAAGTGAGCCGGATAGGGCTTACCCACCAACATACTATAACATTGTCTGGAGGAAGTTCCCAGACAAATTACCGTGTAAGTACAGATTTCAGGGATGCCAAAGGGATAGACAGGCGCTCAGAAAGAATGGAGTATGGCCTTCGTGCTTCAATCAACCACACAACAAAAAGCGGACTGTTCACTTTTACAGCCAATGTGGCACCAAGAATCGTGAAAGCCAAATCGGCCGATTGGCATGTTTTCCATAATGCGATTGAGGCGAATCCAACCACTCCCATTATGGATCCTGACAATCCTTCCATGTACTTCAGTTTCTTTGGCCAGCAGGCGGGGTATAACCCCGTAGAAGAAATCAGGACGGTAAAGGATGACCGTGAGTTGAAATTTCTGGATTGGGACGCCACAGTAAAAATGAACATCACAAGAGACCTTTCCACGCAACTTACCTTTGCAGACCAGCAAAACGATTATTACAACAGTTGGTTTCGTCCTTCCACGAATACAGAAGGTATAAGCAAAGGCTGGGCCGGAGAGGCCTCAAAAAGCTATTCTAAAAACAGTCAGTATTCTCTTGAATGGTTGGCCAATTATTACAAATCAATACGAAACCACAACCTGAAGGTAATGGTCGGTTATTCATACCAGTATTTCCAGAACTCCGGGATGAATGCTGAAAATAAGAATTTCCCAAATGATGGCATAACATACAACAACCTGTCCCAAGGGGCCTGGGCGCGTGAGGAAGGTTATGTGGGAATGGGCTCCTACAAGAACGACGCTAAATTGATCGCGTTCTTTGGAAGGATCAATTATGACTATATGGGTAAATACCTGGCAACCGTTTCATTCCGCCGGGAAGGTTCCTCAAAATTCGGAATAAATAATAAATGGGGCAATTTCCCCGCTTTTTCTGCCGGTTGGCGTATCAGCCAGGAGCCCTGGATACAAGGTGCCGGCTGGATAAACGATCTTAAAATCCGGGCAGATTTTGGAATCACCGGAAATCAGAATTTTGGCAGTTACCTTTCGCTCAATACAATAACAGGGTTTGGCGATTATTATTATAATGGTCAATACTTTACGGTTTGGGGGCCTTCAAAAAACGTAAATCCGGATTTGAAGTGGGAAAAAGGGATAAACTGGAATGTGGGAATCGATTTCTCCTTCTTTGATAACAGCTTGTCCGGATCAATCAACTATTACAAACGAACACAACAAGACCTTCTGGGAGACTATAATGTTCCCATCCCCCCTTATCTGTACTCAACCACTTTTGTAAATGTCGGTACCATGAAAAACAGTGGAGTGGAATTGGATATTCACTGGACGGCAGTAAATAACCGGGACTTTGTGTATTCCATAGACCTGGCAGGGTCTTCAATGGATAATGAGTTCGTGTCGTTTTCAAATTCTGAATACACAGGTCAGGATTACTATTATGTTGCCGGTACGGAAGACCCGTTCCCCTTTCATTACCTGCAACGGATTGAAGCCGGGAAGCGATTGGGAACCTATTATATGTGGAAGTTTGCCGGTGTAAACAAACAGGGTAACTGGCTGGTATATGACAAAAACGGAGAACTTATACCCGGTCTGTCTGCCACGGATGAAGATATGTATGAAGTCGGTAACGGACTCCCCTTGTTTACAGCGTCTATGACACATACGTTTCGCTACAAAAAATGGGACCTTTCCGTTTATTTTCGCGGCGCTTTCGGATTTGACATCTTCAACATTCACGAATTCTATTACGGGTTCCAGGATGAAGTAGGTAATATTATGAAGATAGCCTACAATAAAAACAAGTTATTCAAAGGTAATCCTTTAGTGTGTGACTATTTTTTGGAAAAAGGTGATTACTTCAAACTTGATATGCTTAACCTGGGGTATACGTTCAATCTGAATAACGATTATCTGAAAGGGATACGGTTATATCTTACAGGACGCAATCTGTTGACTATTACCGGATTTTCGGGAGTGGACCCTGCCACCTATCAGATAAACGGTTTGCAACCCGGTGCTTCCGGGTCAAGAAGCTACTACCCGTCCAGTCGCCAGGTAATTGCCGGAATTCAGATAGATTTTTAATGTAAATCAAAGCAAAGATGAACTATTTCAAATATACGTTAGCGGTATGTGCTCTTGTGCTTTTAGCAAATTGCACGAACCTGGATGAAACCATTTATGATCAGGTTGCCAGTGAGAACTACTACAATACACAAATGGATGTGATCCGGGCCGTATTCCGTCCCTTTGAACATGCCTATTGGAGCATTCAATCCCGTCACCAATTGGAAGAACTATCGGGAGACTTAGTGGCAACTTGGAAAAAGGATGACTGGTGGGAAGACGGGGGCCGCTGGAGCAGACTTCATTACCACACCTGGACCGTTGAGGATGAGTTAATTAAAACAGAGTGGGAGGGTTGTTTTTCCGGGATTATGCAATGCAACTATGTCCTGGATGATCTGAATACTCTTGATCCTGAAAAATTCAATTTCAGTACAGAAGAATACGACAATCTTAAAGCACAATGCCGCACCTTGAGGGCCTGGTTCTACCTGAGATTATTGGGAAGCTACAGGAATGTCCCGTTAGCGGTAAGTCGTGATGCGTCATTGAACTCCGAGGGCCAGGTGCCTCCCCGGGAGACCTTTGATTTTATTGAAAAAGAACTCACCGAATGCGTTCAGCTGCTGGACGCAAAAGAAGGAGCAGCGGGAAACGGAACGGCACAGGGACAATGGAATAAAGCAAGTGCCGCGGCGCTTCTTGTGCGCTTGTATTTAAATGCCGAGAAATGGATCGGGACAGAAATGTATGCCGAGTGTGCGGCATTTGCGCAACGAATTCTTGATGGTGAATTTGGCGCATATTCGCTGGGAAAAACGTGGGATGCGGTCTACGATTGGGACAACGAAAATTGCCCGGAGGTTCTTTTTGCCTTCCCCTCGGCAAAAGGATACAGTCATTATGTTTACTCGGGAGACTTGTTCTGGTGGACGGTCCCCGCCCGCACCATCGCCAATTACCTGGGCGACACAAAAGCCGGGAATGGCGATCACAATTGCAAATATGGATTGGCACCGAGTTTCTCTCCCGACGGCAGGCCTTATACCACTGAATTGGGCAGACCGGTGGCAAAATTTAAAAAATATCCCGAGGACTTTCGCTTAAAGCTTTATAAGAATCTTGGAGATAGTAAACGTGAGGGAATGATGTTGTTTGGTTATCTGGATTATGTGGAAAACGGAAACGCCAAACGAGTGGTGTCACCTACCGGTGATTACGATCTGTATTTAAGGGATGCGGTGGGCAATTTCAAAGGATGTGGTCCGGATGAAATTCCGGCTGATGTCACTTCGGATATGGTTCACGGAGATCACAGCTCCGGCTGGCGTTTTGTCAAGTATCCTCTCTATCAGGATACGGATGAGGGGCAATTGGAATCAGATTATGTCGAGATCAGGCTGGCCGAAGTGATTTATGCTTTGGCGGAGTGTAAATTCCGTGCAGGCCAAACGGATGACTCGGCAAAACTTCTTAATACTGTTAGAAGGAGAAATTATCCTGCAGATGCCGTCCGGGACTACCTCTATGCGCCTGAGGGACCCGTGACACTTACAAAGGCTGAATTGCTTGACGAATGGGGAAGGGAGTTCTTGCACGAAGGGCGCCGGCGCACGGACCTCATCCGTTTTGACAAATTCAGTAGCGGGATATGGTGGGATAAAACGCCAGACAAAGACAACCATACAGAGATATTTCCGCTTCACAGAGACGTGCTGAACAGCAATCCTGTTTTGCAACAAAATGCCGGGTATTAGTATATAACACTTTTAAATATTAGTTAAATGAAAAATGCAAAAAAATTGATGATGTTGTTCCTGGCCGGAACACTCGTCTTATTCACTTCCTGCGACAAGGATAAAGAACCTGAAGTAATTGATATTGAACACCATTATGAAATGGTTTACATGCTTGGCGCAGCCGCAGATGGCCATTGGGATTCATCAGATCCTCTACCAATGACAGCAACATCAGATAAAGATGTTTTTGTTCATGAGTTGGATCTTGTACGCAGTGCTGAAAACAAGCTTATCAAATTTTCTGTGGATGTAAACACTTGGGATAAGGCTCATTTTCTTGTTCCGGCCCTGGAAAGCATGGTTGAAGGTCAATCCTATGCATTCCTGAAAGAGGGGGTAAACCAATTGGCAGAAACATCGGAAGAAAAAGACGGTGTAGGGAATTTGCGTGACCATTTCTTTGGTATGGATAAAGGTACCAGCGGAAGGTACAAATTGGAACTTAATCCAATCAAATTGACCTTGACGGCCACAAAGCTTTCCTCTTTGGATGATCCCGAAATTATTGAATGGGTAGAAGGAAATCTTTATCTTGTAGGTGATGCGGCTCCCTCGGGCTGGGAAATAGCAAATCCCACACCAATGGTCCGCAACGAAAATATCCACACCTATGAAGGGGCGATGAATGCCGGTGAATTTAAAATTGCAACTGTTTTTGATTGGGGCGGAGATTTTTACCGTCCGGCGGTAGACCAGACCGAGATTAACAGTTCCGGCATAGTTGACGGTTCGGTAGTTTGTTGGAAAGAAGATGCAGAAGCCGGACATGCAGATCATAAATGGAAAGTTACAGAAGCAGGTAATTACCGCCTGATTCTTGATACAGAAACACTTACTCTTAAAGTGGAATGGTTGGTAGAATAGTTAGGTTAATGTTGGTATCTCTTGCGTCAGCATTGCTTTTTGTCAATGCTGATGCTCGGGATAGCAAATACACACGTAAGAACGTGGCTCCGCAATATTGGATTGCTTACGAATATTGTTATGATCTAAACCGTCCCATGACAGAACTTCGCTGGCAAAATAATATTGACTGGATGGCAGAGACATTTTTAGATTGGGGATACGATATGGTGTCCAACGACGGTTGGATTGAAGCGGCTCAGACCATCAACGAAAATGGATATATTACAAAATACAACAGCGGCTGGGAACACGGGTTTGCCTATTGGAATGAATATATCAAAAACAAAGGCATGAAAGTGGGAGTATATTACAATCCTTTATGGATGACCTCCGCTGCCTATGATGCTGATTGCCCCGTTTTGGGAACTGCTACTACGGCTCGTCGTATTGCCGGACAATATTCTTTTAACGGACAACTGCACTGGGTAGATGTAGATAAACCCGGCGCTGAAGAATGGGTAAAGGGGTACGTGCGGTATTTTATGGACCTGGGAGTGTCATTTCTACGGGTGGATTTTTTGGAAAACTACGAAAACCACTATGGAACAGAACGATATGAAAAAGCCCTGCGATGGATAGCTGAAGAGGCCGGTGATGATCTTTTTATATCCCTGGTTATGCCCAATTCATTCAATCAGGCAGCCACGGAAATACCATATGGGGATATGTTTCGCATTAGTGATGACTGTTTTGCCGGAGATTGGGACTTTGTAAGTGACCGCAGACGCGGACAGGTAAAAAAGAATTGGCCCATGTATGCCAATGTTTTTGATGGTTTTATTGCTTTTTCAGAAGTGTCCGGTCCGGGAAAAATCATGATGGATGGCGACTTTATGCGATTGAACAAACTGGCCGACAATGCAGAACGGCAATTCCTTTTCTCTCTTATGATCATGGCCGGATCTCCACTTGCCATAGCAGATCAGTATG
>Ga0209408_1002200_pt1 | contig 11246 bp, 6 predicted proteins | sample AD_UKC107_MetaG_FD_184422 | JGI IMG/M metagenome (GOLD analysis project Ga0209408, IMG submission 184422) | Active sludge microbial communities of municipal wastewater-treating anaerobic digesters from Hong Kong - AD_UKC107_MetaG (SPAdes)... | ecosystem: Engineered > Bioreactor > Anaerobic >... | reverse complement strand
TGATTTGTCTGAAAGAAATTAAATTTTACATTTCGTGTCGCTTATATTTTTGTGTCTGCAAATGTACGAACTTTTTCTTTTAGCACCGTCGTTTTTAATATGGCAGGTAACGTTTTGCGTGTATGTGCAGTAGCGGATTAGAAGCACTTTCCTTTCCGTTTAGCACAAAGTTTCTTAGAAGCACTGACCTTCGATTTACCACTTCACCCGCTATTGCCACATACACGCTGTTACCAGCTGGCGTTCTGTCGTCCGTGTCTGTAAACCATTGTCGTTATTGAGTTTCCGTGTCATTTTTCTTTGTCGTGTTGGTCTGTGGGTTTGCGTGTTTTATTTTTTTTTAAAAGGGTTGGAAAAATATTTTGAAATTCTCTTTTGGGTGGCGAAGGTGGAAGCTCTTTTGCAATTTTTGGTCTGTGCGTTAGCTTGTGCGAATTGCAAATGTGCTTTCACCTTGTGCGTTGGCTATTTGGTATTTAGTGTCATCATAATTTCTCTAAAACTTGCTAGTCCAGCTTCTAGGTTTTCAATAATATCTTCTGCCAGTTCTTCAGGGTCAGGTAAGTTGTCCAAGTCTGCCAGTGATTTGTCTTTGAGCCAAGATATGTCAAGGCTTGTTTTATCTCTTGAAATGATTTCCTCATAGCTGAATTTTCTCCAACGTCCTTCGGGATTTGTTTCAGGGTGATATGTTTCTTTTCGTTTGTTTCTGTTGTCGGGTTTGTAACAGTCAATGAAGTCTTTTAGTACGTCAATGTTTAAAGGGTTTTTCTTTAAGGTGTGGTGAATATTAGTTCTGTAGTCATAAACCCAAATCTCTTTTGTCCAAGGATTTTTACTTGCAGGTTTGTTGTCAAAGAAAATCACATTTGCTTTTACTCCTTGAGCATAAAATATACCTGTCGGTAAACGAAGAATTGTATGTAAGTCTGTTGTTTCTAAAAGCTTTTTACGAACTGTTTCACCTGCACCGCCTTCAAACAATACATTGTCAGGCAATACAACGGCTGCTTGTCCTGTGGTTTTAAGCATTGAACGTATATGTTGCACAAAGTTCAATTGTTTGTTACTTGTTGTTGCCCAAAAGTCTTGACGGTTATAGGTCAAATCGTCTTTTTCTTGTTCTCCTTCGTCATTGGTAAAAGTCTGCGAACTCTTTTTGCCGAAAGGTGGATTGGCTAAAACGTAATCGTAGGTTGTGGGAGAAGCTGCAATCAAAGCATCAGCGGGAGAAATGAAATTATCGCTTTCAATGTCTCCAATGTTATGTAAGAACAAATTCATCAAAGCTAGACGCCTTGTCCCTGCCACAATTTCGTTACCGAAAAAGGTCTGCATTTTCAGAAACTTGTTTTGCTCTTTATCCAGTTTGTTGTTTTCCACAATGTAATCGTATGCAGCTAAAAAGAAACCGCCTGTTCCGCAACTTGGGTCAGCAATGGTTTTCATTGGTTGTGGCTGAATACATTCTACCATTGCCCGAATCAAAGGGCGTGGCGTAAAGTATTGTCCTGCACCGCTTTTTACGTCTTGTGCATTTTGTTCTAAGAGTTTTTCGTAAATATCACCCTTCACGTCTGCACCCATTACCAACCATTGTTCACTGTCTATCATATCAATGATTTTGGCAAGCATAGCTGGGTCTTGAATTTTGTTTTGGCTCTTGGTAAAGATTTGCCCTAAAATCCCTTTGGCGGTACTTAATTCACGAAGTAAAGTCGCATAGTGCAATTCCAATTCTGCACCTTTTCTATTGGTCAAACTCTCCCAACTGTATTCCTTTGGAATGGGCAGTTCCCTATTGTGCGGTGGCTTGCTGTATTCATCAGCCATTTTTAAGAAAAGCAAGTAGGTGAGTTGTTCCAAATAATCGCCATAGCCTACGCCTACATCACGCAGGGGATTACAGAAACTCCATACTCTACTTACTATGCTTGAAGTGTTGTTGCTCATAATCTTCTTTTAGTCCGGTAAAATCCGGTAATTCGTTTTTACTTTAAATTCCTTGTTTTCAATGTCTTTTCTCTCTACATCCGGTAAGTCCGGTAATTTTTCCCGGTAATTAAGTTCGCCTATCCGGTAATTTCCGGAAAGTTGCCAACTTCCGAAAAGTATGTAAACCACTGAAAAACAAGTGTTATTCATTTTAAATTAAGCTTTATCCGGTAATTTCCGGTAATTCTTTGTTGGTTCTAACGTATTTGGTTGAGGGGCCTTCTCCTAATCTTTCTACCCATTTACCTTCCATTAATTTACTGATGTCATTCCTTGCTGTTTTTTCAGAAATACTACCATCAAAAAACCTTTCATAATCTTCTCTCGAAAACAATTCTCCTACTTTAAGTTTTTTCAAAAATGTTAACATTCGCTCATTTACATCTATCGGTTTGGAAAATCCATAAAGCGTAAGTGTGGTATATCCGCTTTGTGAAGTCCATTCAGGAACTTTTAAACCATACTCAACAAACCTATCTTTTATCAAACTCAAGCCTCTGCCCAATTTTTCAATCTTGCCCCTTAAATAAAACATATGGGCAATAGTTGGGTTACGAAGTACAGAATGATGTTCTTTGATTTTATTCTTCCCCGAAATAATATCAGGTGGTATTTCTCCTGAATTGATTATTTCCATTTTATCAGGATAAACATTGATGGTAATGTCTCCTGAGATGTCAGCATAATCCCTATGAACCATTGCATTTAAAATGGCTTCATCTAAGGCATCCATTGGGTATTTTTCACGACTCGTTCTGTCCCACTTATCGTGTTTAAATTCGCTTATCATTGGAAGGTTACGGGTAAAATACTCTTGAATCCGATTGAAGGCTGTAAATAAATTGTCTTCAATTAAAACCGTATCGTCAAATCTGCTCCCTGTTTTACCGTGGGGCATCACTGTTATACGAATCTGACATTGAGAGATAAATTTCACAGGGTCTTTGCCAAACAACACGATACTTCCGTTTCGTACTAAATTCATATCAATCAGCTGAAAGTAGTTAAGAAAGCCCGGAATATCGTTCGGTAAGCTTTTTCCTCTTCCTATTTTATTTGCTTCATTTATTGTGATTTCAATTTCTTTTTGTACCAAATCTTCCAAAGTAGCATCAATAGCAGTTTGTTTTTCCCAGGTTGAAGCATACTCATTGGAAGTCCTTAGCAAAAGACTTATTTCATCCGTAGTTGCCTCTTGTGTTTGTTTTCCTTTCCTGACGTAATATTTCTTCTCATACGTGTAGGGTTGTCGGGAGCCTTTGATTACATTGATAAGCAAGACTTCCTGATTTTTGTATTGCTCGCACCGAACATCTACCAAAGGTTGTGGGAAGATAAGGTCAACAATTAAATTTTTAAGTTCCGATACTTTATTTTCAATGCCTTCGGAAATATCTTTAAATTCTTTACCGTCATAGCCAACTAATACCCAGCCACCTTCTGTATTCAAGAATGAACAAATCACTTTCAATATTTGCGGAACTTTATATTCACCTACAAATTCAATTTGTATGCTTTCCTTTTGCTGAATTAATTCAGCTATAAATGATGTGGCTCTGCTCATAATTTGCTGAATTTATCCATTAATGTTTTGATACGTTCAGGATATTTAAACTGACTATCTAAATGCAGTCGTATGTCTTCTAAGTTCACATATTCCTGAACCCAATTGCCTTTTCTTTTGATGGGCGGGATTTTATCCTTTACCATTTCTTCATATAGCTGAACACAACGTATATCCATTATCTTGTTGTCATTGAAATTGATGTTGCCGGAATTGATGGCGATTTTACTTCCATTGTGTTCAACTTCTGCTTTCCGAATTAACGAACGGGTAAAGGTTACCCGGTGGTCTGCCATAACAAAGCGTGGTATTTTTCTCCCAACTGCGGTTTCAAATTCAATGTGGGTTATTGATTTTCCGCCTCTTTCTAAAACTCCCGAACCATAATCGGGACGGATAAAGCCGACAAATACATCACATTCATTTACGCCTTCAATACAATTTTGAAGATTGGATTCGCTACTGTCAATTAGAAAGGTGCCTTTATGCGAATTGAGTACATCATAGCCAAATCCGTCTAACAATTCATAAATCTTATTCAGCTCCGTTTGGAAGTTATAAACCGTAGAGGCTACAAATACTTTTATATGGTTACGTGGTGCTGCCATTTATTTCATCAATTTTTTATCCCAACCTTTTTCTTTGATAAATGCCAAACACTTTTCAGTTTCAGCTTCATTAAACTTTTCAGCTTTGGTTTTATGTTTTTCGCCCTTTAAATTAATTTTCCATTCTGCCATTGATTGGCGAATGACTTTTAAATCGGTGCTTTGAATGTCTTCTATTACTTTACAAACAGTTGCCAGTAATTCGGTTTTATGCGAACGCTCTTTGGTGCTGTATTTTGAAAATATATCAGTTAAATCGTTTACGGCTGATTGCATTTTTTCAGTATTTGGATTCGTACTGTTGAACAATGTTTTTTCATTCAGCACTTCAATGTGATTGCCCGATTTTTTGAAATATTGCTTATTATTAATGACTTTTTTGATGGTTGGCGGATATGGCCCTAAATGCCAACGGTTGTAGTTGAAGTAGGTAGGAACACCATAAACCTTATCCATTAAATAGGCATATTTTGCCAATGTCATTTCTCCGTGTTCGATTTGTTTTTGTTTAGATGCTTTGGCAACAATACCCAGCAACTGCATTTGATAGAAATATTCGTTTTTAGGTTTGTAAAGGGGAATAACTTTTGTTTCTTTTTGCTCTGCAACAGCTGTAACCAACTTTCCCTCAAACGCCTTTTTCAATATACTCTGCTTTAAGGTTTCTGCCTGTAGCAAGCTTTGCCTGATGGTTTCTTCTATTTTATCGCAAACCGTGAGTTTGCTTTCTATTTCATTTACAATTTGCTCTTGTTCTTTTATTTCAGGTAGTTTAATTGGAATTTCCTTTACAATCTTTAGATTTAGATTTGCCATTGTAGTGCCACCTGCATTTAATTCTAAATATTTCTTTATTGGTTGGCTAGAGAGATAATAGTAAAGAAACCTTGAGTTAAGTTTTGTTGGGTTTGGTCTGAAGTACAAGCTACCAGTACCACAAAACCAACCATCTTCAGTTTTTGAAACTAATCCACATCTCCCCATTTCACCTCTTCTACCCATTATTACGTCTCCTTCTTTTAAAATATAGTTTGGAAGGCTTTGCATCTTTTCATTCCGAATTGAATACGAATAATTTGGAACAATTTTCCCATTTTGAATATGCATTGGATTTATTAAAGGAATTCCATTTTCAATATAATCTTCCTTGTGTAATTGAGTGCCAAAAGGTCCAATTTGAATTTTAATATTCAAATCAACCATATTAAATATTGGATAGTCATTACTTTCAAACGCCCATTTCAACAAACTTTGCCTGTACACTTTTAATTGCTGTTGGGCAGTAAGCAGTTGTTGTTTGCCGTTTTCTAATTCACTTAGGAGTTCTTCTATTTTGGCTACTATGGCTTCTTGTTCCTCAAAAGGTGGAAGAGGTACAAATATTTTTTTGGCTGATTCATCATTTAAAGCCGATTGCGTTGAACCGGAGCAAAGTTTGTCTTTTTGTTGTTTAAATAAATTGGATGTTAAGTAATAATAAATGAACTTGTTAAATAGTTTGTCATCTCCTCTTATCTGAAAAAATCCAGTTGAAAAGAGTTGTGCGTCAAGTTCACTAGTAATTAGTATTGCTTTGTCAGTACTCTTCATTCTTGCCTGAAAAACATCCCCAAGTTTTGCAATTCTATTAGCTCTTGAAGGTTTATTATTAAATTCATATTCGCCTTCAAAAGTGATTTTGTCTTCTTTAATACTTCCAGTAGAATAATACTTTTTCTTGCCTTTAAATTCTGGAACACCAGTTTTAATGAACTGCAAGTCATTTACTAAAGAAACTAATTTCCAATGTGGTGGTATATTATTATTTCGTTTCATTGGGTAAGTTAATTTCTGCTGGTTGTACTGCTGTGTTTTCTTGTGCTGCTTCCACGACTTCTTTAGCACTATTTAATTCATTAGTTAATTGGTCTCTTTCAAGCTTCAACTTGTCATTCAAAAATTTATGCTTGATTTCAAAGTCAGCAAATATTTCACTCCATTTCTTGGCATATACTTTTACCCTTCCGTTGTCCTTTGAAAGTATTAAATGGGGGATGCCGTGATTTTTATTTGTTTCAATTAAATCTTCAATATACCCTGATGTGTCAAATTTTCTACCAACTAAATAGAATTCCCAAAACATATTACTTGCATTGAATTCAGGTTGCGAAGTAATTACCTGTAAATACTTATGGACTTGAGTGTATTGCTCTTGTCCTAAAGAAATTTGTGGATGCTTTAATTCAACTACGATATTCTCAATCCGATTAACCAGAATATTTTGGCGACAGGCAAAAATGTCCATCTCTTTCAATTTGTGCGGATGGTAAATTTCGGTTGAAGTGTCTTTTTCGGTTAGATGATATAAGAATCTTCTTAGTGCCTCTTCAAATTTCGGCTCTGCTGCTGTTACTAAGTGGTATTGTTCTCCGAATATCCAATAATGGCTTTCAATGAGTTTTTGAAGGTGGTCAACTTCATTTGCTTTTAGGTCAGGATTGAAAACCAAATCCTTTAAAAGGTAAAATGTTTTGTACCTATCTTCAATGAGTTTAATGGTTTCAATTATGCTGTTGAGCTTTGTTGTTTTAAAGAGTTTGGCTAAATCTTCTCTTTCTTCGGATTCTAATTCTACGACTTCGTCAATAATCTTTAATAAGTTCTCTCTCTCGTTTGAATCAAGCAGAAGGTCTAAAAGTCTTACAAAGGTTTTCTTTTGGTCAATATTTAATGCTGTGAATAATTTCGGCTGTGCTTCATACAGCCCAATTATTGTTTCTTCGAGTTGTGGCTTTTTATATTTTTCTTCCCATTCATTTTCATAAGCAGGCAATATTCCGTCTTGCTCATATTTTTCAACAAGTCTGGAAGCGTAAATTCTAAGAAATGGTTTTCTTTTCTCTCTAAGAAACTTGTTTACCTCCTTAATCAAATATTTGTATTCAGGTGACGATTTGGCTTTACCAAAAAGCTTAGATTGAATCTCTTCTTCGTTACTATTGAAATCAAAATCATTAAAAAAATCACTACTGATGTAAACACTATGAAAAAACTCATCACCCTTTTTGTTCAGAGTTGTATAGTCTTTGTAAACTTCAATTTCACTACCGTTAAGAAAATAGTATTTTGAAAATTCTTTATGAAGTGATTCCTTCCATTGGATGTATTTCACTCTAAATGTGGTGTTGCTTGGCTCGTAGAGAATTTCAATATCATCTTGAAAGTCAAGAATATTTTGAGTGAAATCTAAAGGCTCACCATTAATAATGATGGAATAGTTTTTTGCCTTGTTTAATTCCAAGAACCAACAGAATTCGCAGATTAAAAAAGGAATAATTGAATTCTCTAATTCTTGTTTTGAGATTGTAATGTTGAAGAATGAAACTGCTGTTCCGGTTTGATTTTGAACTGGTTTCTCAAAAGTTGTTGGTTGGAAATTATTCAACCCTTCAATATTTATCTGAATAGAGCCACTTACCAATTCTTCCTTTTCCTGATATGTTGTTGTCCATCTTGCATTATGAGCAAACGTGAAAAATGTAAGTCTCCCAACTCCGTTCTTTCCGTGCATAATGGAAGTGTGCTTTGGAGAAGATATTTCAACCGCCTTTTCTGATTCATAAAACGGGTTGAATTTTAATGAGAGTTTGCTTAGATCAATTCCATAGCCATTGTCTGTAATTGTGAGTGTTTCTAAATGACCTAATTCATTTGCACTATAATTGATGTGGATAGTATTTGCTTTCGCGTCAAAGCCATTCCAGATATACTCAGCTACAGCCAATTTTTCATTGTAGTTTTTCAGTATTTTCTGAATACCCCTTGATGTTATTTTTACATTACTTGCCATTATGCTGCCAGTGCTTCATTTAATTCGTTAATAATTTCTTCAGTTTGTTCGCCAAACAATTGCCACATCTTGCCCAATCCACCTTGTGCGTTGAAGGGATTCAAATCAAAGTCGTCTTTGTCAATATGGAAACTATTCACTACATAATCCTTAATCATTCTCAGCCATTGCATTTGTTCTTCGTTGAATTTGGTTGCACCGGCTTGTTTCTTGAAAACCCAATCCTGAAAATTCTTGTCCACTATTTTATCGTAGCTCGTCAAAGTGCTGTCTAATCCACTGATTTTACGAATAAGTGAAACAATTGCAGTCAGTTCGTTTCTTGGTGAGCCGTTGCATTGTTCTAGAGCTTCATAAGCTCGCCATATATTTAAGGGAGCAAGGGAAGGTTTATCGTTTTGGAGTTTTTCCAAAACATCTTTAATCATTGAATAGGTTAATTCTCTTCTTCTAAATGGTTGGTTATAAAAAATCTGCAAAGCCATTAATTCGTCTTTGTGCTCTTGCATCCATTCTGAAAAACTAGCAATGATTTCATTTGCTTTGTGTGTGTTGTCTTTGTCCCAACCTACGTGAATCACTTCATCAGGATTTGCTAAGTCAATTTTTTGTTCGTGTGCTTTGCGAACATTTTCAATGTATTCGTTTAGTTCACCTGTAAATACTTTTGCTGCTTCGTTTTGCAGTGTTTCTGTTTGTGCTTTGATTTTCGCTTCAATCTCTACAGGAGCAGCACCTGCCATTTCAGTTCTTACCTTATTTTCAATTTCTTCTAAAACATCAGGATTAAAAGCATTCAACAATTCTTTTACCACTTGCGAAACGCTTTTGCCGTTTGCTTTTTCGGCAAATTGCTTTTTCTCCTTTTCGGTAATTTGTTTGTCTAATCGGGTTAGTCGGTTAGCTAAAGAAGTGAACAATTCTTCTTCTCTTGCACCTACTGCAATAGCTTGAAGCAAATCTTTTAGCGGAACTCCAGGTTTCTTTTCTAAAGGTCGGCTATCGGTTTTTAAACTTTTGGTTACACCAATGGCATCCACAATTACAAAATGGTCTTTCGTGAATTTTGCAGTAGGCGTTACTTTTCGTAAACTATCCAAATCAATGGTTCGTGTGCCTCTGCCTTTCATTTGCTCAAAGTAGTTTTTGCTTTTCACATCTCGCATAAAAAGCAAACATTCCAAAGGTTTTACATCTGTACCAGTGGCAATCATATCTACCGTTACCGCAATCCTTGGATGATAGTCGTTACGGAATTGAGCCAAGGTGCTTTTTGGGTCTTCGCTGTTGTATGTGATTTTCTTGCAGAATTTATTTTCTTCGGCAAACTCCTCACGTACAATATCAATTATGTCGTTTGCGTGGCTATCTGTTTTTGCAAAAATCAATGTTTTAGGAACTTCAAAATTTCCGTTTTTATCGTAACGGTCTTTGAAAATTGTTGGTAAATGCTCTTTAAAAGTGCGAATGATGGTTCTTATCTGATTGGGATTTACTACATCTTTATCCAATTGTTGTTTTGAATATTCTTCATCTTCATCCTGCAATTCCATTCTTTTTCTTCGACTCAGACGTTCACGGTGTTCAATGTATTCGCCTTTCCAAAGTGTCGCACCTTGTTGCGTTACCTTTGTGTCTATGATAAATACTTCATATCCAACATTAACTCCATCAGCAACCGCCATTTCGTGAGAATATTCACTCACCAAATTCTGGTCGAAATAGCCAATGGTTCTTTTGTCGGGCGTAGCGGTTAAGCCCACTTCAAAAGCGTCATAATATTCAAGTACCTGTTTCCACAAATTGTAAATGCTTCTGTGGCATTCATCAATTACAATGAAATCAAAAAACTCAATCGGCATTTTGCCGTCATACTCAATTGGCGGTATTTCCTTTGGTTGGTATTTTCTCTCGTTTGGATTTTCTTCTTCGGCTACTTCTTCTAACTCGGTTCCCTTTAAAATGGAATACAAACGCTGAATTGTGCTTATGCAAACTTGACTGTCGGTTGCTATGTAGCTTGATTTCAGTCGCTGAACGCTGTAAAGTTCAGTAAACTTTCTGTTGTCATCATTCGGAACGAATGACATAAATTCCTGCTCTGCTTGTTCGCCAAGATTTTTTGTGTCAACCAAAAACAAAACTCGTTTTGCCTTTGCATATTTCAACAAGCGATAAATGGCAGTTATAGCAGTAAAAGTTTTTCCTGAACCTGTTGCCATTTGAATCAAGGCTCTAGGTCGGTTCTCTTTGAATGACGTTTCAAGTTTTGTGATGGCGTTGATTTGACAATCTCTCAAACCATCAGTTTGCAAAGCAGGTAAATCCAATAATCTTCTGCGAAGTGATTTGTCTCGTTTTACCCAATCTCTTAATGTTTCAGGTCTATGAAAACTGAAAACTTCTCTTGCTCTTGGTTTTGGGTCTGTAAAGTCGGTAAACCTTGTTACTTCTCCTGTGCTTATATACACAAAAGGTAATGGTTCATTCTTTAGATGTTTGAGTTTAGCATTTGCATAGTCTTCACCTTGTCCTTCGTGTACAGTCATTCTATGACCTTCTTCTTCTCGTTTAGCTTCAATTACACCACAAGGTTTTCCATCAACAAATAAAACATAGTCAGCAGGACCAACATCTGTCAAATATTCTTTTACGGCAACCCCTGCACTAGCATTCAAATTAATTTGTTTGATGCTTTGAATAACCCAGCCGCAAGCAGTCAACTGCTTGTCAATGTTATCTCTTGCTATTTGCTCTGGGTTCTGGTTTGCCATTATTTAATATGAAATATAATTTAGTCGGTTAAAGTACGAATTTTCAGTTTTAGAACGGTCATTCTCGTCCTGTGGCGGGTGGGAGAATTGGCTCTTTTGCAAGCTTTGGTTTGCGTGTTGGCTTGTGCGGCTTGCAAATGTGCCAATTGTGCGTTGACAGAATTTCAAAATATTTTGTGCGGTGGGAAAAAAATTAAAACACAGAAGGGTCGGCAATGAGTGTCGGCTTACTCGTTGTCCGTTTGTTATATCGTTTCTATGTCTGTGTTCACCTCTCAAAATGGTTTGCTTTTTTCTTGTTTATGTCAGTCGTCTTGTTGTTGTCGTGTCGTCCAATACGCTTGCTGGTAACGATCTCGCGGTAAAATCCAGTTTTAATTGGATTTAACGCGTGTTATCCTGCGTTAATTCCTTGTATTTATCAAATTTACAATAACCTTTATCATTACATCCATCTCTTCCTGTTTGCTGACAGC
>Ga0209408_1002194_pt1 | contig 11268 bp, 8 predicted proteins | sample AD_UKC107_MetaG_FD_184422 | JGI IMG/M metagenome (GOLD analysis project Ga0209408, IMG submission 184422) | Active sludge microbial communities of municipal wastewater-treating anaerobic digesters from Hong Kong - AD_UKC107_MetaG (SPAdes)... | ecosystem: Engineered > Bioreactor > Anaerobic >... | reverse complement strand
CGGTGCCGATCCCGGGCAGAGTTACATTGACACCGGCGAGTGAGCGAAGCGAACACCGCTGTTTCCAGGGTGGGAAGCGAACGAAGTTCGCTGGGTGGGGTTAAGGATCATGAGCGGAGCGAATACTGATTAACTCTGGAGCGATGAGAGTTTGTGGTCCGGAATGGAGCTGGAGCTTTATGCGGAAGCGGAAAGGAGGATGACAATCTCTGAGCGTAAGTGAGGATAAGATCAGTGATTCGATTGGAGCGGAGCTGGCGGAGCGGAAGGAGAATGACTGATGCCTCTGCTTTCCAAAAGATCCTCTTTCTGGAGAATCTGGGGAACACTTTCCTGAAATCAAAACCATTCCGACTGAATTCAAAGACATACCGTGTAGAAACAGTATTTCATTCTGTTTCGCCCTTTTCACGTTAATGATCGCGGGGTTATTATTTCTATAATTAATTAATAATGTTTAATTTAGAGGCTACATTTCTCCACGAACACACAATTAGATGGTTTGAATCGATGATATAGCGTTCCTTGTGATAGACAGAGAATATTTTCCTGGGAGGATCAGGGTCAAACGGCGATAGGTCGAGATACCGACACCAAAGGAATATGCAGTGTTTTGTCGTTAACGTATAGAGATTAGATTATAAATTGTCCGAATTACTATACTATTCCATAAAAAGTTATTCATATGAAAAAGGGAGATGTAATATCAAATAACAACGCGGATTACACATTGATTAAAAAAATTGGCGAGGGGGGCTCTGGCGTGGTCTGGGAGGCACAATCAACTAGCTATAGCTATGCGATAAAATTCATAGATTCAAGCGATAAAGATAAAATTGAACGGTTTAACAAAGAACTTACATTTTGCAAAAGCACTCAAAACAAGTATATTATTTCGATAATTGCAGATGGCGAATTTGATGGAAGTCGATATTATATAATGCCCTTATATCCAAAAACGCTCAGAAATGTAATTAACGAGGAAAAAGATACAGATATTTTGATGAAATACATTTTACAGTTATGTAATGCAGTGAGTTTTGTTCACAAACATAGGGCAGGTGTAGTTCACCGGGACATAAAGCCAGAAAATATATTAATAGATAAAAAACAATTAGTGTTAGCAGATTTTGGCATCGCGCATTTCAACGACTCTTCATTAACCAAGAAAGGTGACTTTTTAGGAAACCGTCACTATTCAGCCCCGGAACAAAAGATAAAAAACAATATTATTAATGTCGGAAAATCGGCGGACATTTATGCTTTGGGATTAATAGTAAACGAGTGTTTTACAAAGCAGAACCCGGCAGGATCAAGTTTTAGAATTATTTCAGATGATTATCCTTTGTACAATGAATTTGACATTCTTGTTTCAAATATGATAAAACAGAATGCAGCCGAACGATTTACAATAGATATAGTAATTAGTGAATTAAAATTCATATATGGAAAAATAAAGCAGACTAATCAAAAAATAAAATCTAGATTACTTGAGGATTATTATCCACAGAATATCAAAAAAAGAACACTGAATAAAATAATACAAAGAGCAAGCGAAGATTTATTATTTGCAAAAATTGCTTTTAAGAGCAAATCAGTTGAAGAATTTGGAAAATATAATAACAATTGGCACATGAATATTGGTTATACCGTTGATAATTTTCTGTTTAACCTATATATGCAGGAAAAATTATTTGAGGTTTGTAAAAGAAAATTTGAATATGAAAGCGAGTTCAATGACAACTATACCCCACTTAATTTATCAAATAATGAAGAAAACAAACTGATCTATCAGAAAATGAAAAAAATACTGGCGAAATACGAGTTAAAAAATGGATATGAGAGAGATTTTGATTTAACAGGTAGAATAATGAAGTATTTTACCTCTTGTTGTGATTATCATTGCCAAGAAATTTTAAAAACCGTGCAATCTAAGCACTTTTTGGATGAAGATTTATTAGGTGCCCCTGTTTTGTATATTTTTATTTCAATAAAGGAGACAATTCGAGAGAACATGGATTTACTTGCTAATATTGATTTGACAAAACATGTACAAATAAATTGGGATCGGACACAAAATTTTGATACTAATGATGATGAACCCGAATTGTTTAATAGGGTTTATATTGATGAAGTGAAAAAGGCCAATGAAATATTGGAAGTCTTTAAGAAAAGATGGAAAATCTGTTACAATAGAATAGATGACAGAATGTATTCAATAAAATTTAGAAGTTTCAAGCAGTTCGATAAATTTAGAAAATATGCACTACAACTATCAAAGCCATACTATATTTTTGAAGGAGATGTGTTGGATATAGTTAATAATTATGATTATGCGAATGGTATTGTAGAAATCAAAATGGAAAGAATATTTGATATTCCAAATACGCTGGCCAGAATACTGCATATAAGAAATGATTAATAATTGTATTCTCAGATATAAATTATGTTGGAAGCATTAAGTCAGAAATAAAGAAAATTTTCGCTACACCCTTCTCAGATGTTGACAAATATGCTTTTTTCTTGTTTATGTTTAGCTTTTCTTTATTAAATTAGCCATTCTTTGACAAGTCACTAATACCATCAATATGTTTTTGGGAAAACGAATAAAAGAAATACGGGAAGAAAAAGGACTGCTTCAGCGCCAACTGGCTGCTGAACTGGAAATTGATTCTCCCATGTACAGCAAGATTGAACGTGGAGAACGCCGGGCAAAACGCGAGCAGGTGATTAAACTGGCTGATTTGCTGGAAACCGATAAAAACGAACTACTCACCTTATGGTTGGCCGGGCAGGTTAACGAGATTGTAAAAGATGAAAGCACTGCCTTAAAAGCCATTGAGATTGTAAAGGAACATTTGAATAAACAATAGTAACGATGAACAAGAAAGAAATCCTCGACAAAATAAAAGACCTTGAAGGGCTAAACAACGACGAAAAAGCCTTTTTAATAAACCTGGTGAATACCAAGAAAAAATATGGCTTGGTTTGGGAAGACAAGCCCGAAGATGTAGAAGAAGAATTACGTACCAAACTGCCGGTATTAAAAGAAGTAAAAGAACGTGCCATTGTAAACGACACCGAAACCGAGCATTACCCCAACCATATTCTTATTGAGGGCGATAACCTTCATGCTCTTACTGCGCTTACGTTTACTCATGAAGGAAAAATTGACCTTATTTATATTGACCCACCTTATAATACTGGTAAAGAAAATGAATTTAGATATAATGATAAATGGATTTTAAAAGAAGACCCTTTTAAACACTCCATGTGGTTAAACTTTATGGCTAAGAGACTAACTGCTGCAAAGAGATTACTTGCCGAAGATGGGGTGTTTGTATGTCATATTGATGAAAATGAATTTGATGCTTTAAACTTATTTTTAGAAACTGAAATTTTTTCAGATAATGATTTTTTAGGAGTAATCATTTGGAACAAATTAAACCCCAAAGGTGAAGTGGCGGGAGTAGCAACAATGCACGAATACGTGTTAATTTATGCAAAAAACAAAGAAAATTTTAAGACTTTAGATAACATTCTGACAAGACCCAAACCGAATGCATTAACTATACTAAGTAAAGCAAAAACTTTATTTGCCAAAATAGGCAAAAGACAAATCCCAGACTCTATAAAAGAGGTTATAAAACCATTTAATTATCCACAAGAGTTGCTCAAAGATTTTGAAGTGGTTTATGATTTAGAGTTAGTCAATACAGAATTTCAAGCATGGCTTTCCAAACAAGATTTTTCAGGTGGTGAAAAGGCTTATAAATTTATTGATGAAAAAGGAGATGTATATCAAAGTGTTTCAATGGCTGCTCCTGACAAGCCCGAAACGCGTTCCCATAGACCACTAATACATCCAATAACTAATCAACCTTGCCCAGTCCCTGCTAAAGGATGGAGGAATCCTGATATAACTATGGATAAATTAATAGAAGAAGGTTTAATAATTTTTGGAACGGATGAAAGCACACAACCAAGAAAAAAATACTTATTAAGAGAAAATCTTTCTGAAATTACACCTTCTATTTATAATAATGGTTCTTCAGATGAGGTATTGATGAAAGATTTAAATATAAACTTTCCATATCCGAAAGTGACCTCAGCTGCGAAGTATTTACTTAAAAACATACATCCTAACCCAAAAGTAATTTTAGACTTCTTTGCAGGTTCTGGAACAACGTTGCATGCAACGATGGAACTTAATAGTGAAGATGATGGAATGAGAAAGTGTATTTTGGTAACCAATAATGAAAACAATATTGCAGAAGAAGTGACTTACGTGAGAAATAGAAAAATTATTGAAGGATATAATACTTCTAAAGGCAAGTTTGTTGATGGATTAAGAAACAATAATTTACACTACTTTAAAACCTCTTTTGTAGAAAGAGAACCTTCTTTAGCTAATAAGCGCCAATTAACCCTTTTAGCCACTGAATTGCTTTGCATTAAAGAAGATTGCTACAAAGAAATTACATCAGAACTAGCCAAAGAAAAATGGCATAAGCTATTTACAGGAGCCAATAGTCATTATGTGTACATCATTTACGATGATGCATTTATTGAGGATGCCGTAGAACTTTTAAAAGCATTCATTACCCAAAACCCGGAAGCGCAAATAAAGGTATATGTATTCTCCAATGGGCAATATGCTTACGCCGAAGAGTTTGAAGAGCTTGCCGAAAACATCAGGCTGGCCGCTCTGCCCGATGCCATTTACAAAGCCTATCAATATATTTTACCCAAACAAAACAAAGAGTTTATTCCCGAGCTGGAAGAAGAAACCCCTGTTGAATTTGATAACGGAATTGAAGCATGATACAACTTAGAACATACCAGGAAGAAGCCGTAAACGGTCTGCTTAAAGATACTTATGCCTTACTTAACCAACCCGGGGCGCAACATAAAATGGTTTTTAAAGCCCCCACCGGAGCCGGGAAAACAGTAACTATGGCGGCTTTTTTAGATAAACTTGCTGCCGAATTGCCCGACCGTACCGATGTGCCAAAGAATAAAGTAGCCTATATTTGGTTTGCACCAAATCAGTTGCATTTGCAGTCGTACCTGTCGTTAAAAAGTTACTTCGAAGAATTAAGGTCGATTAAGCCCATCCAGTTCGAAGACGTTACCGATGGTAAATTACATCCCAACGAGGTGCTGTTTGTGAACTGGCAATCAGTCAATAAGGCAAACAATATTTACGTAAAAGAAAACGAGCAAGGCAAAGACCTCATAAAATTTGTGTATGGGGCCATGCTTGATGATACGGCAATTGTCTGCATTTTAGATGAGGCCCATTACCATGCCAACGGCAAAAAAGCAAAGGAACTGCTCACAAAAATTCATGCTAAAATTGAAATTGATGTATCAGCCACTCCCCTTTTCCATTCCGATTACGGCCACACCATAAAACGGCATGAGGTGGTTGATGCCGAAATGATTAAAAAGAATGTGGTGCTTAACCCTGCGTTAGACCATTCCAATCAACACGGCAAATCTCTTAATCAGGTTTTACTGGAGGAAGCTTTAAAGAAAAGGAAAGAATTACATGAGGCTTATCAAAAAATTGGTTCCAACATTAACCCACTGCTTTTGGTACAATTGCCCAATGAAAGCGCCACCGAAAGCGCTTTAGACAAAGAATTGATTGAAGAAGTTGAAACGTTTTTAGATGTAAAAGGTATCTCTACTCAAAACACAAAATTAGCCGTATGGCTAAGCAATACCAAAACCAACCTCGAAGGTTTGGAGGAGAAAGATTCATTAACCGAAGTGTTACTATTCAAGCAAGCCATTGCCTTGGGCTGGGATTGCCCCAGAGCTGCGGTTTTATTAATATTCAGAGAAATTAATCAGCAGCATTTCGGAATACAAACAGTAGGCCGTATTTTACGAATGCCCGAACAAAAACACTATCCGAACACGATTTTAAATTACGGCTATGTATATACCAATTTAAGCAAAGACCTTATTACTATCGTTCAGGAAGACATGGACTACATTGTACAATACGTAGCCAAACGAATTGATAATTACCAGGCCGTTGCACTCTCCTCTTACTTCATTAATACCCGGTTAAACCGTAACCGCTTGGGTTCAAAATTCAGACGTTGTTTATACGAAGCAGCAGAACAATTTTTCGGCATTACGCTCGATGCAACCCAAACAAATAACGTAGGATTGTATCACTATAATGCTCAAAAAATGGCTGAAAAGTTCATTGAGATGAACATTGAACAGATTGAAATACCAATACCGAAAGATTTACAATTAAATACAGAGATTGGAGTTAACTATGTGCAGCAAAAAGAGCGCTTTGCCAAAACAACCAACGAGTTAAATATCCTTTTTCATCAGTTTTGCCGTGCCAACGTTGGAGATTATGCAAAGGTAGATTCCACTCCGGTTCTGGAAATGGCGCTAAAAATGCTCTTTGAAGAATATTTTATCCTGGATGAGTTTAAGGCCATCAAAATAATTTTGTTCGAAATTAACAAGTCAAAATTCATTGAGCTAATCGACATTGCCTTGGAAAAACATCAGGTTTTATTGCACAAGAAAGCGACTGAAGTATCAAAACAAGTGGAGGAAAGTACCTGGGATGTGCCGGAGGAACGTATTTTTAATGATAATTACAATGAACGTCCGGTTGAAAAACACGCCTTAGTTCCATTTTATGAGCAAAACAGGGCAAGCAATCCGGAGAAAGAGTTTACCGCATTTTTAGAAGCCAATAAAGCCCATTTGGAATGGTGGTACAAAAACGGCGATAAAAACAAGGAAGACTTTGCCGTTACCTACGAAGACCACAATGGAATTACCCGCGGTTTTTATGTGGATTTTGTAATAAAAATGAAGTCGGGTGCCATTGCTCTTTTTGATACAAAGACACTGGATTCAGACCCGAATTTTGTAGCAAAACACAATGCGCTGCATCAATACATTAGAAACAAATCAACCAACGATAAAAAATTATTTGGAGGTGTTATCGTTCCAAAAGGAACACCGGATAACCGAACCTGGAAGTATGCCGACAACCTGATAGACAGAGCCAATGACACAACGGGTTGGGTATCCTTCGAACCTTCGTTAGTAACTGCTTAATTATTCATACTATGGGTAGAAAAGGATTAGATACCACATTTGTCCATTACGGCATTCGCAAAGAAGATATGGACTTGATTTTAGTGCTTTGCACCGAACATCAATTGGAGTTTGAATGGGTAAAAGAAGAATTACTCAAAGAATTTCACGAACGTAAAATCCGCAATCAGGATGTGGACGAAAAAGCCTTAGAGAAAATCATTGAAAAAGCCTTGGCAAAAATTAATTAACTGACTATGCTGATAACGAAAATTAAAGCCAAAAACTTCAAGACCTATCTCAATCTTGATTTAGACATATCGGTTGAGCAAGACAAACCTATTATTCTAATTGGTGGTGCCAACGGTGGCGGTAAAACAACCTTGTTTGAATCCATTTATGGTGCTTTGTACGGTTTGCAAATACACAATGCACGGCAGTTTAAAGAACTTCTGAACGCAGGAGCCATAGGCAAAGAAGACGAAAGAATAATGTTAGAACTTCATTTTACAGGTAAAGTATTGAATGAAGAACAACAATATGTATTGACTAGAACGTATATGCTTAATCCTTCAGGCAACCCGGTAGAAAGCGTAAAACTAAATATGAACGGAACAATATTTTTGTATGGTACTGCCACACCAGTAGCCCAACGAGCAGAGCAAGAAGCACAGGTAAATAAAATCATCAAAGCCAATTTGCCCCAGGAGTTGAGCCGTTACTTTTTGTTCGATGCAATGGAAGCTGGTAATCTGTTAAAAGAAGACCAACTGAACAGGGTAATCCGTGAGAACATTGAAAACGTAATGGGTTTTAACAAGTATATGCAAATGAGTAAAAGTTCCGAAACACTTTACCAAGCCTATACAGCCCAACGATTAAACATTGAAAACGAAAAGAAAGAATACCTTGAATTGGTGGAGCAGAAAAACAAATTACAGGAACACCAATCTTCATTAGAGACACAACTACAGGATGCCCTGCAATATTCAGTTGCCAACAAAGAAATGTATGATAATCTTAAAATTGGTTTGAATCAGGAAACTACCATCAAAAACAAGATTGAACAAACCAAATTGCAAATAGAAAACATTTACAAGAAAGAGACCATTTTCCATGAAGAGTTAGATGTGTTTGTAAAAGACATTGAATTGAATGTTTGCGTTCCGAAGTTGATTGAAGCTGTGAAAACGGAAGTGAACTTAATTCTGATAACCAAAAAAGAACAAGAACAACAACAAAACAGTAACATAGCCCCCGAACAGATTGAAGCCATCAGCAAATTGATAGTTCAATATCTATCTGAAAACAATTTGGTTTTAAAAGCGGTGACAGTAGAAGAATTAGTAGACTATGTTATTGCAAAAGCAGGGCAATTCAACGATAAAGACCCGTATGACTTTTTGGAGTTTTCAGAAGTAAAAGCGTTGGAAGATTTGCTGAATATGAGAACAGCAAATAATTTCCCTTCACTGAATCAGCAACAAGCTGAATTAAATGTATCGTTAACTCAAATTTCTTTGCTCAAAAGTCAGATTGAGCAAATGAGGCTACAAATTACAGGTAGAGATTATGTTTTGCTGAAAGCCTATGAAGACAACGAATCCAATATCAAAAACTTAGAAATTCAAATTGCCGTTGTGAAAGGAGAAATAACCAAAATTGAGAAACGGATTCACCAATTTGACATACAAACCAATCAGGAACCTGATCCGAAATATGAAGCATTGGGTAAATTGAAAGGTTTTTTTGAAGATGTTGCCAACCGATTATTAAAAATCAAAAAGCAGCAGATTGAGTTGAAAATGAAGCAAGACTTAAACATCAATCTTTCTGCCTACCGTGATGTCATTGAAAGAGTAGAGCTTTCAGAAAACCTGAAAGACTTGACGTTTAAAATCTACCACAAAACAGGTAATGAAATTTATTTAACCCAGTTAAATACGGCATCCAAACAAGTAGTTATTCAGGTTTTACTCAAATCACTACATGAATTTGGAGACTACGATCCACCAGTGATGATTGATACAGTTATGGGTGTTTTGGACGAAACAAGCCGGGCTATTGTACTTGAAAATTACTTCCCTGATTTGTCGCAACAAACCATTTTATTGAGCAGTGATAGTGAAATCAGAATCGGCAAAGACTTTGAAAAGATAGAACCCTTTATTTCAAAAACCTATACCCTGCAAAGAGACAAAGAAAAGCAGCTTACCGATGTTGTTTCAGGCTATTTTGGTGTAACCTTAAATGATTAAGCAATGAGTGTAATTAACCTACAAAATATACGACAAGCGGAAGGTTTGATGGACAACCTTCACGACATACGCAATAAGATTGAGCAGAGAGTAAATCTTGAAAAATACACCACAAGCAATAAACCTGTTACGCTAAACAATAATAAGATAATGCGAATCTGTTTGTTAGCAGGCCTTTCAAGCAAAGAACAAAGAAATCTACAAGCTATAGAACAAATACAAATATCAAAAACAAGTCTCAGAATTTATGAGACACTCTTCATTTTACATAACCTAGGTAGTGCTTATTCAGCACTTTTAAAACTGCGTTATCAAGGTTTAACAGTAGATTGGGAAAACACCATATTGAAAAGTAAAATCATCAACTCCGAAATTTTAAGAGGTAAGGATGTTTTATTAAAAGATGGTGTTTTGGATGATTGGCTTTTAAATACAGCTACAACTTCAAGAGGGGGCAAAGCAGGTTCTATTCCATTCTTGAATTTGAACATCGGCTCCTATGAAGATGAAATACCTGCAACACTTAATCTCAACGGTAGAGATATCCCAAATACTCAAATCTTAGTTGCAGGTACCACGGGTTCAGGAAAATCAAATTTGCTTGCAGTTTTACTAAATGAAATCAGAACCCTTACTATTGAAAGTTCCTATCCAGTCAACTTCTTACTGTTTGACTATAAAGGTGAATTTTCAGACCCTGCAAACAACGGTTGGCTTCAACTTTTTGAAACTGATAGAAGTGCCATTCTTGACCCGATATTGGCTCCTTTGCCATTTACACCGTTTAAGGAATTTATAGGAAAGACACAAAACGAAATCAATTTGTATTCAACAGAATTGGCAACTGCCTTGTGTTCTATAGATAGAGCAACCATCAGTGCCAATATGAGCAATCGTTTATCAGAAGCTATTATCAACGCATATAGAAAAACATCAAACTCCCCTGTAACCTTTCAAATCATTTTAGACCAGTACACACAACTTCAAAATGACAGAGATAGAGATAAAGACGATAGCGTAAAATCAGTACTCAAACAACTTATTAGAAACAACTTATTCGCCGCAGAAGACAAAATTGACTTGATAAAGGACAGCTACATTATAAAAATGGACGCTTTCCCAAAAGATGGTCCAATAGCAAAGGCGATTGTATATTTCATCGTTTCTAAACTGAATACCATTTACGAGAAACTACCTAAACAGGCGGTAGATGAAGATTGTGTAGAACTCAGACATTTCACCATTATTGATGAAGCACATTATATGTTGGGCTTTGACAATAAACCACTCCGAGACTTAATTGCAGTTGGAAGAAATAAAGGACTGAGCATCATTCTGGCCACTCAAAATATGGACAGTTACAAGAGTGAATATTTCGACTTTTTTGCCAATGCTCAATACCCACTTATTATGAAACAGCAATCTATCAACGATGGCGTTATTAAAGACTTGTTTGGAGTATCAGGAGTAGAATTTCAAAAGATTAAACAAGCAATTGCTAGTTTACAAATTGGTGAGTTAATAATCAAAAACCCGACAGCAATAGCTTTAGGCATGGGCGAAAAGTATAAAAAAATAAAAGTTTCACACCTTATCTAACGATAGTGCTACCTGAGTAGCGGCAATTGAGCACTTATTGATACCCGTTAATACCGGCATATGGGCAAAAGATTACCTGACCAGGTGAAGGGTGGATTGACAATATATTTTTAAACAAGTTGTCAGAAATTATTAATGAACGACAGAATGATACATATTATAACAATAGACTATCATTTATCTGTATATAAAATAGTTAATTCGACACTCAATGGAGACGAAACATTATTGGATGCAGATCTTGTAATTATTGGCCCTTAGAATTTCTCATATCACTGGACGAATTATCTTAGGTCAGAAAAAATTTCTCCAGCGTTATATT
>Ga0209408_1002192_pt1 | contig 11270 bp, 10 predicted proteins | sample AD_UKC107_MetaG_FD_184422 | JGI IMG/M metagenome (GOLD analysis project Ga0209408, IMG submission 184422) | Active sludge microbial communities of municipal wastewater-treating anaerobic digesters from Hong Kong - AD_UKC107_MetaG (SPAdes)... | ecosystem: Engineered > Bioreactor > Anaerobic >... | reverse complement strand
CGTTCCAGATGGATCTGATGACAGATGCCGTTGCCCGCACGGGAGAACACCATACCGTATTTCTGCGCTACAGTCTGCAGATACAGTTGATCGTCCGCGTTTTCAAAGCCGATCTGAATGGTATTGTGATCAACGTAACTGACGGACAACTCCGTTTTTACCTTGGGCATATTCATGGATTCAAACTGCAGATACGCCATGGTGCCTGTGGCATCCTGAGTCAGGGTCTGATCAATACGAATTCCGATTTCTTCCCCGGGGATAAGAGTACCCGAGACCAAATGCTTCGACAGAATTTTTTCTACCAGGTTTTGTGCCATTTTTTATTCCTTGAAGAGAAGAATTAATGTTCTAAAGCATTTACAGCCGCGAACTTATATAATAATCTTAACCGATAATCAACTGTCAAAAGGTAAGAAATTTTTAAAAAATAAAGGGCTTTGCAATCGTTTTACAAAGCCCAGTTATTTATGGAAATGAATGATGGATAAACCCATTTAAAAACAAAAGGTTATCCTGATTTTCAGCCTCCAACCGGCAACTCTTTTATCCTGACGGCGCGTTGAAATCTTTCCTGATAAAAGGGATGATCCAACGAGTCAATCCGGACGCGTCTATTTCTTGAAGAGGCATGGATGAATTCATTATTCCCTATGTAAATTCCGACATGTCCGAACGAACGATTCGTATGAAAGAATACCAGATCTCCTTCGACCAGTTCGTCGATATCCACCTCCACACCGACCTTGGATTGATCACGGGCAACGCGCGGCAGTTTGACATTGAAACTGCCATAGACTTTTTGAACGAGTGCGGAGCAATCTATTCCTCTTTTTGAATTTCCGCCCAGTCTGTAAGGCGCTCCCAGAAATCCGGTTGCCTTTTTAATCAGCCTTTGCATTTCATCCGTGCTTTTCCATTTTCCCAGAAAATCATCCTGGTATCCGAAATTAAAGATATTGGAGAAAAATCCTTCTTCCCCGTCATAATTTTCTTCCACTGCCGGATCTTCATTGACGGCAGCATTTTCTGTATCGTCAATGATATCTTCATCCCGATCTTCCGCAACGACTGTTTTTACACGGGATGGGGGATCAGAGGCCCTTAAAACAATTTTCTGGCCGGCACGTATCTTTTTGGAATGAATGTTATTCAAAGCCATTAATTTTTTCAGCGGAATGCGGTTTTTTTGTGCAATCTTCGAAAGGGTGTCCCCTTTTTTGACGACGTAATATGATGATATGGTGTTTTTTGAAACCGTCGACTTGGATGTTCCTTTGGGGGAAGTGGCAATCTTTAAAACTTGATTGGCTTTAATGGTTGTTTTTTTCAGGTTGTTAGCTTTTTTAATGTCAATGACGCTAACATTGAATTTTTTGGAAATACTGTAAAGGGTGTCACCGTTCTTTACTTTATAATGTATTGCAAAAGCGTTACTGCTAAGACCGAACAACAAAAAAAGGACAAAGAGTCCCGAGAATACAGTCATCTGCCGTTTCATAATGAAATGCCTCCTGTTTTATGGGGGGTATTATCCTATTAACGGTGTACATGTTTCGATTTATTATCATTGCTTTAACCGAAAAAACTTATAACCTGTTGTTGTGCACACCTGTTGTGCATTTTTTTTTGACTCATGCACAATTAACACATAATTTTCTGGACTCTTACTAAAAAAAAAGCCGTCTGTCAATTTTTTTTACAGCAGTGGATGATCTTGTAACAGCAAATAGTGAATTTCTATGGCAAAAAGTGTTTTGCGCCGACAAAGTAAATTATTATTGGATTTCAAAACGATTTTCGGTTATGGCAGTGCCTGCCGTCAGGGGATTTCCGGCTGAAAACCGGAGGTATCAAAAGACGATGGAAGACGGTAATTTTTTTAAGAGGGCTGTTATGCGATTTTTCGGGAAAATTATTTCTATTATTCTGGTTCTATTTTTAGCATATTTTATTATCGATGTGGGGCGCTATTTTGTTTTTCCGTGGGTGGGGTCTCTGGCAAAAAGCAGTCCTGAAAAAACGGCATTTATGAAGCACAGAGAGAAAATGTGGGAAAAAGAAGGCGTCAACAAAAAAATTACGAAAATCTGGGTGCCTCTATCCAGGATATCGCCTTATGTCATGAAAGCGGTCATTATTGCCGAAGACGATAAATTCTGGTCTCACGAGGGGTTTGATTTTGAGGCCATGCAGAAAGCCCTGGAAAAAGATATTAAGAAAAAGAAATTCAAGGCCGGCGGCAGCACGATTTCGCAGCAACTGGCAAAAAATCTGTATCTCTCCCCCTCAAAAAATCCCATTCGGAAAGTCAAAGAAGCCATTCTGACCTGGCGGATGGAAAGGAACTTGAGCAAAAGAAGGATTATGGAACTTTACCTGAATTTGGCAGAATGGGGAGACGGCGTTTTCGGTATTGAAGCGGCGGCCCGGAAACATTTCGGGAAAAGCGCCGCCGCCCTGGGACCCCGGGAAGCGGCAGTTCTGGCAGCGATTCTGCCCAATCCCATCCGATATAGTCCTCACGGTGGATCAAAATATGTTGCATACCGTTCGGAAAGAATTTACCAGATCATGGTGCGCCGCGGAATTGTCATCCCTGAATATGAAGAAGTGATCTCTGAAACGACGGATGAAAGCGAGGAGGAAACGGAAGAACAGATCGAGGAAAGTGTCCCCGAAGTCACCGAACAGGAAAGTGCACCAGTTCAGCAGACGGAGGAACAAAAAGAAGAATCCGTTCAGGAAGAACAGAAAGCAACTCCTGTTCTTCCTGAAACAGAAAAAAAATCAATTCCCTGAGGGGAATCTCTCTTACAATATTTCGATAGCCGTGGCCATGGAAACGCCTCCGCCGCCGCAAAGCGTGGCCAGTCCCAGCGTCTTGCCGTGTTTGCGCATGGCATGAATTAATGTAACCATAATTCGAGAGCCGGTGGAGCCGACGGGGTGACCCAGCCCGATGCCGCTGCCGTTGATATTGGTAATGTCACGTTTTAAGCCGAGTTCTTTTTCGCAACCGAGGTACTGCCCGGCAAACGCTTCGTTAACTTCACACAATTCAAAAGAATCAAGGGTAAGCTTCGGATCGTTTTTGAGCAGGTTTTTCACGGCTGGAACCGGACTTAATCCCATCACGGAAGGATGGCAACCGCCGCGTCCTGCAGAACGTATTCTGGCGATCGGTTTCAGTCCCAATTCCTTGGCTTTTTCCGCCGACATAATGATCATGGCGGAAGCACCGTCGTTGAGCCCCGAGGAATTGCCGGCTGTCACCTTGCCGACTTTGGGAATAAATGCCGGAGGCAGGGCTTTTAACTGATCCATGGTCAAACCGGGGCGGAAATGTTCATCCTTGTCGAAAATGATGGGCGGCTTGCCTTTTTTCTGGGGGATTTCAATCGGTACGATCTCCTCTTTGAAACTGCCGTCTTTGGTGGCGCGTTCGACGTTGTTGTGGCTGCGCAGGGCGACCTCGTCCATTTCCTCTCGGCTGATGTTCAAAAGCTGAGCAATCAGTTCCGTTGTATGACCCATGATATAGGGTTTGCCCTTTAAACTTTCAAAAGGCTGACCTGATTTGACGGGGCCGTCGTCGGACAGCGGCATGACGTAGGAACCGCAATGCAGAGCGCGGATCATGGAATCTATGAAAGTAGTATCCTGAAGGCGGCAGCCCCAACGGGCATCAAAACTTACGTAGGGTGTGCCGGACATATGCTCGACGCCGCCGGCCAGGATAATATCGGCCATTCCGGCTTTGATCATGGCTGCGCCGCTGAGGACGGCTTCCATGCCCGAAATACATACGCGATTCATGGTTACAGCGGTCACCGATTCCGGAATACCGGCTAAAAGAGCTCCTACACGCGCCACATTAAGTGTATTACAGGATTCGAGACAACAGCCGAACCGGACATCATCAATGATTGACGGTTCTATCCCTGCCCGTTTGATGGCTTCCTTCATGACAACCGCCGCGATATTAGCACCGATCACATTCTTTAAAGTTCCTCCGAATGTTCCTATCGCTGTTCTGCACGCCGAAACAATTACAACATCCTTCATCGTTCAAACTCCTTATCGTTATGATTATTTTCTTCTATAAAATCTGAATGACTCAGACAGACTTTTTAAGAAGTAATTTCTTCAACTGGAATGTACACCTTCAAGCTTTTGAAGCCATTGATCTAGCTTATTTTCTAAAAAATAAACAAAACCGACCACTCCATATCTTATAATCCATCTCAAAGTCAAGACCATCGATGTCCTGAAATGAAAAGTTTGAGCAAAATATTGCATTAAGAAATATGATAGTAATTTATGTAAAGTATGGAAAAGGTCTTAATGAAGGGTGATTTGCGCCGCAATAACTTTAAAATCCTTGATCTTTTCAGTTGACCGGCCCTGAAAAAATGATTAATAAGGCAGAAAAAAGCAATTAAGGAGGTGACGCCGGGAAGCAAATTAAAGAAATCGAAAAGAATTTAATAAAAAACGTGCGGTACAAAACATCTGACAAAATTTTAAAAAGAGTCCATATTTTAAAAATATGAAAGGATGAACGGCTATGAATAAGAAAATTTTTTGTTTGGCGGTTGCGTTATGTGTAAGTGCATTCTTTTTGATTTCATGTTCCGGCGGAAAAAACGCGGCCGACATCGCGATCAAAGCGGCGGAAGAAGCCGTTAACGCTACCAAGGCGGAGGCAGCTAAAGTTGTTCCGGACGAAGTCAAGTCGCTGGAGGATTCACTTGCCGCTGTGAAGGAAAAATTTGTTAAAGGCGAATACAAAGCCGCTCTGGAAGAAGCGACTGCTCTTTCCGCCAGGGCCAAGGAAGTGCTGGATGCGGCAAAAGCGAAGAAGGAAGAACTGACCGGGAAATGGACGGAAATGAGCCAGGGGCTTCCCAAGATGTTTGAAGATATTCAAGGCAAGGTTGATGGCCTTTCCAAACTTAAAAAACTTCCGGCCAGTCTGACCAAAGAGAAGTTTGAAGAGGCGAAAGCCACTCTGGCCTCGGCCAAAGACGAATGGGCCAAGGCCCAGACGAGCTTTGCCGGCGGCGATTTCAGCACGGCAGTCAGCATGGCCACCGTGTTAAAAGACAAGGCTCTGAAGATTATGGAAACTCTGGGAATGAGCGCTCCTGAAGCGGCTCCGGCGAGTGCCCCTGCAGCGGCTCCCGCAAAATAGTCAACGGATTCGAATCGGATGGAAGGGATATGCTCCCCATTTGTCAGGGAGCATATCCCTTTTTTATGGAGATCCTTTTGAAGGCATGAAATCGTGCATTGGAATCATCGGGCAGTCTCAGGTCGGACAGGATGTCGGGTTCTCATCTCCTGTTGCGTGCAGGACACACGAACGTGATCATCCCCGCGGCAGTCGGCGGGAAAATGCATTTTTATCGGTTTGCTTTATCGGTTTTCTAAATCTTCTGAATATGAACACGCCGACTTTTTTAAAAGCAAAAGCGATAAATAACACGATGATCACCAGACAAACAACGGGCAGAAGAATGGCCATGACGGCAATGACGACCGCCCCGATCAGTTCCAGCGTAGCGACGATGACGTTCCCGGTTCCCGCGGTCGTCATGGAGGATTTTGTGCGCAGAGCGACGGTCGAGCCTTGCACCAGCCCGGCTATACCGCCGCCGGCAATCAGTGCCAGGGTCCATTTCAGAAAAGGCGACATGTCCATACTCATGGACGCTGTGGTGATGGTTCCGGCGATGACTGCGGCAGGTGTGGCGATGATATCCAGAATATGATCAACGCCGGGTATGTAATAGGCAAGCACCTCGATAAGGGTGGCACAAGTAAATGCAATGGTTGCGTAGGTGCCGCCGATCCAGGCAAATTCCGCCGGCAACTGAATCTGTCCGCTTAAGGCGGCCAGATTCATGATCAACAGCGGAACAAAAATCCTGAATCCGCATGCCGCACTCAACCCGATGCCCACCGCTATTCCCAGTATGATCTCCATGATTATTCTTGTTAAGGTCCTGTCATAATGAATTTAAATATCTTTTAAGCACCTGTTTTCGGGAAGCGTTTCAATTTTTCTGAAAAAAGCGTCCATGGAATCGGCCAGTGATTTGAGCCCGTCCTGATCAGAGAGGGGGAGCGTGTTCATCCCTCTTGTTTCCAAAGCGTCCATGACATCCTGAATGGTCAGGCCGCTGACGTCAATCGCCGGCTGATGACCGCGCCTGTCTTCCCCCTCGATTTCCACAACAGAAAAGATCCGGCTTTTTATCAGATCGAAAAGGATTTCATTAACGAAACGAATCGGGATTCCCAACTGACTGGAAATGTCCAGTGCCGTCATGGGTTTCTCTCCGCGGATGAAATTTTTGATGACACGACTCGTTACCAGAAGCGAAAGCAGAATCCGCATGCGGTGACTGGCCTGAAGAAAGTCCGGTTCGAATTCATAGGTATCTGCATTCTGATAGGCAACCGATACTTCCGCTCCATATAAAACAATGGTCCAGCTCAGTTGGAGCCAGACCAGAAAAAGCGGCAGCGCGGCAAAACTTCCGTAGATGGTATTATAATGAACGACACCGATTTGAAAGGTTATGTAGGCCCATTGCACGATCTGAAAAATGGTTCCGGCAATAATACCGGCAACAAGGCCGGAGGAAAAGCGAACCCGGGCATTCGGAATAAAAATATAAAGAAAGGTGAAAAGAAACCACATCAGCATATAGGGCAGAAGCTTCAACAAAAAGAAGATGAAAGAACTGAAACATCCCAGGACGGTAAATTTTTCCAGAATGACACTCACCTGCGTCGTGATGAATACGGTTGTGCTGCTGGAGAGAATGAGCAGGACGGGACAAATAATGATCAGAGCAAGATAATCGCCGAACATGCGGCCGATCGACCGTTTTTCTTTTATTTTCCAGATATCGTTGAAAGAAGATTCAATCTGACCGAGAAGTTTGAAAACAGCCCACATAAGAACAACCAGACCGACACCGGCAATGAGGCCACCCTGGGTTTTTTCCAGCAGAGAATGGGAAAACGCGATGATATTGGCAGCGATTTCCTCCTGACCGGCCAGCCTGCTTCGCAGCTGTGTTTCCAAGGCTTCTTTCAGCCCGAAGCCTTTCGCGATACCGAAAGCCATGGCGGCAACGGGAACGATCGAAATCAGAGCATAAAAAGTCAGGGCGGAAGCGCGCAGCTGACATTTATCCTCATGAAAACCTTTGAGGGAAAGAATCAGAACCCTCGCTTGTTTGATCAGGAAGGATTTGCCGGCAGAAAGCTGGGAACGGCGAATTCTCCAGATGTCATGGGCGATGAAATTGGCGAGCTGTCGGATCTTTTTCATAATGTCTTTCATGATGGCGCTCCGCGAATCCGGCTGAAAGATAATTTTCAGACAGGAAGATAAGAATAAAGATAACAGATAGATATGTTAATCGCAAAAGATTTTTCATCCGTGTTGAGGCAGCATAAGCCCAAAGGGCTCATTTTGATTAATGATTTTAATTGATTTAATTAAAAATTGAAAAGTGCTATTATTGTAAAACAGCCGTAAAAAAATTAACAGGACCAGGGAGGGAAAACATGCATAAAATATTTTTCAGAAAGATGAATGAGAAATGGAAAACATTTTTTTTCCTTGCCCTCATTTTTGCAATCAGTTCCTGTTATTATTATCCACAGGAGCAAATGGTGACCCGGCCGTCTCCTGATGAAAATATCAGGGCTATTACGCAAATTTATTTTTATCCCAACCGTAATCAGTCGGCGGATTTGCAATCGCGCGATCACTATGCCTGCTATACCTGGGCCATGGAACAAACCGGCTTTGACCCCAGCGAATCCTCCATTGTGCCGGAACAGCGTGTCCGCGTTGTTCCCATGCCGCCGCCGGGACAGGATACCATAGCCATGTCGATTGCCGGAGCGGTTCTGGGTGCGTTAATTGCCGGACCGAGACACGCCGGCGGCGGGGCATTGATCGGAGCGGCCGGTGGCGCCATGGCCGGAATGGTTTCTGACGCTTCCCGGGTTGAAGCAGCCAGGCAAATGGAAGAGGCGTACAACAACCGTAATCAGGGACGCGATTTCCGCAGGGAGAAAAAAGGCCTGCAGTTTCGGCGGGCCATGTCCGCCTGCATGGAAGGTCGCGGATATACGGTAAAATAGTTTTGCATGCATAAGGAGGTTACGATGATTTCAGTAAAATTCAACTTTAAAAAGTGTTTTGTCGTTGTCCTTTCCTTATTCATGTTGACTTTTGTGAGCGAATTGGTTTTCACCCCTGCATCACAGGCGCAGCCTTCCAGGAAATCGTCGGTACGTACCGTGAAGAAAGGATCGACAGTACACCATCGGAAGCAATTCTTTGATGCGCGTCACAGCCATAATCGCGCGTATCCCGTCCGCGGTCATTATTTCAGATCGCTTCCCCGCGATCACCGGGTGATCCGTCACGGCAGCTCTCGTTATTACTCCACGTCTCACGGCGTCTGGTACAGACCGTACCGCGGACTCTATGAAGTGATCGCTCCGCCGATCGGAATTTTTGTGCCGTTTTTGCCACTTTTTTACACCACCGTCCGGGTGCATGGCGCACCGTACTATTATGCGAATGGTACCTATTACACGCAAACCCCGGGAGGTTACGTGGTTGTTCATCCGCCTCAGGGAGAGGTCATGGAAAATCCTCCGGTAACGGACGATGAAGATGAAGGTTTCATGGATGACAAACTCTTTATCTATCCCAGCAAGGGGCAGAGCGAAAAACAGCGTGATCTGGACCGGTATGAGTGCCATCAGTGGGCATTGGAGCAGGCCGACTATGATCCGACTCAAATTTCTTCAGGTCGTTCTGCCGATGAGGTGATGCAGGGAAGAGTAGAATACAGACGCGCCATTGCGGCCTGTCTGGAAAGCCGCGGGTATGCCGTAAAATAATCGCTTAAAGCGGTCGAAAATAAAATTCCCCATAATCCCCTTTTTCATGAAAGGGGCCTGTCAGGCCTGGAGGAATTAACGATGGAAAGACAAAAAATTCTGCAGCAGATGATCGATCTGAATAAAATATTTTTTGACAGTTGGTTCTCCATGATGGCAATGTTTCAGCACCAGACGGAAGAGATCCTGAAACCTTTTGTGGATTGTATGCCGGGAATGGATGGCCGGATGAAGAAATTCATCCGGCATTGGAGCGAGGAATGTAAAAAGAATCGTGAAACGTTCAAACGTGATATCGATGCCGGCTACGCAAAGGCGGAAGCTTTTTTCGACTATCATGCCATTCTCAAGTTTCAGGAACAAAACGAGCAACTGCTTAATGATTTTTTGAGTCAGACAACCTGGATGCCGGACGATTTCAAAACGGCGGCGGAAAAAATGGCAGACGTCTATAAAGACGGCTGCGACAAATTCAGACGATACGTCGAAAAAAACATCAATGGCGTCAGTGACTTTTCATCCTCGTCCGGCAAACCGGGAAGAAAGGCCGGATCCCGAAAGAAATAAAAATTCCCCGGACAATCAAATTAATGCATCAGCCGTTTTGTGTGTGCAATTCTAGAAAAAGACAAAGGTCATGACGATAAACAGGACCACCAGGACGGGGATGGAATATTTGAACATATATCCAAAGAAACTGGGCATTTTGACGCCGGCTTCTTCCGCAATGGATTTGACCATGAAATTCGGCGCATTTCCGATATAGGTATTGGCGCCCATAAAAACCGCGCCAACGGAAATGGCGGCCAGATAAGGAATTTTCTCAACAATCAGCAGCGCGACTGCCGCAGGTTCGGGCATTCCCGGGTAGAATTTGCCCAGCATACTGTTGAAAAAAGTCAGGTACGTGGGGGCATTATCCAGAAAACTGGAAAGGATTCCAACCGCCCAGAAATACTGGGCAGGGGAATCGATTGCTTTGATCAGCCAGTGCAGGGCGCCTTTTTCGCCGGCTTTTAAAATGGCCAGCGCCGGGATGATCGTTATGAAAATTCCGGCAAAAAGATACGCCACTTCCAGCATCGGAGCCCAGCCGAAATCATTGTTTTTCCGGACCTCTTTGGCCGTAAAGCCCAACGATGCCAGCCCCATCAGAATCAGCACGGCATCCTTGATTAGATTTTCTGTGGTCTGATGAATCCCCAGGATATTCACGTCTCCCAGGCGGACACTGCCGCTGAATAACACAGCGCCGATAATGCCCGCCAGAAAAATGAAATTACGTCCGCCCTCTATTTTTAAAGGTTCGAATTCCTCTTCGGGGATCGCGGTTTTATTTTCTCTTTTGTAATAATGGGAGTCGAGTGCAAAATAAATCAGCAGCAGCGTGACGCTGGCCACAGCCATTTCCGGGAATATATGCATCGTCCAGAAAAAAGGGACCCCGTGCAGAAATCCGAGGAACAGGGGCGGATCTCCCAGGGGGGTGAGCGAACCGCCTATATTGCTGACCAGAAAAATAAAAAAAACGATGGTATGCACTTTATGAATGCGCCAGGCATTGGACCGCAGAATGGGGCGGATCAAGAGCATGGATGCTCCCGTGGTGCCGATGACGGATGCCAGGAGGGTGCCGATAAGCAGCACCGTTGTGTTGACAGCGGGAGTGCCTTTTAATGTTCCTCTGACGTAAATTCCTCCGGATACGGTAAATAAGGCCCACAGCAGCAGGATAAAGGGAACGTAGTCGATCAAAATGATGTGGGCGATTTCATGAAGCGCTTTTTCTCTGAAAAAAAAGATAAAAGGTACGGCAAAAACAATTGCCCAAAAGGCCGACACTTTCGGAAAATGACGGTGCCAGAACCGGGGAAGGAGCAGAGGGATCAACGCGATAGAAAGCAGTATGCCGGTAAAGGGCAATGTTGTCCAGAGAGGCAGTAGGGTCCCGATGTCTGCGGTTGAAGAGTCCAGCCCAAAACCGCCTGCAAAAACGACGGCGGGAAAAACCACGGTCAAGAATAATATTAAAGCACGATGGACAACTTTCATCATTTTTGTTGTTTTTCGTCCTGGATAAAAACCGTCCTGGTCGGGTACGCGAATTGAATGCCTTCGTCCCGGAATCTGCGGAATATTTCCAGATTGATGGATTCCTGAACATCCATATAAGTGCTGTAATCGGAGCTTTGGACAAAATATGCCGCTTCAAAGTTAAGCGATGAATCGCCGTATTCTTTAAAATGAACCCGGTCAAAACGGGCGGTTTCTGTTTTGTCAATAATATCCCTGACGATCATTTTAATCGTCTTCAATTTTTCCAG
>Ga0209408_1002186_pt1 | contig 11288 bp, 6 predicted proteins | sample AD_UKC107_MetaG_FD_184422 | JGI IMG/M metagenome (GOLD analysis project Ga0209408, IMG submission 184422) | Active sludge microbial communities of municipal wastewater-treating anaerobic digesters from Hong Kong - AD_UKC107_MetaG (SPAdes)... | ecosystem: Engineered > Bioreactor > Anaerobic >... | reverse complement strand
CATAGACACAGATGCTCAAAGTATCTGATTCCTTATCGACTTCCTTGAAGTCACCGTGTGTAAGAATTTCAATTCTGAACATCAGTTCTCTTTCCTTTCCGAGTTGTCTATGAAACCGTAGAGAGGTATATAGAAGCAGATTCCGTCGCAGAATGAACTATCATTTCGTTTGCCAACAATTCGCCATTTTCTATCCGAATACATGAATCTGAATCTGCCTTCGGCACAGGCTACCTCCAACTCAAGCTTCTTCTCATCGCTTGCCCTTATCCATTCCCTGGAGAATTCTTCAAGTTCACCCAGCACATTCCATGCGCTATTCAACATTGATAGAACCTCTTTCGAGGGGAACTCGGAGAATCTGCTTGTTTTGTAGTTGGTGTTCTGTCCGTTTCCTCCAAGCATGAGAACGATGCAATTGGAGTGCTTTGCAAGACCTACCCTGTAGTCATTCTCTTTGTGAAACTCATTAATGTTCTTCTTATACCTGAAATTAATCCAATCACCAAGAAGTATGTAGTCTCCAAAAAACTTCATATCGGTATTGCTAGGTATGTCAATTAGTTTGATTTCGCTACGACTGATCTCAATTAGCTTTTCCAGCCAGTATCTAATATCCTGATTGGGTTTGCTTCCGTACCTCAGCCTTGTTCCATGAACCATTTTCAGAATAATGTCTTTGAACTTTCGAAACTTACCCATTAGTGCATTATCAGATAGTTCAAAATTTTCGAGCAACTCGATTGCTGCTGCTGCATCTTTGTTGAATGTCTCCCGGGAGGTTTTGCATAGTGTAACATCAATTCCAGTGGCATTAATAATTTTATCAAGAGATTTAATGTAATATAATTTTTTGTTCACTATTTTTTCAGGATCTGCATCCAGTATTTCGTGGCCAATAGGTTCAAGTATCCCCTTTTCCTCCCAAAGCCTGTACAGCTTCTCCCGTCTATCAAAGTCGTAAAGATGCTTGTCCTTTTCCCAATCCTTTCGCGTTTTTTCAGCTTTGAAAAGATGGACATGTTCCTCGGTATTTTCAATTCCTTCAACATTGAAAGGCGCAAGCATCGCGTTGGAGAAATTATCGAATCCTTCTTTTACTTTTAGTTTAAAGGAATTGTCTGATACTCGCAAGAGCAAATCTTTTTCATCGTTATCAAAATAGCAGCCGGCAAGGCTCAGGGTTAAAAACCTTTGTTCTCTTTCTTCAGAGCTACAGTTGATAAAAGATAATGGGTAATTACTCTTTAATAAACATTTATAAACAGTGAATAATTCAGACATAGCAGATTCGTAGAACTGAAGCAATTCAATTTCTGATTCCAGTACAACTTTATCTTTAACGAGGCAATTTGTTACCTTCAAGTCAGAGATCTTGCAGTGCTGGAAGGCTTTTTCAGGAATGAACAAGTCACTGAGCCGAGTTTCTGTCAACTCGCAGTTGTCGAACATTAAATAAGAACGGTTCGACTTACCGGTAGAACCACAGATGCCAACACACTTAAGAACTGTTCTTAAGAAAACGGCTTCAAGGATTTCACGATTTGATGTGTCAACTGTCAGGGTACAGTTCTCTAGTTCGGAATCGATGAGTACTGCATTCCGCGAGAGGGCAACCACTTGCTCGGGTTGCTTTACGCTTTGAAAGATGCAATCGCTAACTTGGCATGGAAGAAGCAAGTGACTGCATTCTCTGAAGGTGCATTTTGTTATTAGAGGTGTTTCTGAGGAAGAATGGCTGTTTGAGAATTTGGTTCCGTTGAACACACAGTCAGAAAATACGATACCACGTAGCGGCAGTTCGAGAACTGATGAAGTAAAACTGCTTTTACTGATATGCCTGTAATTGAGTATCTTACGGAGCTTGTTACTCTTAATGAAGTCATTACTGCATTTGAAGCAGCAGTTAGAGAAGTCAACAGAGTCAAGCTCATCGCCATCAAAGAGACAGTCACAGAATGTGATCCTTGTCGATTTCTCTTCTCTTTGGTGTTTCGTTTCGATACTTGGGAAAACGCAATCCTTGAAGTCGCAGTTCTCGAAAACAACATCTGTGAGGGTGCAGTTAAGGAAAGAAACGCCTGTCAGGATCATCCGTGCATCCGGCTTGCCCATGAAACTGACATTGCATAGCTCAAGTTTTCCTTCAGCAAGGATAAAAAATTCAAGAAGACTGCTGCCATCGAAAACTCCATTCTTCAGATGAGCAGCTCTTTCATTATCAACAACCAGCTGAAGAGAATCCAAGGCCCCTGATATGTGGAAGCCATCAATCCTGGGATTTGAGAATACATTGCATGATCCATCTTCTGAATGAAGCAGTTGAATTCTCAGTCTGTCATCGTTTCCAGATACGTCTAACTTGTTGATAACCGAGGCGTTTACTGAGACAGTTGAATCCTTGGAGAAATGTCCGTTGGAAATCCCTAACGATGCCAACGAGCAACCTGTGATCTTAATGGAGCCCTTTAGATTACACTCTTTCAGGATAAGCTGATCACTCAGATTAACAAGTTCTGTGTTACGCACTTCGCAACGCTGAAAGTCCCAGTGTTTCGAAGAGGGTTCTGGTTCCATAAGACCCTGGATAAAACAGGTTCTTTCCTCTGTCCCAAAATGACACTCGCTGAATGTAACGTTGAGCAACTCTGTTGGCTGAAAATATCCGGTAAAGAGGCAGGATTGAAGACTTGTGTTTGATATAATAAAAACATGCCCGTTGTTCTGCGGATTTAAGCAATGGAAAACAGATTCCTTGATAGGGACTGATGAGACTTTATCATCTGAGACAATTGCTAGGGATGATGAGATTAAATAATCCTGAAACAGTGCTAGCTCTATCACGCAATTACTCATTAAAACATCATCAAAGTGTGTACCTGAGCAACGCAACCCTTTCAAATTCGTATAGGCAAACACTGTTGAACTGATTCTCGATGAATCAAGGACTACACTCTGTGCTGTTAAAATTGCTCTATTCCTGCCCAGTATTAAGCATGAATCCATCTCTATCCTAGAAAGATCGATTCCTGCAACTTCAACTCCAAGCACAACCCAATGCTTTATCTCAGTCCTCTCTTGATTCGCCAAGAACTCAATTCCATAACTATTCAGAACGGATGGCGGTATGTATGGAATATTGACAAATAATGAATTGCTGAGGGGCAGTCCCGAAGATATTGAATTCAGATCAATGCAATCTACTACTCTGAGTTTCTCTATTCCCAAGATCTCACAAAGAAGAGATGCTACTTCCTGTTGTACTTTTTGGTAAGCCCAGCCCGATTTCGGAAGACGGTTGTACCATTTTTTCGCCAAATCAAAAAGCATGCAATTCTTCAAACTCATATATCATCACCCGATCTTCATAATGAGGTATGCAATGGTTGCTGCTGAGAGAAGAAAATTGGATAGCAGCATAATTCTAAAGAATCTATCTATTATTGCATGGTTTTCATTGAACTGATCTATTTGCGCTTTCAGTTCCACAAGAATATCTGAACTCATTTTAGACTGCGCGCTGCCAATACACTCATTAATGGTATTTACTAGTGTTGCATCCTTTTTTCTATCGCAATGCATGAGAATCTCATCAATTTTTGATAGCTTCTCTTCAACTGCATCGTTAGTTAAAATAGACTGTTCAGTTAAATGCTGTAGTTTTAACTTGATCTCACTCAATGCAGTGCTTCTTGAATCCTGTTCTATTGCATTACCGACCAGTTCAGAATGAGAGTTCTTCACCATTCCGACCAATGATTCAGACGCCCTCGCCAGCTGTTTTCCAATACCAGCCTGAAGGCCGCATTCAAGATTTGAAATCCTTTGTCCAAGGTCATTCAAATCTGTGCTTATTGATCGCTGGAAGGTCTCCAACTTCTCCGATATCAGGAGTTCTATCTGCTGAACACCGTCATCCTGTGCTTGGATAAGTTTTTCCCTCATTTCTTGGCGCCATTCATCCTGAAAAGCTGATTCGGTATGATCATGCATCGTTATACCCCCAGAGTTTATAGCTGTCATTTATCACATTCAACACATCATTAAAATCTTTTGCGATTTCAATTAGCTCTATTTCATTATTTTTGAGTACTTGCATCGTTTCCATGTAGCTGTTGTATTTTCCCCTAGAGTTACTAAGGCTGGATTCCAGAGCGTTTTTCGTCGTATCGTCAATTTTCTCCATATTGCTTACAGATAGACAGAGTTCAGGTATGGTCTGCCAGCTATTCGTTGCTTGTGACAACTCGTTTATGGTCAGATCGAAACTATTCTCGATCCATTTTCTGCGCTCACTCTTTTTTCGATCCCAGTGCTCACATTCCTGAGGGAACCTCAGGATTTTGGCTTCCCAGTACTTCGCCAAGTATGTTTGAGGTAGATTGGGAACATCATAGTCTGATTTGGTAAGAGCGTGATGTATGCCACCTATGAATGCTGTCAATGCATTCGTTTCACGAATTATCTGAAGTACGATACTGTCTAGATTTTCTAATGAATGTCTAAGGAAATCGTAGCTTTCGGGGAATTTCTTGCCGTCAAAATCCTTTTTTCTCTTTAGCTTAGCTAATTCGAGTTGTGACTTGAGATCCTTTAGTTGATTTGAAACCGCTTCTCTTACAGAGAATGCTAGTTTCGCCTTTCTTTCCTTCACAATGCAATTGTATACAAACAGAAAGCTTTCTTGTACGGCAATGGTGTTCTCAAAGACTTCCTTACTAATATTGTTACTCATTTCCTGCTCCTTGGATAGATGTGCAAAACCGTCAAGAGATTTTTTCATTTTCCCGATATCTCTTTTAAGCATAAAATCAATTCTGTCTTTATTCAGAGCTAGGGTCGGCTTTCTGATGGCAGCTCGGAAACGCGAGAGAACTTCCATGTTCGGAGAAAACTTAACTTCCCCATCGTACTTTAGGGGAACGCCAAGCCACTTTGTTCTGGAATCTTCATCTAAACTAATGGCACTCAATCTTGATGAAGACATTTGATCCCATGGAAACGATGAAATGATATCGCCAACAACACCGGAAGTCATCGAACATGCTTGAGATATCTTGTATGAGCGCAGGACTGAAACCGGATTGGGTGGCAATATCCTTGGTCTCGGTGAACTGCTCTTATGTGTTCTGTGAAACAGGCGCTGATTCCTGTAAAGCTTGCTGCCAACTGAAAGGTGTGAGCAGGGTTCAGAGGAGGGCTCTTTGCAGATCCATAGGCTACAACCCTGGTTTGGAGTGAGTGTATGTATCAAGACACTGGAAGGTCCGATCCATATCAATTCACCTTCGACAGGACTGAAGAAACCTTCATGCTCATTAATGGTATCAGGAAGGCAATCCTCGTCATTTTTAACCCCTGTTCGAGCAAAGTGCCTATTTAGCGAAAGTGAATCATCAACATATGCGAACTTCTTGTATTGCTCATCTGTATTCAAAAATGAACGTAAGTTGTGGGCTGAATAGCCTAAACAAGAGCATACTCCCTGGATTTCATCTGAAGAGAATGAGTTGAACACTATGGCGTTAGTAATCTCTTCTGTGGCATTTAGAGAATCGGCAGTATCAACTCGGTAATTGTAGGCTCTTGAAACTAACTGGTAAATTTTCCAAACATCACCATGCAACCAATCTAACAGGTTAGCCCTATTATCATTTGCTGATGCGCCAAAGTCCCTAAGGCATTCACTTTCCAAAGAGCTGCTCAACCTTATAACTGCAGCCCAATCGTTATCGATGCTTTGTTTATATCTGAGAATACTCTGTATTTCCCTCTCGCAAGACTCCAGAAATCTTGAACCTATACTTCCTGCAATGAATCTCCTTAATAATGTCGTTATTTTTGATTCATTGACAATGTCGCTGATGCAGTACCGAAGGTTATCTAGCTTGATGAGTGTTTGATTTAGAGATATCACGGAGTGACCAATCCTGGCAATGGACGAGAAAAGAGGGAAGAGCTCTTCATAATTGTGCTTATGCTTTACTTCAGAAACAACGATTACAGGCCAGATTCCAGAAATCCGTCGAGCTGAATCAAGCTCTGATCTTATCTTGTCGATTCCCCATTCGGTGAAAGAGGATTTTGTCAGAAACAGACAAGGAATCTTGAGAAACCGCTCGCAAGAAGAGAATGAATCCACCCTATCAAGCAACTCCTCGAAAGACACGGAAACAACAACAGAAACTGCAAAGCTCGATTTTGAATTGTCCTGAATAGTCCTGCCATTGGGTATCTCTCTTATGAAGTCCCTCATAAAGACGCTTGTTCTTCCTAAGTGCGGGACGTGGAGGTATAAGGGTGGGTTTGTGACATCTGTTGCCAGCAAAGGGCTATCTTCCAAAAATTCTCCTTGTTCCCAAAGCTACATCAATGCCAAAATGGAAGCACCATTCATTCTATGAAGATTTGCCGAGTTCTGCAAGCGGTAAGTATTGCAGTCGGATTGATAATTATGACTGAATCAGTAGCAAATACTGTGAAGAACCACCTGATTGAACGTTGCACTTGCTTGACACAGCTTTGGGAATCCTGAAGATTAAATACATTCTGAAAAATGGGGTAGGAGTTATCAATGAAGGGATATCGTAATGATAAGCAAAGGCATCATTGAGAATATCAAAAACAGGATCAGCCCTTGCCTCGATGGCCTGGAATCAAGTCTTGAACGAGCTGCGAATGACTTCAAACCATTGGATTCAAAAATTTCTCTGGTTTTCTCGGGGTTCCGCGAGAAGGAAGCGAAGGAATTGCAGGGCATGTTGGCGGAAACTCTGGACTTGCTCAGGTCACCTATTTATGTCGGTTTCCTCGGCAGGTATTCCCACGGAAAATCATCCCTAGTCAATGCATTACTGGATTTGCAGGAAGGCTCTAATCTGCCTGTTGGAGATCAGGTAACGACCTCTATGGTATGTGTGGTTGAGTTTGATGATCAAATCACAGAAAGAGAGTTCATTGCAGTTGAGCTTGATAGAGATACGACAATTGATACATATGCCAAGTTCACCAAAAGAGTCACTTCCGCTTCAGCTCTTGAACAAGGAAGCGCTTCCAGCTACATACTAAGAATTCCTGTAAATCCTGGCAATGATATCAGCATGATGTTTGAGAAGTCGTCAATATCCCTTGTAGATATGCCAGGTTTGGGAGGACCATACTTCAATGACTCATTGTTGACTAATAGCTACATCCAAGATCTAGATATGGTATGTATTGTCATTAACAGCTGTAAAGTGCATGAAGCAGCAGTAGTTATAAACGATCTTATTGATAGATCTAAAGCCAAGCTGTTACCAAAGATTATCGTAGCAACATTCTGGGATGAAGCGCGAACATCAGGTGATTACAGGGACTGTGAGGATGAACTTGCTCGCCAGGCAAAATTCAAGGACCTTGTCAAAGAACACATGGCGTCTCTGAATGATTCGATTGGTGAAGTACTCTTTGTGGACTCCGTTTCTAGGGAAAGAACTGGTATAAAAGAGTTACGACAGCAAATCAGAAGCAGAGTCGAGGGTAAGACTCTTCTTACCGCAGGTTCAAGATCCAAGCATCAGGCTTCAGCTGTGTTTAAAAGGAAGCTCTCCGCATGCAGGATAAGACTTGGAGAGCTTTCCACACGTATGTCCGTTTCTGTTTCATGTCTTGAGGAGAAGATAAGAAATACACAGAGTGGGAAAGCTACCGATCATCAAGTCAGAAAAGAAATAGACGCAATGATCCATAACGCAAAGAAGAGATTGGGAAAATACTCTCAGTCTGAAGCAATGAAGTATTTGAAAGATGCTGAATTCAAGTACAAAACAGCAGTTAAGGTTCTCAGAACAGTGGATAATGAAGAAGAGCTCTCAGAGATCAAAGAGGAAATAGAACAGGATGTTAATGACAATATTATCCCAGACCTCCAGGAGAGTTTGAGATATTCTTATCGAACGACAATAGCTGACGAGTTTTCCCGTGAAATAAAAGCATTTTTAGGGAGATTCCCGTCTGACAGGAGTTCTTCTGAGTTTATCGAGGAACGCATCGATGATAGTTGCGAGGACGTCTTCGAGATTGATGGACCTTTCGAGTTCCCTGAGGGTATTGTTGCTGCAGTTGAAAAGGAAGTAAAATCTGTTGTCGGTACTCTGATGAAAAGCATAACAAGCCCTCAGAACATAATGCTGATCATTGGCGGGATTCTTCTATTGACTCTCGCATCGTTACTTGATAGTGCCATCATACCGAAGGCAGTATTCACGGTTCTGCAAATAGCGGGTTTTGCTGCATTTGCTATGGCCATCTTTAGAATTGTTCCAACTTACCAAAGAGAGAGAGAGAAGGCCTTCAGAGCTATTCTTAAGAAGCGTCTCAGCGGATTTGAGAAACAGTTTACACAGTATCTAAAGTCAAATTTCGATGTCAATATATTCAGAGATAAAGTGCAAAAAATGGTTTACGATGTAGAAAGAGATATTCAGAAAGAGGTTTCTCCTCATCTTGAGCTTTCAAGGGAGTTGATATCAAGACTAGAAAAAATGAGATTAAACGTTGAGAATGCTAGGGAAGACCTCGAAAGAGAAATGCAAAAATTGTGAGAAAATCGAGCTATAAAGATATTCCAGTATGCATATATTTAAAAAATGAATTGGATAAACGCAAGCCATCGATTGACTCTGACAAAACGAATAGTGTTCTGGCAAATATAAGAAGTGATTTCCTGAGTGAAAATCCGAAAATTGAAGTGAATAGGGTTTTCATCGGAAATCGGGCCAATCTAGCAGACGTGTTAGAATCGCTGCTTCCAAATTCGGCTAATGATTATGAATATCATAGACATGGCGCACTAGATGTATTACTACTTAGCAGTGAAGAATATAGAGTAGATAGCTTTTTTGAATATCCAATCGATAAGGTAGTAAGCCATTCATTTGTTCCTGTCACCATTGAGAGATGTGAGAAGCATTTATCTTCTGATGAGAAACCTGTACAAAGATTATGTGTCTCTTTCAGCAAGAGTTGCGATGGTGCTCTAGATTTAGGGATGAAGCAGAGTGATTCTAATGAGAACGAGTTCAGCGAACAAAGCGATTTTAGACAGGTTGATAGTAAGAGAAATTACCAGGTGCTTAGTCTTATAAAAGAAAATGCTCCATTGGTTAACTCCATTACTATATCACTTGACTTCGAGTCCAACAAAATACCAATTACCAATCCTCTAATGAATGTGAATCGATTGACTGTATACAGATCAATACTGGATTTGAAGCAGGTAACTGCCATGCTCGTAGGCGAAGGAGCGAGACCAGCCAAAGCTTATGATTACATCATACTTGACAGTGAAGACGACAATACACAGTACATTTTCCTTGCCATGATGGAGAAGTGCTTCAGCTATCTTACAGAACATCTACAAATAGAGAGAGACCTTGCCGTAACTCTTATCAAAGATAAGTTCCGTCTTTTCGAGCAAACTGAGTTGGCTGAACGACTCTATATGGATTCGGACAAGAGCTTTGCCAAGCTTCCTGCACCTGGCAGACTTAAATACTATGACACTCTTGGGAATTCTGATTCGGTTATGATCAGGCTCCTCGCGCTATTCAGAGTTGTTTCGTCAAAAAGAATTACGTGCCTTGAGCGAAGCAAGTTCCTAATAGAGAAACTCTGCAGGATACATCCGGAAGTTGAAGCAATTGCCAAAGCTGGTCTCGATACAGACGAATTGTGGAGCCGATGGACAACAGAGGCAATTGAGGTCATATTCAGTGCATTAACAAATTTCAATAAAGTCAAGCTGGCTTTAACAGTACTAAAAAAGCGACAGGATAAAATCGTCAAGTTAGAGGAGTATTTAAAAAGCTCATCATACATTCAATCACAGAAGTACTTGGAGGATAGCCATCCAAGGCTAGATTGGCGGAAATATTTAAGTGAATTGAAGGCTATGAAAAAAACATTGCTGATATATAGAGAGCATGAATTTGATCAGAAAGTAGAAGAGCTTCTTGACAAAATAAGTAATACTCTTGACTACACGAAGCTAAGAACAGAACTAGACAATTCTGAGACCAAAGATCAGATAAAGAAGATAAATCGCGATGTGAATGGTATGATAAATGATTGTATTCAATACTACAGTAATAACGGGGAGGAGACTGACCTTCTAGATTCAATATGTCTAATATTATCTAAACACATGATGGACCTCCTGGCGTACACCGGGAAGTGTGACTAGTTTTTAACTTGCTTTTAGCTGTGTTTGAAAGGCCAAGAATGTGCGTTCTTCTAATAGTCTTAACAATTGTTGATATTCTCATCCCAGATCCTATTCCTGTTATTGATGAGTTAATCCTGACCTTGGCATCTATTGGTGTATGTGCAAGGAAACAGTTTAAATAATCACATTCATCCAGCAGCCCATCTGCAATCTATCAGATAAGTGTGTAAGCATCCGATCAGTAAGATACCATAGGCTTCCCTGCTTGATTATATATAATATTGTGGTTAAAGATTGAGTCTAGGACATGCAAAGAGTATGGATACAAAGTGCAATTGACGGAGAATAAAGCAATAGAGAATTAACTTCACACATCGAGGTCTTGATAGTACTTTTGGAAAATATAAGAAATATGCACTAAATTAGTATCAATATTCTAATAACAATTCAGAAAAACTAAGGAATATGGAGATAGCAAAGAACATGAAGATTGAGGAGTTGCAAAGTACAGACTTGTTCGAGTTCTTCAATCAAGTTGCACTTGACAGTTAGAGAGGCAATTGTATGAAGAGAGCAACAAACATGCTAATCGTCTTGGCAACACTAACTATGAGCCAATTTGCCTACTCTTTCAGCAATCTTCTCTGGATGCTGGGTATCGAGCATGGTGCCAGGTTGTCATCTCCTGTTGTAGCCGGAGATATGGCCTATCTGTCCGCTTATAGGGACGACCGTGGAACGGGGAGCTTTGCATGGGCTGGTCGGGGTGATGGGCGCGTTGACGCATCACCTCTTGTGGCTGATGGCAAAGTAGTGCAGGTGGATCACTCCGGGCTAGTTAAGTGCTATGATGTGCATACTGGTGCTGAACTTTGGAGATTCTCAGCTTCCGATGATATCATAGCCACTCCCGGGTATCAATCGGAGTCAGGTTCGATCTTCATCGGAGATAACAAGGGTCATTTATATCGGCTTGATTTGACTTCTGGAAGCCTTGTGTGGGAGATAGAGTGTGGAGTGTCTATTCGCTGTACTCCTGCCTGTTCTGAAGGCATCGTTCTTTACTCTTCAAATGACGGAAAGT
>Ga0209408_1002184_pt1 | contig 11289 bp, 8 predicted proteins | sample AD_UKC107_MetaG_FD_184422 | JGI IMG/M metagenome (GOLD analysis project Ga0209408, IMG submission 184422) | Active sludge microbial communities of municipal wastewater-treating anaerobic digesters from Hong Kong - AD_UKC107_MetaG (SPAdes)... | ecosystem: Engineered > Bioreactor > Anaerobic >... | reverse complement strand
AAGAAACTCCGCTAATCCTTCACCATACTTATCTATGTTTGCTTTGAACCGATCATCCATTACGTACATGTTGCCTAGAGAGGCAAAAGACTCAAGAGTATAGTAATGCCCAAAGCTTTTGTTAAAGACCCTATACATTTTGTCAATTGCTTCATGGGCAAGATCTGAATCGGGATCTTCGTTCCGAATCTCTGCCAGTCCTTTGAAAACCTCATCCAGTACTTTCTCCATGTCCTTCCTCTCCCGATCGCTCTTCGAAGCGATGAAATCGTTACTCTTTTCGACTGTCTCATCACCCCAAAGCTTTTTTGCTTCTTCATGGGGGTTGAAAGAGAAATCGAATCCTATGAATTTTTCTTTCTGACTCATCGAATCTTCTCCTTTCAAGGTCTTGACCGTCCTTTCCAGTGTGCTGAGCATAGCCTCAATTCTCTCTTTCTCCAGCATTAAGTGTTTCTTCTGAAGCTCGAAGGCCCTGGCTCTATCAAACCTCGGACTGCTGAGAAGCTTCATGATCCTCTCCAAAGAGAAGCCACACTGTCTGAAGAAGAGAATCTGCTGAAGTTTGTCTAGATCTTCTTCCGAATACTCTCTGTATCCATTTTCAGCATTACGCTTGGGTCTCAAGAGCCCAATCTCATCATAATGATGAAGTGCCCTTACAGAAAGGCCCGAAAGCTCGGCAACCTGTTTTGCGGTCAAGAAATCTCCTCCCATAATCACAAGGATATACTATTACGTTGCGTAATAGTCAAATGGAATCACTTTTCGATCTATCCTTTTTTCAATCACAGGCCCACAAAACATCAAGACTTTCGCAGCGCAGGTTCTCTTTTCAAAATGGCAATGTCTATACATGACTCTTGCTAAGAGAGTTCTAGTAAATTCTCGAGAAATTCCCTTGGATTCTCTTGCTCAAAGATTCACTAATTATCATCAGATTCTGCTCAATTCACAATTCATTTCGATGGGTTTCATTGCACCCGCACTGCTAAAATACTTGGAGCCAGTTCAGTTTGAATCTTTAGATTTCTGGCAAAATGTATCTCCTTAGTCTTCCTACACTCTCTCATGATTTGGCACTGAATATGGAACTAAAGGATATACTCTAGGCAAAGGAGGGCAATGTAAGAAACGCTTTCCGCATTAGGAGGTGCTCTTATGAAAAGAATAATACTATTCTCGGTAATTACGGCATTAGTAATGATGATTTCTTCATGCTGGCCAGGATCTTTTCCTGTCGTTCCGAAGACTCTATTAATAGACGACGTCCACAACAATTTCTACAATTCTAGTTTTCCATTTGATGAACAGTACGAGGAGCTCATTTCGGAATTCCAGATAAAGGGTTATACAGTGAGCTTAGCATCGGATGTAGGCTTCCTTCCTGAAAACTATGGAGCAGTTCTGATTGCCGTACCTACAGTTCAATATTCCTCAGCAGAGAAATCCAGCCTTTCGACGCTTCTAGGTTTAGGTGGAAAAGTCATTATGCTTGGAGAATGGTACGGTTATTACGACAACACACCGTTGAATCAGATAACCGCTTCCATTGGTCTGGATATTCAGTTCAGCAACAATGAGCTGATGGACAATGTTCACAACTTTGCAGGTGTCAACTACTGGATAACAACAACTCGATTAGAGTCGAATCCCATCACTTCAGGTTTGGGAAAGATCGCATTATTCGCTGCTTGTTCTTTGAGTGTGGGATATGACTCAACGATAATAGCCAGTGCGGAGCCTACAGCTTTCGCTCCGATTTCCTTAGAATCTAACTCTTCGAATAGCAGTTCTGGCAGCTATCACGAAATACAGAGTTATGATCCTCAAGTTACCATCGTGGTTCCAGTCGCTGCAGTAGCCAATGTTGGCTTCGGTAAGGTCTTCGCCATTGGTGACTCAAACATTTTTGCCGATGAACCGGACACAGATATTCCAGGAGACTATATTGATGTTTTCGACAACAGGAGGCTGCTGAGAAATGTAATAAACTGGTAAGGCTTCACTCTTTGCGCTATTCTTGGCCAAACGCAGATAATCACGGGGACTTTTCTAAGTTTTCTGTCTAGTACTCAAATGAAGCGGTATCGGCAATCAGAATCTGGTCGGCATTGAAGTGGCTCTAAAACTCCTGAAAGTGAAAAGGATGGATTGCAGCGAGATTAGTTACTGTAATCTCCTAGGCATAATTCTCGTGGTCTTCTATCAATAATCTTGAGGCTCCTGGAATCAATATCTTAGATTATTCACTTTGACAATTAGAAGATATCTTTTACAGAAGAGTAGAGCGTTTCATGTTTTTGTGAAAAGACTCTGTACTTCGCGTGCAGTTCAAGATCTGGTGAAATCCTGATGGCTTTGCCTCTCTGTTCTTTCACCGAATCGAATTTTGCAATGTCCGAATAATCATGATCCGCTGTCATTGCCATTATGGCGTCACCATACGAAGCGTCTATGTCTCCATGCACATGGAGCTCCCTTCCAGTAATGTTAGCGACAATTTGAAGAAGAAGTCTGCTCGCAGCCATTCCTCCTAGCACATGTATATTGTTTGGAACATTTGAAACTGTCTCCAATTTCCTGATCAGAAGATCGATTTCGTAACCAAGACTCTCCAGAGAAGCCTTGAAGATCTTATTTCTGTCATCGGTCTTCTGAAGACCGAAAATGACACCCCTCGCTGATGGATTGTCGTAGGGAGCCCTGGCTCCATCAATATATGGAAGAATTATGATTCCCGTCGGGCCCTCATCTTTCTCACCAGTGATTTCCGATTGGAGAAGATCCTTAATCCAGCCAACGAATCGGCCCCCAGAGGAAGTGGCTGCTCCAAGTCTAAATGTGCCCTCAAGAATTGATACTCCCGGAGCGAAACCATCTAGAATATGGAATCCCTTGGTTGTAAATAGCGTACTCGTAGTAGATCCAAAAACGACGACCAAATCACCGGGATTTATCCCGCCACAGGCCATCGCCTCTCCGTTTATGTCACACGCACCGGCAACGACCGGGATTCCTTCTTTCAAACCGGTCTCCCTCGATGAAGAGGCCTTTACACTGCCGACAATGCTGAGAGGCCACGAAAGACCGGGGAACTTGCTCTCATCTAAACCCGCTTTTCTAATGATTTCTCTGGGTAAGCCCTGGGTCTCGAAATCAAGCAATCTCGTTCCGGCAGCCGTCGGGAAATCCCAAGCAGTCTTACCTGTCAGACGTCCAGAAACGAAGTTATTGCTTTCAACGAAACGAAAAGTCTTCTCATAGATTTCCTGTCTATTCTCCTTCAGCCACAGAGTCTTTGGGATTACAGAATGGGTTGTGAATTCTCCTCCAAGATGATTCTTCAGGTATTCCTTCCCGAAAGAACTGTTCAGCCTTTCAATCTGATCTGTCGCTCTCGTATCTATTCCGTATAGGATGGCGTTGTATAGGGGTCTCAATTCATTGTCAACAGGAACGAACGTACCACAAACTGAACTAATGCAGAGGGCTTTAATTCTCTTTACATCGTTGTCTATACAGATAGATTCCAGGGCCTTCCTGAAGCCCAACCACCAGTTTTTTTCTGCCTCTACTTCAAAGAAACCCTCTTCCGGGCTTACGACAACACTTTCAACCCTGGACCGGCCTGCAATATTACCCTTTTCGTCCAGCAGAGTTCCCTTTATTGAAGAAGTCCCCATGTCTACGCCAAGATACAAAACACTCACCTCAATCTAAAAATAGACGCCCGTCTTCACGGGCGTCTGTGTTTTTCAATTACTCTGGAAGATTCGACTTGTCAATTAGTGGAGCATCCGCGTATATTATCTTTCTTCCGGCCGCTTCTGCTGGGTCCATTCCCTTAACGATCTTGTCGATTATTTCTGCAGCCGTTGAAGCCATACCTTCGAAGGGTTGAGCAACCGTGGCTGTCATATTGCCACTTGCGATTCTTCTGAAGGTTTCTTCATTTCCATCGGCTCCGACTATCAGGGCGTCTGTTATTCCATATTCTGTGAGGACATCGGCCGCAGCATAAGCTAGCTGATCAAAAGCGCACCAGACACCGTCTATCTCGTCCCCATACTTGAGGGCAAAGGTTTCCATTGCAGATCTGGTATCGTCCATGAATCTTGCGGACGCTACAACGCTGTATTCTGCCAGAACGTTTATTCCCGGGTATTCTGTTAGAACTACATCTAGAACGGATCCTCTTCTTCTGGTCCCGTAATGCTTCACAAACTTTATGACGATTATGTCGCCATTTCCGCCCAGAGAATCCATGAGGTAAGTGGACATCTTCGCTCCCATAACGAAATTGTCTGAAGTGATGTCCGCAACTACTCCATCGACGTATCCGGAGTCGATTGTAATTACGGGAATTCCAGCGTCAAAGGCCTTCTGAAGAGCATCGATAACTACATTTGGATGACCCATTGCCAGAACGATTGCGTCTACTTTCATCTGGACCAGATTCTCGATCTGAGTTGACTGTGTTTCATCCGATCCCATTGAATTCAGCTGGACAAGGTCCCAGCCCTTTTCACTGCAAATTTTCGCGAATTCATTCAGAACTCTTGCCTGTGATTCAGAAGAGAAATTCGTCGCAATGAAGCCAATCTTCACTGCAAGCATCGATGCTGAGATCATAATCGTTACTAATAGAACAGCAAACAGCCTTTTCAATTTAGTTGCCCCCTTTATTTTCCTTCCAGCTTCTTTGCCTGGATGGAAGTTATGGTTACCGAAAGAATTATTATTGCTCCCTTTGTAATGTCCTGCATGTAGTAGGGCGCCCCTGCCAACGTCATCCCGTTGTTCAAGACACCTATCATAAGGGCCCCAATAAATGTTCCAAAAGGGCTGGCCCTTCCCACGCTAAGAACAGTCTCTCCAAGGAGTGCCGCAGCAAAACCGTCCATCATGAACCCCGTAGCTCCTTCAGGATTGGCCGCACCGAGTTTTGATGTCAGAAGAATTCCGGTGAATGAAGCGGCCATGCCGGAGAGGACTAAGGCGAGAATCTTGTACTTATCCGTATTTACGCCGGCCAATCTAGCTGCCATCTTGTTCGCCCCAGTGGCCTGCATGTATTTGCCGATCTTCATGTTATTTATCATCAAATGCGCAGCGAATACCACTATGAGCATTATTACTACAAGTGATGGAATAGGCCCTATATCGCCCCTACCCAACGCAAGAAAGGATTCCGGCATCTTGCCGTAGAAGGAAACTCCCTTTGTGTATGCGTATATCAATCCAGTAGCGATTATCCCCGTTGCCAGAGTGGTTATGAGAGAAGGGATTCCAACCTTTGTTACAAGCAATCCGGCGACTATTCCAAACGCCGCTCCAACGGAAAGCGATATGATGATTGCTAGGAGGGGGTTCATTCCAGAGATGATTAGTCCCGCAGCTATTACGCTTGTAAGACTTGCTACATGGGCGAATGATAAGTCGAGTTCCCCAACTATGAGACACATCGTGAAGCCTTCGGATATTATTGCGAGAAGCGCAATCTGTCTCAAGATGTTCAGGAGGTTTCTCACCTGAATAAATCCAGAAACGAATGAAGCGAAAACCACAAATACGGCAATCAGAGCGATTATCGTGCCGAACTTCGTTAGAAATTGCTGAAAATGAATCTTATTTTCTGTCATGACTTCTTCTCTCCTATCATCAAGGCGAGGATTTCTTCTTCATCGAAAGGAGGAACAAACTCACCCAGTATCTTGAATCCCTTCATTACGTATATCCTGTCAGAGATCGCAACAAGTTCACGTAGATCGGAACTGATAAACCAGATCCCTGCACCACCCTTGGCAAGACTTCCCATTATGTTGTAGATCTCGGTCTTGGCATCAACATCGATACCCTGAGTCGGCTCATCGAAAATCCACACAGCCGCGTTTTCTCCCATCCACTTGCCGACAGAGACTTTCTGCTGATTTCCACCGCTGAGAGTCCTTACGGATTGTTCAGGTGAAGAAACTTTGATCGAGAATCTCTTTATGGCCTTGCCTACGTATTCCTTCACGTCCTTTCTCACCGTGAATCCCATTTTGGATAGTGAAGAGAGATGCGGAACGACCAGGTTCTCCTTCACGGACATCTGAACGAAGAGACCTTCGGCACGTCTATTTTCCGGAATCATGGCTATTCCCTTTCTTACACTCTGTCCGGACGACTTAGAGATGAATCGTTTCCCATTGAGAGTAATCTCCCCCGATTCGTGTTTCGCACCGGAAAAGATCGCTTTGGCAAGCTCGGTTCGGCCGGCGCCGACGAGACCTGCAAATCCGGCAATCTCACCCTCTCTAATCGAGAAAGAGATATCCGAGAACTTCGATCGGCTGCTGGAATAGTCCTTCACAGAAAACACTTCTTTACCGATTTCGGTCTTGGTTTTGGGGTACTGGTTCTCCAGGTCCTTAGATATCATCAGCGAGATCAATTTCCTCTCACTAACCTGATCACCGTTGTCGATCGTAGATACTTTCTTCCCGTTTCTGAGTACGGTTATTCTATCTGAGAGGTCAAGAACTTCTGAAAGATGATGGGAGATGTAGAGAATTGTCATTCCTTTTGACCTCAGATCCCTTATAAGTCTAAATAGTATCTCGATCTCCTTAATACTCAGGGGAGCAGTGGGTTCATCAAAGATGATTATCTTTGGATCTCTGAAAAGAACTTTCAGTATTGTGAGCATCTCCTGCTGACCACTACCTAGCTGCTTCGCAGGAAGGTTCATATCAACATCCAGCTGATACTTGGATATGAACTCCTTGGCTTTAGAAATCATCTCTCTTCTTTTCAGGAAACCTGCCTTCGTCTCTTCCAAACCCAGGAAGAGATTCTGATACCCTGAAAAGTGAGGCACTAGCTCCCTTTCCTGATGAACTACGCCTATGTGTTTCGAGGCATCCTTCGGCGAATGAAAATGCATCTCCTCTCCCATAAGAGAAAAGTGGCCTGAGGTCGGCCTGTAAACGCCCGCGAGAATCTTAACCAGTGTTGATTTACCAGCACCGTTTTCGCCAACTAAAGAGTGGATCTCTCCAGCTTCAAGATCCATGTTGACGGAATCAAGAGCGACGACTCCAGGAAATTCCTTTGTCAGCTCTTGAATTTCAAGGATTTTCATTGCAATTTCTCCCTCACAAACTTTGCCTTATCCATGAACTCCTTAGCCCTCTTCGGATCTACTGGCTTAAATGTGTCACCATCTACCTTGACGCTAGTTCCCATGATTATGCCATCGCCTAACGTCAGCATTTTTTCCACATTGTCAATTGTGGTTCCCGTGCCTACGATAACGGGTCTCCCCACTGATCCTTTTCTCGCCCCTAGAAGATCCTCTTCCGGGATTTCGCTCCCTGCAGTTGTACCTGCAAGGCATACAGCATCTGCCAATCCGAACTTGACCGCTCCGCGCGCTATGTCCTCGAGCCTTCTTCCACCCAGCGGCTCGGTGTGACCGCTAATGTTTGCGAAAACCTTGAACTCCCCATTAATTGAAGCCTTTAATCGCTGAAGCTTACCTGCGTCTGGATCGACTATTCCCCAATCACCAACATAGACCCATGAAAGAAATATCCTCACAAAATAGGCCCTAACCGCTGTCCCAATAGAAATCGCCGCTTCTGGATCTGCCAGCACTGAAAGTCCAAAGGGTCTTTCGATGGCCTTCGTCGCTTCGCTTATAAGTGCGCTCATAGCTGCGACGGTGACTTTTGGAACATTGGACAGGTACGGCCTGTCTCCTTCATTGCTGAAGCTCACACCATCAAAACCCGCTTCGAGGAGGGCTTCGGTGTCTCTCAGCGTGACGTCCATAATCTTCTTCATACCGCCTTTCGAATCATAGAGAGGCGATCCGGGTAGAGGCGGAAAGTGTACCATCCCGATTATTGGCTTCTTCACTCCAAACATTTCTTCTAAAACATTCACAGTCCCTTACCTCCGTTTTCGAGAATGTATTTGCATGTCTCCGAATCGGTAATTAGATAATTCACGATTCCCTTCTTTATTGCAGCACTCACACTTCTAATCTTTCTGGAACCTCCTCCAATTCCAACTCTGTTCTCTATTCTCAACAGCTTTTCGAAAGGAATAGCTATCATGCGGTGGTTGAAATCTATGTCCATCTCTTCTCCAGTGCCATCAATAATTCTTCCCACGATGTCCCCCACCGCACCCAGTCCTTTGATCTCCTCGACTATACCGTTATGATCAACTATTGAGGGAAAAATGCTGTATTCTATCTCAGGTCCTATTGAAAATATCGCTGTATCTAGCTCATCCCACATCTGAGATATTGCGGAAATCTGAGGTTCGCTGAGAAAAACCCTCTTTGCTTCTTCATTGCTCGCTATAGCCGGAGCAAGAAGAAGCTGGAAAGTACATCTCAGTATCGAGGCCATAGAACCGACCAATTTGTTCGTTTCGTTCTGAAGATTCTGCAGCCCCCAACCACCCATTAACGGTATTAGTTGAAGTCCAGGGACACTCTTTTCTCCGTCAAAAGACTCTATCATCTCATAAATACTTCCTCCGGCGCCAACTCCCACCTTGCAACCCGGAGAGACAATGTCAAAGAACAATTCACTTGTCTTCTTTCCCAGTAACTTCTTTATGTGCCAGTCGTCTCGATCAACAGGAGTCTCGACTACAATGGCTCCTTTAAGGCCATACTTATCTTTCAGAGCATCCTCCATTTGCGTGACTCTATTCTGGATATTTGTGATCTGAACTTTAACGATCCCACTTTCTATGGCTTCCTGGAGAATCCTGGATACCGTCGGAACAGAGATCTTAAGAGTCTCTGCAATTTCCCTCTGAGAACACTTCTTGAAGTAGTACAACTCAGAGACCTTTATCATTAGCGACGGCGAGTACATAAATACCTCCTGAAAATTATTGCTGAAAGTTTTTTCATAATAATTCTACATTTTGCTCTATTAACTTCAAAATGAGAAATGTGGAGTATTCTTCGATTAATCGATCTTAACCGCCCTTGTTTACTTATAATCATCGATCTTCGATCTTCCGTGAGTTCTAGTTTCCGTGATAATGAATTGAATCGAATTTGCAGGGGTTAATCTCCAATGGCATTAATAAGTATTCCAGCATTGTAGCATCTGAATCTCCCTCACTTTGGTTCTAGTTCTCAAATGCAGGACTTGGCAATCGAAGTCTCTTCATAAAGAGATGAGAAACGACTCGCAAATCGATAATTAGTTCACTGCTTTGTTGGCTAAAAACTTCATTGACACTAGATTGAGGAGTGAACTGAATCACTAAAGACCCTGGCTTTCGTAGAAACGTAAACTCTTTTGTTAAATGAACAGTCTGATGATATGGGGAACCACAGATTATTTTCATCTGTTAGGTAGCGTCGTGTATTATCTCTTGGCTCTCTATGAGCGTTATTGAATCGGAGTACAGGCAAGAGACTCGCCGAGCGATTCAGTAGACAATGCACCAGGTAAACTATCTTGGGGGGATCGTTGAATGAATTTGAAGCCTTTGATTCTGCTGCCTTTAGTATTTGTTCTATTCACCTTCGTTTCCGCAAAAGCAGAAACGCCTACAAGCAACTACGAAGAAGCAAGGGAAGTCGCAAGGCAAGCGTATATTTTTGCTTTTCCTATGCTTGAGAACTACAGAACTATGGTTCTCCAGGCAGTGATTCCAAATTCATTCAACGAGTTTGAACATCTTCAAGGATTACTGGGACCGGAGTTCAAAGAGATAGTAAGACCGAACAACGATACGTTGTTCTCGGCTGCATGGCTTGATCTGAGAAACGAACCGGTAATAATAGAGATTCCAAGTATCTGTGAAAGATATTTCTCAGTCCAGTTCATCGACATGTACACACATAACTTCGCATACGCAGGAACGAGAACCACCGGTTGTAGGAAATTGACAGTAATGGTCAACGGCCCGTCCTCTTTCGTTGAGACTTCCAACGAAGTTGATGAGGTTTTCACTAGCGAAGGAAATTTTGTCTTCTGCATAGTTAGGATTTCCGTAAATCCCGAAATGCCAGGAGATATTGATGCTGTTATGAAGATTCAAAACAACTTCAAGATTGAACCCTTCGGGGCATTTTACGGTAGTCAAACTTCTTCATCGAACAAATCGATAGCCTTCCCGCATTTCAGTCAGGAAAAGGCTGAATCGGCAGGCTTCATTTCCTATTTGAACTTCCTTCTTGGACAGCTTGAGATACATCCTTCTGAAAAGGCTCTCATTGAGCGTTTTGGTCTAATCGGCATAGGCCCAAACCTTCCATTTAATGAGAATGACTTGCAACCAGAGATGATCACCGCGATTGAAAAGGGGATTGAAGATGCAATGAGTACAATATTCCGGCCGTTAGAGAAGCTGGGAGTTACAAAGAACGGATGGAATTTAACGAAACGGATATTTGGCAGTCGGCAACAAATGCAGGGAAAATACGAGATTAGGGCTGCCGCAGCATATGTAGGTCTGTATGGAAATGATCTCGAAGAGGCCTATTACCCAATAAGTTACGTCGATGCAGACAATGAATCATATGACGGCTCAAAGTACGATTACAAGATTCATTTTGAAAGCCATGAAATACCTCCCGTAGAACCCGGCGGGTTCTGGTCCATCACAATGTACGGTGATGACCAGTTCATGGTTCCCAACCAAATAGACAGATATTCCATTGGTGATCGGTCGAGATTGTCATACAATGATGATGGATCTCTCGACATCTATATCCAGCATGATTCGCCAGGCCCTGATCTCGAAAGAAATTGGCTCCCCGCACCCAATGGACCTTTTTCTTTGTCCTTGAGAATGTACCTGCCTTCACCAAGAGCCCTTGATCCTCTTTACTGCCCTCCAGGAGTGGAGAAAGAAAGACCGCGAGACTAGTCTGGTATGTCTTAATTCGAACACCCTACTGATATAGAGAATTCGTCTCTTTGAAGTGGAGAAGAAAGGTGAAGATTTGAATGAAACAGATTACCCGGCTATTACCCAGAAAATAGGTGAAATAGTTCCTTATTGAAATCCATTTCTTTGAAGGCGAACCTTCCGAAAATTAAGTCTACTTAAAGAGCTGCAAGTCACATAGGAAAAGGTTTTTGCGTTCCTGAAATACAATGATGTCTTACTATGCTATTATTAAACTGTTGAATGGTTTGAGGTGAACTTCTTGAATAGAATCGGACTCTGCATAGGCTCAAGCACTATTTCCTGGTATGATGGGCAAACACCCAGAAGACTCTTGCACGAAGGAAATCCACTGAAAGTACTCAAGAG
>Ga0209408_1002182_pt1 | contig 11307 bp, 17 predicted proteins | sample AD_UKC107_MetaG_FD_184422 | JGI IMG/M metagenome (GOLD analysis project Ga0209408, IMG submission 184422) | Active sludge microbial communities of municipal wastewater-treating anaerobic digesters from Hong Kong - AD_UKC107_MetaG (SPAdes)... | ecosystem: Engineered > Bioreactor > Anaerobic >... | reverse complement strand
GACCATGCCCATGAAGATATATAAAGGAGGTTGAACATGATGCCAAGAGGAGATGGAACAGGCCCTATGGGTCAAGGACCGGTCGGCGGAGGCAATGCAGGCAGGGGGGGTAGAAGCGGCCGAATGGGAGGCGGTATGGCTGCAGGCCCCGGAGGAGTTTGCATTTGTCTAAAATGCGGGGAGAAAGTATCGCATCAGGTGGGAGCGCCTTGCACCGCGATGTCTAGTCCAAAATGCGGAGCAAAGATGGTCAGAGGTTAGTAACTGCAAAACGGTAAGTGTTGCGCAAAACCAGCACGATCTGTCCAAAACAAACGTAGGGCGGGAGCATATTCCGCTCAAAAAAACAAAGGAGGAAACGATTATGCCAAGAGGAGACGGAACAGGACCTTTGGGAATGGGTCCGATGACGGGACGAGCCAGAGGCTACTGTGCGGGATTTGCAGCGCCCGGATATACTGCAAACTTCGGGTTTGGTATGGGACGCGGACGTGGCTTCAGAAGAATTTACTGTGCAACAGGTATACCGGGTTGGGCACGCTATGGTGTTAATCCAAATGGATTTGCAGCAAATGCCTTTTCGGGTGCGCTGCCTGGCGTGGACGAAAAGGAAGCGTTGCAAAAGCAAGCTGCTTTTTTGGAAAGTCAATTAGCACAGATTCACGAACGATTGAAAGGCTTTGAAGAAGCCGAGTAATGTGCGAAAGCAAAAGAAAAGGAGACAGGCCCCCCTATCTCCTTTTCGCATATAGGGAAAGATGCCAATAACGCCGTGGTCTTTCGTAACACATTCAATATACTCTGAGAATGGAAATTGAAGGGGACACAATTATGCTGGTATTTGGGCCTGTGCCATCTCGGCGGTTGGGGCAAAGTTTGGGCATCAATCATATCCCGCCCAAAGCATGCCCTTATTCGTGTGTGTATTGTCAAATCGGCCGGACAAACCATATGAGCATAAAAAGATGCGAATTTTATATGCCTGAAGAAATATTCGCTCAAACCAAGCAGAAGCTGTCCGATATAGATGGGAAACGTGTGGATTATCTGACCTTTGTTCCGGATGGCGAACCGACTTTGGATATCCATTTAGGGCAGCATATTGATATTTTAAAGCCGTTTGGGATAAAAATCGCGGTCATCACAAACGCATCGCTGTTATGGATGGATGACGTGAAAGAGGATTTGCTGAAAGCCGACTGGGTATCTGTGAAAATTGACGCGGTCAATCAGGATATCTGGCAAAAGATCGACAGACCGCATGGCTCCCTTAAATTGGATGTGATTTTACAGGGTATGATGGATTTTGCACGAGAATATAAAGGAACGCTTGTTACAGAAACGATGCTGGTTCATGGGTTTAATGACCATAAGACACATATCAGTGAAATCGCGGAATGTATCAGTCGCATTCAGCCCGAAAAAGCCTATTTTCTGGTTCCAACAAGACCGCCAGCAGAAGCAAACGTTTATAAACCAACGGAAGAGTCGTTGCGAAATGCATACGATATTTTTCGCCAAAACGGGTTAACGGTGGAATGTATAGCAGGGGATGAAGGCGACAATTTCTATTTTTCAGATGATTTTGCTAATGATTTATTGAGCATTACAGCTGTTCATCCGGTGAAAGAAGATGTTGTGTTTGATTTACTGAGAAGGCGGGGTTTGGACGGATCGGTTATCGATCAGCTTGTCAGCAAACAGATGATCAGTTCGTACGAATATGAAGGAAAGCGGTTTTATAAAAGAAACCTGTAAATAATGATAAGGCTGGGATCGGTATGGAGATATTTCTTGAGTGCTTACCTTGCATACTGCGGCAGGCATTCCAAGCATCACGGATGTCAACGGATAATGCTGTACTGCAAACGATTATTATGGATGAAGCAATAGGCTTCTTAAGCCAATACAAATCCTTTAGGAATTCGCCTGAGGTCGCCAGAGAAATGCATCGGATTGTAAAAGAGCAGACAGGGAATGTTGATCCTTATTGTCAGATCAAGCGAAAAGATTTGCAGATGGCGCTTAGCCTCTGTTAAAAGCAGTGACTATTTACAAAAAGAAAAGCAGCCCGTTTTTATTGAGTGTTGAAGGCCGGCGCATTTGGAAATGCACTTGATTCCGCCATATGTTTCGGTTACGATATAGAAGGAAGTATGGATGAGAAACTGGATAAGTCTCTTGCTATTTGCGACGCGGATACTTTGTAACAGTGATTTAAAACGACCATAAGCTTTTTGAATGTGGTACAGCCAAAAAGCAGCGTATGCTTTGCTCAAAATGAGTGATAAGTGAGGTTTCATATGGCAAGACCAACGAAGTGGCGGCAGATTGAGCATATTCCAACCGTTGAGAACTTTATACCATCGAATCAGCAGAGTACCCAATTTGATGAAAACATATTGAAGCTGGAGGAGCTGGAAGCCATCCGCCTAAAGGATCTGGAAGGCTTGGAGCAGGAAGAGTGTGCGGAAAAAATGCAGGTGTCCCGGCCAACTTTCCAGCGGATACTGCTTTTAGCACGAGAGAAGGTAGCGGATAGTCTGATTCATGGAAAGGCGATTCGTATTGAGGGCGGAAATTTTACGCGCAATATATGTCCGGCCCGATGTCTTGACTGCGGTCATGAATGGACGGAGAGTTTTGAGAACATGGAACAGATCGGAGCCGGAGACTATACATGCCCAAAGTGTGGTTCAAAGAATATCGTTTGCGGCCGTGGTAAAAGAGGCGAATTTTGTAAGGGCTATTGCCGCCGCCACGGAAGATATTGATCATTAAGTATACTGAATTATAATTGACATATGCACATTGGAATGATACCATAGTTATGGTCTTATGTTCATAATGCGCAGAAAAGTGTTGATGTATGTTTGAGGGGTTCGAAAATACCAGACAAATCAATAAATAAAGAAAATTATACTGCTGAGTGTTGGTATTCTATCTATAGTGGCCATAACAGAATCAAGATGCAGCCTGATGCCAGGCAATTGTCTGATGATCGCTGCTTGGCTATCAAAGGAAGCGCCTTACAGATTGAAAAATGCCTTCCATACGCATTCTGGCGGCATGGAGGATGAAGCCCTTCTTGAAGAAGTTTGTCGTACGCAAATTTCTTGTATTTTGGATAATGAGTTGTTGATTAAGGAGAAACCTTCGTGATACATACGTTTTCTATGAACCATCTGAATTTTGTGGTCGACGAAAACAGCGGGAGCATTCATGTTGTGGACGATGTCGGGTTTGACATTATCCGAGATAAACAGGAGCTGCCTTGTGTAGACGACGTCGTAAAGTCATTATGTAATCAATACAAAAAAGCGGATATTCTTGATGCCTTCACGGAAATAGAGCTGTTGATCAAAGAGGGTTCACTGTTCACGCCTGAAAGCAAGCTCAAAGCCGCCGCGGCATTGAAACCTGAACATTCTGGAATCAAGGCTCTTTGCCTGCATGTTTCGCATGACTGCAATTTACGGTGCGAATATTGCTTTGCGAGCAAGGGGGATTATCAGACCGGTCGAAAATTGATGCCAGAAGACGTTGCGCTGAAAGCCACGGATTATCTTGTTGAGCAATCCGGACACAGACATACTATTGAGATAGATTTCTTTGGTGGAGAGCCGCTGCTTAATTTTGAAACTGTAAAAGCTGTCGTTGCGTATGGCAGGGAATTGGAACATCATACAGGCAAGCGTTTCTACTTTACGATAACGACAAACGCAAGAAGGCTTGTAGCAAGTGCTGGGCAAAACTTTTTTGTTCGGGTGGTTGCCACGCCAATGCTTGGTTTACAAATGGAGATCTGACAATGCCCAATGAAATGTCTTGTGTCCTGCAAAAGAAACGAATTGAATGCGCCATCATGATTCAGTACTTGCTTAAAGCTGAATGTAATGTAACAAATGCAATACAGAAGTAGAGGACGAAACTATATGGGATGCTTTGACTTTTCCGATATTGTGCTTGACCATTTTATGAATCCAAGAAATATTGGCGGCATGGATGATGCAAACGGTTTTGGAGCCATTGGTGAACCCAGTTGTGGGGATGCATTAATGATATATATCCAGGTAAACGATAATGTGATTACAGATATCAGCTTTTTAGTCCATGGCTGTGTTGCGGCGATCGCAACAAGTAGTATGACAACAGTACTTGCCAAAGGGAAAACCTTAGATGAAGCATATCAAATTACAGAAGAAAATATTACTGATGCTATGGGAGGATTACCCGATCATAAGCTTCATTGTTCTTTGCTTGGCCCTAAAGCGCTGAAGAAAGCGATTGACAACTACAGGCAAAATGAGAAACATATCGGTTGGGGGTGTAACAGTGTCTGAGAAATGTACTGAGCATGGTAGTGAATCCAATAAAAAATGTCCGGAATGTTTGCTGAAAAACAAACACGAGCCTAATTCGATTAAGAACGTCATCGGTGTCGTAAGCGGTAAAGGTGGTGTTGGCAAATCGCTCATCACGTCTATGACGGCGGTGATGCTGCGCCGAAAAGGATATCGTGTCGGTGTCTTGGATGCAGATATTACGGGACCTTCCATACCGAAAATCTTTGGTGCAGAAGATCTTAAGCCGGATAATATGGAAATGGGGCTTTTCCCTATCCGCACGAAAAGTTATATTAAACTAATGTCTATAAACCTGCTACTAAATAGAAAAGACGACCCTGTAATCTGGCGGGGCCCTCTAATTGCGAAAACGGTCATACACTTTTGGACGGATGTAGTCTGGGGGAATCTAGATTATTTGCTGATCGATATGCCGCCGGGTACTGGTGATGTCCCTCTTACCATATTTCAATCAATTCCCCTCAACGGTATTATCATTGTCACTTCTCCTCAGGATCTTGTCTCGCTGATCGTCAGGAAAGCATATAGAATGGCAAAGGTCATGAATGTCCCGGTACTGGGATTCGTTGAAAACATGAGCTATGCAGTTTGTCCAAAGTGTGGTGATCATATTGATATCTTTGGAAAAAGTAAAGCAACAAGGGTTGCCCGAGAAATGGGTATCCCCTTACTTGGTAAAGTGCCGGTTGACCCGGAACTTGCTGCTTTATGTGACAAGGGTGAGATTGAGATGATGCGAAAAAACTATCTTTGCGTTGTTGGGGAATTATTGGGCAACCTATGTGCCGGGGGGGAAGATCATGAGTGAGCTGATGCTTAAAATTGAGACTGCAATAGCCATAAGGTATGCCGAAACGGATCAAATGGGAATTGCCCATCACTCCAATTATCCGGTGTGGTTCGAAATCGGCAGAACGGATTTCTTCAGACAGATAGGGTTTCCTTATTCCGAAATTGAATGCAATGGAATTCTTTTGCCGCTTACAGATATGAGTTGCAAATTCATAAAGCCGGCCAGGTTTGAGGATCCCATCGTAATTCAGACGTATATCAATCGCTTTATGCATGTCAGGGTGGGATTTCATTATGATGTGTATCATAAAGAATCCGGAACCATGATCGCTACCGGTGAAACCAACCACGGGTGGACAGACCGTCAGTTTCATCCGATTGGCATTAAAACTCGCTTCCCTGCGCTGTATGAAGCGTTGCGGTTCAGCGTAAAAAATGAGTATTGACATTGCAATGCAATATGCATTCCGACCTTTATTATAGACCATCATACTTACATTGAAAGGGACAACATGAGAAAGATAGGAATTATCATATGCGCACGGTACCAAAGCTGCGGCGGTGGGAAATGCTTGAGAGCGTTAAGGGAAAGGGCGGGCGGATTCTCGATATATTCTCCTGAAGAAGAAGTCGAGTTGGTTGGATACTCCTATTGCGGCGGTTGTCCGGGTGGGAATATTGAATACGTTCCGGAAGAAATGATCAAAAACGGAGCGGAAGCCATTCATCTTGCAACCGGATTCGTGGTGGGGTACCCACCTTGTCCCTATATCAATGCATTCAAATCTTTGATCGAATCAAAACACCATATTAAAGTTGTTGTGGGAACACATCCGATCCCTATGAAGTATTTCGTTGCGCACAAAAATCTGCCTTTCTGGGATGAAACCAAAATGGATAGCGTTGCACCTGAACTCTTTCGCGACCCCGAGCCGGTCATGAAAGCCTACGATTAGTGAAAGGAAAACACAATGACAAAAAAAGCATCAAATTTCAGGTCTTGCCTCCAGCCAACCACAAAGATTCTCGTTTCCTGCAGGGGGCTGAACGGAGAAAACAATGCGCTTGCGGTCGGCTACTGCTGCAATTGCAGCTATGATCCGCCAATGGTGATGGTGGGGATTGTCCCTTCGCGTTATTCATATAAGCTGATCAAGGAATCAGGATGCTTCGTTGCCAACCTTGTTGGTAAAGACAACAAAGAGCTGTTTGACTATCTTGGATCCCATAGCGGCAGAGATGGGGATAAGCTCAAAGCAATCGGAGCCAAATTGGGGGAAGCAAGAAAAATCAATGCGCCCATACTCGATGATTGTCCTGTCAATATTGAATGTACGATCGTTGATTCCCTCATCACCGGCTCGCACCATATGTTTGTTGGCAAGGTAGAATATGTCCACGCTACTGAAGCCTTGGTAAAAGAAAATGGCGACTTGGATTTTGTCACAATGGATTTTCTATAAGTCTGAAGTTCCGATTGGACTGTGACAACAGGTCGAATGATAGCACCTGTTACTAAATATTTGCCCCCGAGTTCATGGCAGTCAGCCAAAGGGAGGGGACATCTCGTTGCCTAAGCTGCTAGAATGAGAGCGCAATGGTCTGACATACAGCTCCAAGGGCTGTTACGCCCGTAGAAAAGTCAGTCAGCAATCCCCTCATTCGCAGCGTTCGATTTGTGCAGGTAGAGCCGTCGGGGAACCGATACGTTCGCGTCAGCAAACAGATAGGAATCGGCAATGGGAGAAGATGGATTTGTCCATTGCAAATCTGTTGACAGGAGCGAGTCTTCATGAACGCGATAGGCATCGACGTTTCCAAAGGAAAGAGCATGGTTTCCATACTCCGTCCGCTGGGAGTCACCGTGGCGCAACCCTTCGAGGTTGCGCCACGCAGTTCTTGCGCTAAACAAGCTGACAGACTATATCGGCGGCTTGGACGATGAGAGCAAGGTCATCATGGAGCATACAGGCCGTTATTACGAACCAATCGCCAACGTCATCCATGAACGGGGTCTGTTCGTCAGCGTGGTTAATCCGTTGCTGATTCGGGAATATGGCGGCAATTCTTTGCGCCGGGTCAAGACGGACAAGGCCGATGCCCGGAAGATCGCCAAATACGGGCTTAACAATTGGGCTGAACTGCGCGAATATACTCCCATGAATACGATTCGCTACGAACTCAAGACCCTGAACCGACAGCTCCAGTTGGCTTCCAAGAATAAAACTGCCTTTGCCAACAATTTAATCGCCCTGCTGGATCAATCGTTTCCTGGCGTTCGAGGCTGGTTTGGCAGTCCCGTGCACAAGGACGGCAGCCAGAAGTGGGTAGACTTCGCCATGACCTTTTGGCACATGGACTGCGTGCGCTGTACCAGTCAAGCCGCCTTCGCGGAGCTATACCGAAATAGTGTAAACGCAAGGGCTACAACTTCGACACAGTCAAAGCCGAGCAGATTCACCGGGAAACGAAAAACATGACCGCGCTGGTTCCCAAGTCTGACACCACAAAGCTGCTGGTTCAGGAAAACGCAACACAATTGACAAGCATTTCCCGCATGGCAGAAGTCATTCGTGCCGAGATGAACCATCTGGCTGCCCAACTGCCGGAGTATCCGGTGGTGATGAGCATGTACGGCGTTGGGGAATCGTTGGGGCCTCAGCTCATGGCAGAGATTGGGGAGACATCCAGCGCTTTGCGGGGAAACAATCTCTGGTCGCCTTTGCCGGCGTAGACCCTATGCCCAATCAGTCGGGCGCGAAAGATATCCGCAGCAACCGTTCGTCCAAGCGTGGTTCACCTTACCTGCGCAAGACATTGTTCGTCATTATGACCGTCCTGTTGCAGAAAGCTCCCGCGGACGTTCCTGTCTACCAATTTCTTCACCGCAAATGCGCGGAGGGAAAACCCTAATATGTTTTCATGACTGCCGGAGCCAACATGTTTCTTCGCATCTACTATAGCAGGGTTCGTGACTATCTCGCTTCGCTGGACACAGCTTGCACTCCCTCATCGGTCGATCCGGAGTGATTGACAGAGGTTGCCTTGCAACCTCTTGGCTGCTTTGAAGTACTGACAGCATGCCCTGTCAAGGACGCCGCAGGCGCGGCGTTAGCCGTCTATCCTGACTGGACATGACGGCTGTGCTACTCATTCCTTATGGTCAGCGATTCTGCGGTGGCCTGTTTTCAGTTCAATTCTCCTCGTCCCCTTTTTCCTGCCGTCAAGCTATTTTGGGGCTTGACTTTTTATTTGCAGGCTTCTCTTAACAATCCTTGACTTGGCACTCATTAACATAGCAATATGTAATAGCGTTTTGCGTGGCTTGGTGTAAAGGAAAATACAACGCCAAAAATGGCACATTTACAGGCGTTGTGGTGCCTGATAAACTACTACCATACAGCTATAACTCGTGGTGTCCGCCGGACATCAAGGAACACCTGAGCGAGATGTGCGACAACTATACCAACAAGGGGCGCAAGCATATCCGGCCACAGTACCGCGATACGCTGATCGCCCTGGACGAACATCCGCCTCCTGCACGATGTAGGACACGGAAAAAGGCGGCGGCCAGTGCCGGAACGTAGGCAACAAAGGAGGTATCAGAATGGCTGACAGCAGCGGGAAAGGAAAACAAGACGAGACTTCCCGGTTCATGAAGCGCATGATCGTGCTGAGCGCGCGCACGCTGATCTGCATCCTGATCGCCGCGTACGTGGGCTACTGGTTTGGCAAGGACATGGATACCTGGCTGATGGTCGGGTGCGGCGCGTTCAGCCTGGAACTTGGGTACAACGCATGGATCAAACTGAAGGAACGCAAACAAACGTCCGGCGGGAAAACGGCGGACGAAACCAAGCTTACCAAAAAGGTGAACGGATGAAAGGAAGGAACCCTATGAAAAAGGTAATGGTGATCCTGTTTCTCATGCTGCTGATGACGCTGTGCATCGGTAGTTTTGCTATGGCGGCGGATATTGTTGATTGGGACGCGCTGATCGCAAGCGGCGATGCCGCGGCAACCGAAAGCATGGTGACGGACCTTGCATTGGCGGCGGAGGATGGCGGTGTTACTGTGCTGCCAGATTGGGGCAAGGTATTCTCGGATATCATGACGGGCGCGGCGACCGCACTGGTACTATTCCTCTGTACGACGATTGTATATGTGATCCTGAGAATTGTGATTCCCCTGCTCCCCGTGCTGGTCCAGTGGCTGAAAGATAAGAATATCCTGTGGATGGCTAAGATACTGGTCACCGCTGCCGAAAGCGCGCTGGGACGGTTTGTTGGGAGCCAAAAGTTTGAACAGGTCGTGGCATGGTTTGAGAAGCGCCATATCACGGTCACTGACGAAGTGAAACAGATGATCTACAATGCCTGGTGGCAGCTGAACAACCAGATGATTAACATGGGTTTGAAAGAGGACCCGGCAAGGGAAACGGGCGGAAGTACAAGCGATCCGTTTGAAGGTAGTGATGCGCCGATATCGATTGAAGAAACCTAATCAATCGCAGCGAATAATAGATACACCCGGTAAGTTGTTTGACTGTCTGGTGTATCTAGATTTATTCATAAAAACGTCGAATTTCTTGATGGCTTAAAGGATGGTGCGCCTCAAGGAAATCACATATGATTTTATCAAATGTCACAGCAACAATCCTTGCATCTATTAGCTTATATTGATCTGGTCTATTCCTTTGGAATTCCATAAGTATTTCTTCATTTCTATTAAGAATCCCAAGAAAATCCATGTCATAGAAATCGTTCTTGTTTATCAACTCATTTTTCTTAAGCCATAGATCAATTATTTGCATTATATATTCAATTTGAATTTCAGAATAATTCTTATTGCGTAAATCATGTCCCAAGTATCATTCTACCGTCAATAAACCCTTCAGTTTTACATAATCCATCATGTGTAAACTCACGCGAAAAACTGAGTATAAAATAGGGTGAATATAGGAAGGAAAAATTTACCGTGGTGATTAACACTACCCACCATTATGTCAAACTCGCGGGCATGCGCAGGAATAACGCCCCCGGTGATCCGGGAGCGTCGCAAGGGTTTGAGAATGTTTGTGCGCCGTATAGGCTGGGATCATTCCATACTTGCTATAAACTCATCAATGGTCATTTCTACCGCAGGCGTTGGCGTTGCTTCCAGGTCCATTGCCTTTTGAGCACCCGCGTTGATCTTCGGCAGGCCGGTATCCGCCGGACCGGACAGGAAGTAATCAGCACGGCTCATGACGTCTGCATAGCTTTTCTCGCCCTCGAAAGAATCTATAACGTCCTGTTCTTCCGGGGCCATATCAGCATACGCCTTTTTCCCATAGCACGGCGGCAGCCAGTTTTTATCCTTCGCTGCGTACAGGTTGAACTTATGCAGCACATCGAGATCCGTAAATTCTACATGGCAAGTCCCCTTTTTGTAAAACGTGACCATGAAGTATTTCAAATGGATTTTCTTGGTTTGCTGGTCACGTTCTGCACGTTCCAGGGCGCCGGACACAAAATCATACTGGGTCATTCTGCCGCTGAGATAATCAAAAACCTTTTCAATATCGCGGAGCTTATCAATCGTTCCGTAGCGCGGCTGGAATCTGCCATCATAATCCGAAAAAGCATTGTAGCAAGGTATAATCACGCGCTTATTAACAGCAAAGGCATCGTTGGTTTTCCAGCCGTTGAAGTAATGCCTATTCTTTGACATTTCATCCCAATGGTATTTGACTGTCCAATCGTCAAACAGATCAATGATCGTTTTGTGGATGCCCTCAATGACCTTCTTTTCGATGTTAATGCGGATCGTCATGATATTGAAGAACGTAAAATCATAATCGCGCAGATCGTTGACCTTGCCCATGAGTTCCGTTTGCAGATTGCTGGTCAGTTTGCGCGTGAACTTCGGATTTTGAAACAATGCGGACCAATACTTTTTACGCACGCTGCGTATAAATTCGTTTTCCGTGGCATCGCCATAGGAATGATCGTCAACTTTCAGTTTGAGCATATCGCTTGGGTAACTGTCTTTATCAATGGCATTTTTCAAGTACGGCAGCAATGCCCTATATTCGCGGATCAGCTTGCATCCGGCTGCTGCTTCAAAGTTGAACCGGTCTATGATGGCATCTATAAAGTCTTCTTTG
>Ga0209408_1002180_pt1 | contig 11310 bp, 7 predicted proteins | sample AD_UKC107_MetaG_FD_184422 | JGI IMG/M metagenome (GOLD analysis project Ga0209408, IMG submission 184422) | Active sludge microbial communities of municipal wastewater-treating anaerobic digesters from Hong Kong - AD_UKC107_MetaG (SPAdes)... | ecosystem: Engineered > Bioreactor > Anaerobic >... | reverse complement strand
AGTATCTGGAAAAGTTCAGTCCAGGGCTTTTTATTCAAGTCAACCGCTCTTTTCATCTTCTCTACTGCCTCTGGAGAAGGCCTCAGACTATCTATGTTTATTTGAGGAGGCTCTTCTTCTGTGAGCTCTGGTGTTATTGCCTCTTTGTTCTTCTCTAGACTTTCGTTAAAAGTCATTGCTGCTTTAACCATTTTGTCTATGATAGGCTTTGCATGACTGTAGAAGTCATACTCCATAAGTTCTGAGTAGGCCTTGACTATCTCTGAGTATTGAAAAAATGACTCTATTGTCTCTTTAGCTGCTTTTGAAACATCTTTCAAGTTCTCGAAAGCTGTAGCTTTTCTCTCTTCTATACTTTCTCTCATCTTTTTGTAGGAGAGCTCGTCAATGTAGTAGCCTCTCTCATCTACCTGGTACTCTTTAGGCTCTTGAAGGATAGCTACTCCTGCCTGAGTTCCTCCAGTCTCTTCGTTGAAGCCTGGCTCGTAGGTATCTATGTAGTCTCTATCTATTCCTGCTTTGTATAGAGCTTCTCTGGATACCTCGATACTCTTGAGGAGGCTGTAATATCTTTCTGGAGTCAGAGCTTTTGCCTCAGGTAGCTTTACCTCCAATTTTCCTGAGTCTATGAGTTCCATTAGCTTGTTGTATCCTGTATTAAAGGCCTCTGAAAAGTCCTTAGATATATTGTTCTTAGCTTCTGCAAAGGACTCATACTCTGGATAGGCTTCTTTTACCAGCTTGGCTATTACAGAGGTTAGAGGTACTGTCTCTTTTAGCTTCATCTCTCTCTGTAGCTTCTTCATGTCCTCATATTGCTTTTGAGTCATTACTTGAGGAGTAAGGCTCTCTGTCCTTCTGATAATGTCTATCCACTTTAGCTCTGCTACTTCTATGAGAATCTTGTTTATTACAGACTCTACGTTTCCTTCAATAGCTTTAGAAGAATACATAGTCTCTTTTAGATGAGATGCCAGTGAAGTATAAGTGTTGTAGTCTTTGATACTCTTAATGCTTTTCAGAGAGCCAGCTATATCTCTTCTGTCGGCATCGGTAAGTAACCTACCTCTTTTGCTGAAGTGTTCAAAGTCATCAGCTATTATCAGAAGAGCTGCCTCTTTGCCTGTTAGTTTCTTCCTCTTTTTCTTGAGAAGAGCCTGGATATCTTTCATGATACCTCCTCTAATTCCATGTCTGTAATTCAACCTTTACGGACATGGAGCAGTCAGTCTCTATTATCGGCCTTCTCAAAGTACTCGTTGAGGCTCTGCTCAGTTATGTAATACTTGACTCCAACTTTCTTAGCCTTTATCTTTCCTTCTCTTATCCACTTTCTGAGGCTTCTAATGTTTATCTGTAGCTTCTCCGATAACTCCTCTAAGTCATAAAGCCTGAGCTGTCCTATCTGGATAGGCATATCATCTCCTCCTTTTCTCTAATCTCTAATGTCAGCATCAGTGATACTGAATGTAGAGCCATTGAAGTTTAGCCAGCAACTATCGTTAGACTTTCCTAGCCTGTTCTTGAGTACTATGAGCTCTATAGTGTCCTTTTTGCCAGTATAGACTTCTTTAGCTCCTGAGATATCCTGCCTCTCTGCATCTTCGTTGAAGATAGCCAGTACCAGAGAAGCATCTTGTTCTATATCTCCAGACTCTCTCAAGTTCTCCAGTCGAGGCCTCTTGAGTTCTATCTCTTTAGGCTTGTTGTCTTGCTTTTTGCCTGTCGAAAGCTGAGGAGCTGAGCTTCTGCCTAACTGAGCTCCTGCAATGATAGGAATATTACAGGCTACCGCTGCCTGCCTGAGAGCCTCCGAGGCCTGCTTTATCTCTACATACCTCTGAGAAGCTGAGCCTTCGAGAGGTATCTTCTGGAGGTAGTCTATAAAGACTGCTCCTGTGTCTTTTCTCTCTGAGGTAGCCATGATAACTCTCTTCAAGTCATTCTCATTGAGAGGCCTGTCTATCACGTAGAGTCTGCCTGAGGACGTGAGCTCCTCATACTTCTTTATTGCCTCGTCAATAGGCTCTATCTTTGTCGGAGCTTTCATGTAGTCCTCGTAGCAGTCAAAGTTAGGCTTTCCTTTGACTTCGATAACTGCCTTTGCCATGCTCATTAGCAACATGGTAGCCAGCTTGTTCTTAGGCAGTTCGTAGCTGTAGAAGTAGAATCTTCTCTCTGGGTACTTATCTATCATTCTCAGCATCATGTTTATCATCAGAGTAGTCTTACCATGTCGAGGCCTGCCAGCGATGATAGTAATAGCTCCTTGAGGTATCCTTACCCGACTGTCTAAGTCTCTAAAGCCAGTCTCGAGGCTTGGAGGTATCTCTCTCAAGTCTCTGAGGTAGTCAGAGAGGAGGTAAGGCTCAGGTATCTCCAGGCCTCTCTTCTTCTGGAGAGTCTCTAGAGTACTCTGTAGCTCCAGCTCTGCTGCTGTAATGTCGTGAGCCTGGAGGATACCGTCTAACTTACTCCTGAGCTTCTGGAGTTCCTTCTCTGCCTGCTCTTCTCGATAGCCTTCTCTGAGTCTGGCTGCCTCTTCTTCTATCTCCTCTCTGTTCAAGTCCGATAAATTTATTAAGGCCTCTGTAAACTCTCTCCTCTCCAGAGGACTCTCTATCTTTGCCAGATACCTTAGAGACTCGTCTAAGGCCTTTCTGTAGCCTGTATCTGAGTCTAAGTCGTACCTGGAGAAGAGCCTCTCTGGTAGCCACTTGCTCCAGCTAACAGTCTTAGTCTCCTCAAAGCTCCTGCCTTTCCTCAGGAGCTCGTCTATGTCCTTTACATCTGGAGGTAGCTTCATAACGTAGAGCCTAACTCTTGAATTGTAGAGAGACTCTACCAGCTTCTCTGTAGCCTTCTGGCCTGCCTCGTCATTATCGAGAGCTATCACTAAATCGGTAACTCCAGCATCTTCTAGAGCCTTCTGCTGATACTTGCTGACACTGAGGCCTCCTAAGGCTATCGCTGGTACTGGAGAGCCTCGAGAAGCTAATAGCAAAGCGTCTAAGACTCCTTCGACCAGGAGAGCCTCTTTGCTCTTCTTGCTCCTGACTCTCTCCAGTCCTATAAAGCCTTTGCTCTTCTCCAGGCCTGCTGCATTAACATACTTCTGGAGGCCTTTCTTCTCTCTCTCCTCATCGCTCAGTAGAGTCCTGCCAGAGATACCTAGAGCTTTCCCAGAGGCATCTCTCCAGAGGACTGTTAAAGTGTGAGTGATACCTAAGCCAGCTGTAAAAAGTCCTGAGCTCTGGAGCTCTTCTTCTGAGAAGCCTTTCTCCTTGAGATACTTTTTCAGTCCTTCTCTGTCCGTGTAAGCTCCTAGCTCCATTGCCTCTATTTCGGCCTCAGAATAGCCTCTATCATCTTTTAGGTACTTTGCTACCTCTTTACCTCTTTCATCGCTTAGAGAGGCAATAAAGAGGCTATTTGCCTCTTCTATGAGCGAGGCTCTTCTCTGTCTCTCTTTGTGCTTTGCCTCGTCAAAGCCTTCTATCTTTACTCCTGCTCTGTCTGCCAGAAGTCCTAGAGCTTCTCGATAGTCATAACTTCGAGTCTCCTGGAGGTACTTTATCCAGTCTCCTGAGGCATTACAGGCAAAGCAATGATAGAAAGGCTTCTCAGTCGATACATAGAAGTGAGCCTCCTTTCCACAGAAAGGACAGTCCTTAACCAGCTCTCTGCCTCCTTTCTCTGTCCTCTTTGTAGGCATTGAGAAGAGCTCCTCCTGGTAGTTTTGTGCTAGCAAAATGTTATATATTTGTTCTATGTCAGTCATAGCTCCTCTCCTTTGCTGGCCTGTCTTTGCCTCTTCTCCGAGGCCTTTAGATACACTATGTAGTCTGGCTCTGAGTCCTTCTTCTTGAAGGTATTAGGCATTACCATTAGAGAAGTGATACCTGTCAAGTTACCAGACAGGTAAGTGTTACCGTTTTTGTCTTTGCTCTTCCAGAGTCCTGTTAGTCTTATCATGTCATCTTTCATGTCGGCTATCCTCCTTAAAAGTCTATAAAGTTCTCTGCTCCTGCCTTTACTCTTTCTAAGTTATGCCAGTATATGAGAGTTGTCTTAGTGTCCGAGTGTCTAGCCATTGCCTGAGCCTGCTGTAGAGAAGCTCCTCCTGCAATGGAGAGAGTTATCGCTGTATGCCTGAGGCTATGAGCTGTCATTCTCGAGCTGTCCAGGCCTGCCTTTTTGAGAGCCTCTTTGACTATTCTGGAGATACTTCTCGTAGTCATAGCTTCTCCGTAGTTCTTGCTACTGAGAGAGGCAAAGAGAGGCTCGTTGCCTTTTAATGTCTTACCAGACTGCTTAGATCTAGCCTCGAGGTATTCTTTCAGAGGAGCTAGAGCCTTTTCGCTGAGGACTACAAAGTCATCTTTTGAGTCTCTGCCTTTGCCTTGAATCCATAGGACTGGCTGGCCTGACTCCTGCCTGATATCTCCTATCTCAGCTCTGGCTACTTCTACAGTCCTAAGTGCTGTCCTGGCTAGCAAGTTGAAGAGAGCAAAGTCTCTGAGGCCTTCGAGTGAGGAGGTATCAACTGACTGGAGAGCTGCTCTCAGCTGAGCCTTCGAGAGACAGTCTTTCCTAAAGCCTTTAGGCTTTTTCGGACTCTTTACCTTTGCGATGTTCGGATATATCTTCTCTGCCTCGAGGTACTCAAAGAATTTTCTTACCGCTGTCAGGTAGCCTGCTACAGTTAGAGGAGTCCTGCTCTCTGAAAGATAGTCTCGATAGGCCAGTATGTCCTCTCTACTGAGGCCTTCTCCTAGCCTGCCTGTATCTGTGAGCCAGCTGATAAACTGCTTGAGCTGTCTGGAGTAGGTAGCTCTAGAGCTTCTCTTTACGTCCTGAGCTGATATAAAGGCTTCTGCCAGTTCCTCTAGTCTTACCTCTCTTCTGGAGAGTTCTCTTGCTTCTACCTTTGTTAGTCCAGTCATCTCATTACCTCCTCATCTTTCTACATCTATAATACTACATAGTTACCAGTAATGTCAACTAAGTGATACTTAGATACTTTTTGATAGTCCGTCAAATGTTATCGAGAGGCTGTCGCTTCTCCGAAAAGGACAGCTATTGTCTGTGAGCTCTTCTGGAGGCTGATAACGTGATTGAAGTTTATTGTTTGAGTTCAACATTGAACACCATTCGACAAAAAAAGGCTAGAAATGAGCCTTCTTTTTTACAGGAGATAAAGCCTCGGAGGCTGTGAGTTCGTCTAGCATTTTGTAGCTTTTTTCGGACTTTCTCTGTAGGCCTTTCTTACTGGAGATAGTAGGTTGAACCTTTTTGACGCTCAAAAGCCTTTTTATATATGCGACAAAATTCTTTTTAGGATAGCCGAAATAGCCGAATGTTGAAGCTTCAATCTGTCAAGGTATGTAAGGTTTGTAAGGTTTCTATCTGTCCAACTTGGATAGATACATCTGGCAACCGTTGCCAGATAGAAGGCTTAGCTGTCCTGGTAGTTCTCAGGTTTTGAGGTTAAGTTTTGCTAAGTCCTTTTTAAGGCCTCTAAAAGTTCCGAATGTCCTTTTTATAGTGTCGGAAAACCTATCAAAACCTAACATTGAATCCATCTCAAATGCTTTCTAGAAGTCTATTAGAAGATGCAAAAGCTCTAAATCATCAGCTCTCTTTAGTTGTGTATTCTATTGTAACCATCATCAAAGGCTGTTTATAGGTAATTCATAACTCCAGAATTTTCTACAATTTTTTACCTTTTTGTGGTTTTTGCCTTTTTTATAGTGTCAGAAAATTCAAGGCTGTAACGGTATGTTACGTTATGTGAAGGTAAGAGAGGATATACCTACCTCAATCTCTGGAGGCCTTCATATAAAACCGTGCTGGCAGACTCAAAGAGAATTACGCAAAACTGGAGTACCCCCCCTCTCATCTTTATCTCGCTCCTGGAGTAGGTTTGCTTAGTTTTTTAAGGCAGGATAGAGGCCTTTTTCGTAGGTTTTAGGTAGCTTTTCGAGTGAATTAGGATAACTCGAAAGCTCCTAACTGTTCTTTTCTTTTGCTCCTGGAGAAAAAAGGCAGTCGCTCTCAAAAAGACTGCCTTTTTCTCTCTCTATGTTCTATATATACTCATAAATACTCTAGCACTTTCAAATCGCTATCAAAGCTACTCCAGAAGCCTGTTACCTCCAAAAGCGATGCGTCATAGCTACCAGTGTAATGCGTCATAGCTACCAGTGTAATGCGTCATAGCTACCAGTGAAAATGATAGGCAATGTACAACTAATATACTACTAATATCACTTGAGTCTAAAACTGTCTGTGAGCTTCTTTATCCAGTCCTTGAATTTAGAAAAGTAGTCAGTCTTAGGAGGAGGCAAGGCCTTAATACTTTCCTGGAGCGAGTCTATCTTTGAAAGATATACCTGTATGAGTTCCTTCTGAGCTCTGTTTTCCTTCTCGAGAGAGTCTATCTTAGCCTCGAGTCTCAAGAGTATTTCGGAGAAGTCTTGCTCTTTCTTCTCCAGAGGCCTGCTGAGGAGAGAGTCTATAGCTTTCTCTACAGTCATACCTTCTCCAGTGAGAGAGGCTATCTTCTGGAGGATAGGTATTACCTCCTCCGATAAGTCTATTCCTCTTTCGTGTAAAGCCAGGCTGTACTTTCTGGCAGTATGATAATTGAGGCCTGCTTTCTCTGCTATCTCCTTGAGAGTCATGAGCTCCATCTCCTCAGGTATCAAATACCGTCAAATAATATTTGATACCGATTTTTAGCTCTGGTAAAGGCTTCGAAGGTATCAACTGCTATCAAATTATTTGATAGGCTATCAAAAGCTACTATTGAAGCCTTTGACAGTCTATCAACTGCTACCAGAAAAGCCTAATTTTTTTGATAGTCCGTCAAAAAGTGAGCCTCTAAAATGCTCTGAGAGCCACTTTTTCTGTGCCAGAGGTATAAAAGTACCTTCTGACTAAAAAGTCTCGTCCTGGCTCATTCTATTCGCTCTCTGTATCTGGCTTTTTGAGAGCTTTACCGTTGCTTTTCTTCTTAATTCTGCTGCATAGCTTAGGATTAAGTTCTAGAGTAAACTTCTTGTTAGCATAGCTCCAGGAGAGAAGCCACTGAGTCTCTCCATCTGTAGCAAGTCTCATCAATTCTTTGAGTCTGCCTATCAGCTTTGCAGTATGCCTTGACTCTATGTAAGACTCAAGGCCTGTTATCTCTGCCAGTTTATCTATTCCTATCGTGAGTTTATCTATGCCTCTTTGTTCGAGCCAGTTAGTGAGCTTGAATAGCTGAGAGTATGTCTTTGGACTTCTGCCAGCAAGAGACTTAATTACCTTGTCTTTGTTTATCTTTCTCAGAAGGTAAAAATCATTGCTTTCCAGAGTAAATACAGGAGAAAGCTCTATCACTAGAAAAGAGTCTTTTGCTATCTCCTGTCCTGACTCTACCTTATCTGCCTCCTTAGAAGTGAGGCCTTCGTAGCCTTCGATAACTATTATCAATGGAGAGTGTATCCTCAAAATATCAGTTACCTCTTCTCTGGAGCGGCCTTCTTCTATCCACCTCTTTCTTTTTATAAGCATATGCTGAGTTTCTGTGAGCTCTAGAAGGCCTTTCAAGGCTGTCTGCAACACTTTAGCTCCTCCAAACCAGCCTCTTGAGTCTCTCTCAAGTCCGTAGGCTTCGTAGTATTCGCTCTTCGATATCTCAATTCTGGGATACCTTAGAGGCATTGTTTTACCGAAAACATTTGACAGTATTTCCTCAGTTTCTCTGTTGCCAACAAATGAGTACCTTGCTATCAGCTTCTTGAAGGCCTCTAAAGCATTGAAGCCAGCATCGCTCAAGTGAGAAAGTCCTATCTTAATTTCGCTCTCTTTGACTTCAAAGTTACTAAAGAGCTCTATTTGTTCTGACTTCTTCAAGGACTTCTCAGATATATAACTCTGCAATTCTAAGTGCATAGGTACTTTGTATGAGCCTGAGTCTGTTACTTCTGCTGTAGGAGAGACTGTCTCAGGAGGCCTTACCTCCAGGAGGCTCTCTGCTGATTGTTTGGCTGTCTCTTCTTCCAGTCTATGAGCCTCTCTTATCCTTTGCTTTACCTCTTCAATAGCAGATGTTTTCTTTTCATTTTTCATGTAGCATCGCCTCTGAGTATCTGGAAAAGTTCAGTCCAGGGCTTTTTATTCAAGTCAACCGCTCTTTTCATCTTCTCTACTGCCTCTGGAGAAGGCCTCAGACTATCTATGTTTATTTGAGGAGGCTCTTCTTCTGTGAGCTCTGGTGTTATTGCCTCTTTGTTCTTCTCTAGACTTTCGTTAAAAGTCATTGCTGCTTTAACCATTTTGTCTATGATAGGCTTTGCATGACTGTAGAAGTCATACTCCATAAGTTCTGAGTAGGCCTTGACTATCTCTGAGTATTGAAAAAATGACTCTATTGTCTCTTTAGCTGCTTTTGAAACATCTTTCAAGTTCTCGAAAGCTGTAGCTTTTCTCTCTTCTATACTTTCTCTCATCTTTTTGTAGGAGAGCTCGTCAATGTAGTAGCCTCTCTCATCTACCTGGTACTCTTTAGGCTCTTGAAGGATAGCTACTCCTGCCTGAGTTCCTCCAGTCTCTTCGTTGAAGCCTGGCTCGTAGGTATCTATGTAGTCTCTATCTATTCCTGCTTTGTATAGAGCTTCTCTGGATACCTCGATACTCTTGAGGAGGCTGTAATATCTTTCTGGAGTCAGAGCTTTTGCCTCAGGTAGCTTTACCTCCAATTTTCCTGAGTCTATGAGTTCCATTAGCTTGTTGTATCCTGTATTAAAGGCCTCTGAAAAGTCCTTAGATATATTGTTCTTAGCTTCTGCAAAGGACTCATACTCTGGATAGGCTTCTTTTACCAGCTTGGCTATTACAGAGGTTAGAGGTACTGTCTCTTTTAGCTTCATCTCTCTCTGTAGCTTCTTCATGTCCTCATATTGCTTTTGAGTCATTACTTGAGGAGTAAGGCTCTCTGTCCTTCTGATAATGTCTATCCACTTTAGCTCTGCTACTTCTATGAGAATCTTGTTTATTACAGACTCTACGTTTCCTTCAATAGCTTTAGAAGAATACATAGTCTCTTTTAGATGAGATGCCAGTGAAGTATAAGTGTTGTAGTCTTTGATACTCTTAATGCTTTTCAGAGAGCCAGCTATATCTCTTCTGTCGGCATCGGTAAGTAACCTACCTCTTTTGCTGAAGTGTTCAAAGTCATCAGCTATTATCAGAAGAGCTGCCTCTTTGCCTGTTAGTTTCTTCCTCTTTTTCTTGAGAAGAGCCTGGATATCTTTCATGATACCTCCTCTAATTCCATGTCTGTAATTCAACCTTTACGGACATGGAGCAGTCAGTCTCTATTATCGGCCTTCTCAAAGTACTCGTTGAGGCTCTGCTCAGTTATGTAATACTTGACTCCAACTTTCTTAGCCTTTATCTTTCCTTCTCTTATCCACTTTCTGAGGCTTCTAATGTTTATCTGTAGCTTCTCCGATAACTCCTCTAAGTCATAAAGCCTGAGCTGTCCTATCTGGATAGGCATATCATCTCCTCCTTTTCTCTAATCTCTAATGTCAGCATCAGTGATACTGAATGTAGAGCCATTGAAGTTTAGCCAGCAACTATCGTTAGACTTTCCTAGCCTGTTCTTGAGTACTATGAGCTCTATAGTGTCCTTTTTGCCAGTATAGACTTCTTTAGCTCCTGAGATATCCTGCCTCTCTGCATCTTCGTTGAAGATAGCCAGTACCAGAGAAGCATCTTGTTCTATATCTCCAGACTCTCTCAAGTTCTCCAGTCGAGGCCTCTTGAGTTCTATCTCTTTAGGCTTGTTGTCTTGCTTTTTGCCTGTCGAAAGCTGAGGAGCTGAGCTTCTGCCTAACTGAGCTCCTGCAATGATAGGAATATTACAGGCTACCGCTGCCTGCCTGAGAGCCTCCGAGGCCTGCTTTATCTCTACATACCTCTGAGAAGCTGAGCCTTCGAGAGGTATCTTCTGGAGGTAGTCTATAAAGACTGCTCCTGTGTCTTTTCTCTCTGAGGTAGCCATGATAACTCTCTTCAAGTCATTCTCATTGAGAGGCCTGTCTATCACGTAGAGTCTGCCTGAGGACGTGAGCTCCTCATACTTCTTTATTGCCTCGTCAATAGGCTCTATCTTTGTCGGAGCTTTCATGTAGTCCTCGTAGCAGTCAAAGTTAGGCTTTCCTTTGACTTCGATAACTGCCTTTGCCATGCTCATTAGCAACATGGTAGCCAGCTTGTTCTTAGGCAGTTCGTAGCTGTAGAAGTAGAATCTTCTCTCTGGGTACTTATCTATCATTCTCAGCATCATGTTTATCATCAGAGTAGTCTTACCATGTCGAGGCCTGCCAGCGATGATAGTAATAGCTCCTTGAGGTATCCTTACCCGACTGTCTAAGTCTCTAAAGCCAGTCTCGAGGCTTGGAGGTATCTCTCTCAAGTCTCTGAGGTAGTCAGAGAGGAGGTAAGGCTCAGGTATCTCCAGGCCTCTCTTCTTCTGGAGAGTCTCTAGAGTACTCTGTAGCTCCAGCTCTGCTGCTGTAATGTCGTGAGCCTGGAGGATACCGTCTAACTTACTCCTGAGCTTCTGGAGTTCCTTCTCTGCCTGCTCTTCTCGATAGCCTTCTCTGAGTCTGGCTGCCTCTTCTTCTATCTCCTCTCTGTTCAAGTCCGATAAATTTATTAAGGCCTCTGTAAACTCTCTCCTCTCCAGAGGACTCTCTATCTTTGCCAGATACCTTAGAGACTCGTCTAAGGCCTTTCTGTAGCCTGTATCTGAGTCTAAGTCGTACCTGGAGAAGAGCCTCTCTGGTAGCCACTTGCTCCAGCTAACAGTCTTAGTCTCCTCAAAGCTCCTGCCTTTCCTCAGGAGCTCGTCTATGTCCTTTACATCTGGAGGTAGCTTCATAACGTAGAGCCTAACTCTTGAATTGTAGAGAGACTCTACCAGCTTCTCTGTAGCCTTCTGGCCTGCCTCGTCATTATCGAGAGCTATCACTAAATCGGTAACTCCAGCATCTTCTAGAGCCTTCTGCTGATACTTGCTGACACTGAGGCCTCCTAAGGCTATCGCTGGTACTGGAGAGCCTCGAGAAGCTAATAGCAAAGCGTCTAAGACTCCTTCGACCAGGAGAGCCTCTTTGCTCTTCTTGCTCCTGACTCTCTCCAGTCCTATAAAGCCTTTGCTCTTCTCCAGGCCTGCTGCATTAACATACTTCTGGAGGCCTTTCTTCTCTCTCTCCTCATCGCTCAGTAGAGTCCTGCCAGAGATACCTAGAG
>Ga0209408_1002177_pt1 | contig 11325 bp, 8 predicted proteins | sample AD_UKC107_MetaG_FD_184422 | JGI IMG/M metagenome (GOLD analysis project Ga0209408, IMG submission 184422) | Active sludge microbial communities of municipal wastewater-treating anaerobic digesters from Hong Kong - AD_UKC107_MetaG (SPAdes)... | ecosystem: Engineered > Bioreactor > Anaerobic >... | reverse complement strand
GATTAACCGTGTACTCCGTCCTGACAGGTACATGGCCTTATATGTCTGTGATTACTTCGATAAAAAGAAAGGATTTGTTCCAATCGGCTTCAGGCTCCACCAGATGCTTTCAAAACATTTCACCACAATTGATATAATCTCCGTGACCCGGCATAACAAAACCTTGACAATGGGGAACTACCGTAAAGCTGCTGACGAGGGGAACTTCTACCTGCGCGGATTCAATTACCTTTTTATCATGAAGAAGGAGGGAAAGGGTGCGCCGAGAGTTGTGGGAACAATGCCTGATATTACTGAAGAGAGTAAACCGGAGCGGAAGAGAGTGAGGCAGGGAGATGCACCATCTTTTAAAAGCAGGCCTTCATCCGGTACACGCGGCACAGATAGAGATAAACCTCAAAGCAAAGGACGAACAGGCGGTACGGGCGGTTACAGAAAAGATTCCGGGCGTGGGAAGGGTGATTTTAAGAAGAGGGGGGATTGACTGTGCGCCTCCTTTGATTGATTATGCTGCTGAAAATACAGTTGCCTGTGGTATAATAAATCCGGGCGAACCCCTGATTACCGGTTTTTTTATCTTATGTTCATCTTTTCCGAAGAGAAGCGAAGCTGAAACGGAGGTGCCGGCTCTCATATAGGTAGTTGGTAGTAACCGGTCCGTTGCCTGTCTTTTATGAATCCGTTTAAGAAGTATAAGATCTATACCTTTCATTTTCATTGAGATGAAAATATTGTAACCGCTTACAGGTTTTCCCAGGGCCATCCGGTTATAAATTGATTTTTCCCGTGTCGGGAGCTCCTGCCAGAGTTTAACTGTTTCTGCAAAGTCAGCACGGTTTTTCTGCTGTTTCACTGTTCGCGGATTACGGGGGAGGGTGTATGAGCGGGCGTACTGATATCCCTTAACATTATAATAAATAACATTACCAAGACGTCCATGAACAGATTTTATCGGGGCTCTGAACTTTATCTTTGCCATTTTTTTATAATACCGTTATAGCTGCGTTATACAATGGAGTGTCGAAGCTGGGTCAAGAAAATTTTTCAAATTATACTTATTTTTCCACATTTAATAATTCGATTTCATATATGATGTATGAATCAGCAGGTATTATCCCTTTCTGCTTATTTCCATAAGCCAGCTTTGGAGGTATGTAAAAAATATAATGGCTCCCTGTTTTCATAAGCTGAATCCCTTCATTCATACCTTTGATCGTTTTTTTTAAATAAAACTGAACAGGCCTTTGTTTTATCCGGGTATTGGAAAATTCATATCCCCCGGGGAGACTGCCGATCATATGTACTGTTACACGATCTGAATCAGCAGGTGTCGGGCCGCTACCCTGGCGGATTATTTTATAAAATAAGCCATTTTTTGTTGATATTAAGTCACTTCTTTTTTTTAAAGATTTTTCGAACTCCGGAGTTTTAACAGTGATCTTTGATGATATTATATTGTAGTACCTGTTTCTTATTATATTTATTCTTTCAGGTTTAATTGCCGGGTTTTGACTGTTTAAAGAATCGATGACACCTTTAATATAGGCTTTTCTGTCTATTATGATATTGTTTTTTTTTATTTCCTCCAGATGGTTAAAGTACGCTGAATATACCTGCTCCCTTTCAAGTCCGGGATTCTTATCCGGGTAGTCATATACAGCCTGCTTAATTAGTTTAATATTCTTTTTATCAGACTGCTGTGTCTGTGAAAAATCATAAGAAATAATATAAGACATTGCTGTTTCATCCTTTGACAGGTCAACCCTGGAACATGAGGTTATTAAAGCTGCAATTATTAAAAAAAGGGCTGTTTTTTTCATAGTTTCTCCTCTTTACAGGTCATGTTTGATCCCCAGAATCAGGTCCACACTGTGGAGCGTATTACCTTTTTCAAAAATGGTTGAAAAAGCTGGTTTGATAAAATATGTTTTATCGTATATTTCTGTATTTAATTCCAGTGCAAATCTCATGGTGCTATTCCTGTAGAAGCTCTCCATATCTGAATATTTCACATTATAAAATGAGTATATTCGGCCGAAAGATAATTCAGGAATTATGTTGAAACTGTTATATATTATTCTGTATCCTGCACCTGCCCCGGCGTTGAGAGTAAGGGCGTAATTGATGTCGGGATTATCTGTTGTATTCCAGGCTGTTTCCAGGTATAGAGAAAAAACAGAATTTCTGATCCCCGCTCCTGTAACACCGAGCATACCGCCGATCCCGGCTGAATAAGAGAGGAGTTCGCGGTAATCAGCGACCGGGAAGCCATTCAGTATGTATATATTCAGAAAGTACTCTTTAAGATTTTTGGGAACGCAGTACTTTAATGGCTCTGAATAAAAAGGTTTTATTTCCGAATAAAATTCGCTGATACATTTATTTAAATCTTTTTCTTTGAAATGTTTTTTATACCTGTAAAGAGAAATACCCCTCTGTGCATCTTTCAGTTCTATGTCAAAATCATAGGAAACAGCCTGGTAAGGTATTATAAGGTATCTCTCCTTCCCTGTATCACCTGCGTACCGTTCTTTTCTTATTACTGTTTTTGAAATATTTATCGTAATAATTCTATCTACTGTAACAGCTTTCTCTTTAACTTTGATATCAGGGCTTAAATATAGTTTATTATTGGGGAGTCTTTTTATATTCCTGATTACCATGTTATTTATTGCGGAGCCCTCTTTCTCAGGCATAGTGGTGAAATCAGTACTTATAAAAAGAGTATTATAACTTCTGGTTTTTATGTCAAATAGTCCGGTATCACAGTTTTCCGCTGCGAATCCGTAGTTATAAAGGAGTAGTGCAAGTACTACCATGTACTGAGCTGATCTTTTCACCAGGGTTATTTTATTAAATCGGAATTTGATTAGTTTTTACAGGGGAACATATGGATACTATTAATGTTTTTTGTCAATAATATAGTGTGTACCGGCTGTTTTAATAATGAATATAGCTGTGGTATAACTTTCTTGACACCTGTAAAAGAGTATCACACTCATACAGGGATACAGGTTCAATTAAAAAAGATAAAGTGAAATTAATCTTAAGCAGGTCAATGGTATGGATAAAAAAAGAAAAACCCGTTTAACTGATTTTAAGAGGCAGTCGTGGATAATTGTAAAACTAACAATCCCCACTGCACTTATACTTTTCGGGGGTATACTTGTTGCGTTTAAATATACGCAGATTAGCGAGGCCAACATGAAAGATGCGGTTTCAGTTCTTGACAACTCGATCCAGACTGAATCGGATATGGTTTCAGCTTTTATTCAGTTTTCTGCCAACTCCCGGAAAGGTAATATAAGGCTTGCTACAGGCAGAATTCAGAAAGATCACGATGAGAATATTTCCGCAATCAGGGATAGCATCCCGCTCATTGAAAAAGCGGTTTCTGATATGTTTTTCATTGTTTATATATTGACCGGTGTAATGGTTCTGCAGTTCTTTTTCCTTATTTATGCCATTGTGCGTATCACTAATAAGATGTTCGGACCTGCCCTGGTAATGGAGAAGATTCTTAAGGGTGCGCGTGAGGGGTTAATGCCTGTGAAGAGCAGTCTTAGAAAAGATGATGAGTTTAAAGCGCTCTTCAGTGAAATATATAAAGCCTGTGAAATAGTTGTACCTGTTGTTCAGAGAAGGCTGAAAAGGGAGAACCGGAGAATTCAGGAGAACGTCACAGCTGAATTATAAACCGGGATAAAACTGGTTTTCATACGGGTAGCTGCTGTTCTGCAGGAAGTTCGCGAATAATGTGTTATAATCATTATTCGCAGGATCATGAACAGTAGATCTTAACAGGTTCAGATTTGATATACTGCAGTCCCGAAGATGGAAGCCTGAATAATTCTGCGGTGAGTGGCTTTCCGGGCCGTGATTTCTCTCTATATAAACTGAAATGAAAGATACATTTGATTTGACGGCATATACCCCACCGCCTGAACCTGCTGCATTGGAAAAAGAGTTATTGAATATATGGGCATTGTTTATTTCAAACAGGGAATTTTCGGCATAGAGCCCCCCTCCATATAATACGGCAGTATTGAGTTTTAAATAAGGGTATGGTACAGAATTTCCGTTGAAATGCAGCCTGCTGTAGGCCGTCAGGCAGATACCGCCGCCGCTGGATGCGGAATTGCCTGAAATTTCCGAGGAGGTGATAAATGCCTCAGAATGAGAAAGAAAAATCCCCCCTCCATCTCCATTTGCAGATCTGTTGGATATAACATCTGTACTGTTTAAGGTGAGGGTGCTGTAGCTGTCAGAAAAAATCCCCCCACCGTTCATGTTTGATCTGTTATTCCTGATAAGTGAATTGCTTGCTGTGACATGCGAACCCTCTACGCAGTATATTCCCCCTCCGTCACTCCCCTCGGTTAAACCACTGTTGATATTGTTTATTATCTCACTTTCTTCAAGCAGCAAAGCTGAATGGAGGTTATATATCCCCGCTCCGTTTAGGGTTGATGTATTGCCGGAAATGGTGCAGTTAACAATATTTACATTAACAGGTTCCGCTATACCGCTTGCATCATTAAAAATACCGCCACCTTTGGGCGCACTGTTATTATTAATGCTGCCACAGTTTACAAGGGATATAGCACCGTAGTTGAATATACCCCCTCCTGAAATTGATGCAGTATTATAGATATAGTCACAGGCTGTATATTCTGACTGGCTGTTATGGTCGTACAACCCTCCTCCATATTGGGCTTCATTATATGAAAATGTGCATCCTGAAGCTGTAACTCTCCCCAGGTTTGATAAGCCGCCGCCGAAATCTTTTGTGTGGTTTTCTGAAAAGAGCAGATCTGTCATTGTCACTGTTGAATTTTCAGCAATTGCAGCACCTCCTCCCCGTATTTCTGAGCTGTTATCGCGGATAATGGTATTTTGTATGACTATTCCGCTGCTGTCCCGCCCTGTATATAACCCACCACCTGAGCCGGCTTTACAGTTATTAATGTTTATATTATCAATGGCGATATCTTCGCGGTTGTCGGGAATATATATCCCTCCACCTCTGTTTTCTGTTTCCCCATGTCTGGCGTGACCATTTATAACTGTTATGTTTTTTATGATACAGAAGTTCTCACTGACAATAACATGCTCGGCAATATTCTCGCCATCCAGAATGCTGGGCCTGAGCACGGGGTTTGTGTCGGAGATGTTGTATGATCCTGTTGAGAATCCGCCGATTATTGTTAAACCTTTCTGTTCATCACTATTGAATTTTCCAGTTAAATCTGCAACTGTATAAAGCCCGGGCTTAATCCTGTGTGTTACACCGTTTCCCCCGGTGAGCCATATCTGATCACCCGGGCCGGCTGAAGCAATGGCGTCAGATATATATCTGAATCCCTGGTGCCAGCACTGACCTGTCTCGAGGCCCTGATTATCAGGATTTACAAAAAGGACATTCTCCGGCCGGATTACGATGTAGATACTGCCGGTATTGCTTTCTGTGCCTGAACTGTCTCTGGCTGTATACATCAGTTCGTAACAGCCGAAATTTGACGGAGCCCCGGGGGACGTGTAAACAGAGCTTCCATTTCCCCCGTTGCAGCTGAAACTCCCAGGGAGTGATGATATTCCGGATACTGTATATGTCAGTGCATCACCGTCAGGGTCTACCCCCTGCAGCTGAATATTGTGCTCCCTGAATGATTCTGTAACTATGACTGTTATGTCAGCCACGGCCGGGGCATCATTAAGCGGGCTTATGTTCAGCGTTACAGCAGCTGCGGCGCTGTAGTCTTTCCCGTCGAAGGCCCTGTAGTAGAAAGTTACGGTGCCGTTGTAATTCTGCTGAGGGGTATATCTCCATTCACCGTTAATTGCGTCATATTCAACTACACCGCTTGAGGGTTGAGTAACAATCTCGTAAAGTATATCGCTGTCCCATATCTCATATGAATCAGGTGTAACTGAAAAGGGTATGGTGAACTCTTCGTCTTCGTTTATGGTTTCTACTATATCTACAGCCTCTGGCGGGGTGTTGGTTACGCCGACTTCAATTTTTATGGTCCCGATATTTCCAGTTGAATACCGGTCTTTTGCCTGGAAAAGAATTGTATCAAAACCGTAGTAGTTGTTGTGCGGATGATAGAAGAGCTTTTCCCCGGTAACTGAAAGCGTCCCATGCTGCGGCTGCTGCAGTATGGTGATCTCAAAGGGGTCATTGTCTGCGTCAGAAGCGGCAAGTATTATTTCGCATGGAGTATTAAAACCGGTGTACACCTCGGCATCAGAGGCCACCGGGGGGCGGTTCGGAAGGCTGACGTGTATTGCGACTCTCCCTGTATTACTGTCGTTTTTACCGTCGTTCACCCTGAAGGTGAAGTTGTCGTGCCCTTCGTAGTTATTTTCCGGCGAGTATCTGTAGATATTATATTCTTTCCTTGTGAGGGTACCCCTTGCCGGTCCTTCAATGATTCTGTATGTAAGGGGGCGGTTTTCAGGGTCGGTTCCGTTTAAAATGATATCAATTGAGGAGTTTATCAACGTAGCTGCGCTGGCGTCATACGCTGTGGGTGCGCTGTCGCTTACACCGTTTTTAAAACTGCCCTCATTCCCGCAACCGGTAAGGGCAAAAAATAAAAAGGGGTAAAGAAATAATATCTTTTTTTTAATCAGCATATCTCTCCGCTGCGATTTTCGAGCGTTAATTTTTTAAGTATTGACAAAATAGTGCAATAACTTTTTTTAAAAGTTTTTTAGATTCCTGATGATGATTAAGATAAAAGGCCGGGGAATGAAATTTTTTTTCAAAGGGGTAATAATTTTACCACTGGTATTGGCGGGGTGTTCAGGTATTACCGATGGGCTGCAGCATGATGCCGGGCAGAGCAAAAGCGACGCTCTGCAGAGTTATTCAATTACCATAGAGAATTTCAGCCCTGTTACTTATACCCGTGATGTTGAGATTTCAGTTAATCCCGGAGAAGCCTCTGAAATGAGGTTCAGTAATAACCTTTCAGAGTGGAGCGCCTGGGAAAGCGCTGCTGAATATAAAGAGTGGATACTGCCTGAAAACAGCTCCATGAAAAGAGTTTATGCCGAGTTCAGAAAAGATGGCGCTATGGTCAATTCCGCCTCTGATGAAATTGAGTTTATTGAGAAGCTCCTCCCCCCGTCTCCCGGTGAGAATGACAAGTCCGGTTCTTCAGTGGCAATCTCTTCTGACGGATTAACTGCAGTAGTGGGGGGGGAGAACCATACTGTAACAACTGGCAGCGGATTCACATACAGGCCGGGGAGCGTGATAATATACAGGTATGACGGTATCCGGTGGAATCCGGCAATCATGGTTCCGGATGGAGCTTCAGATAATGACAGGTTCGGGGCATCCGTATCAATCAGCTCAGACGGTACTCTTATTGCCGTGGGGTCCCCGGGATTCAGCGGCAGCAGCGGGCGTGTAATTCTCTACAGGTTTAACACCCTTACAGGGGGATGGGACTACGTAGCACAGGCTGCAGGGGGAGCCGGCTCATGTTTAGGATACAGTGTCGCCTTAAGCGGTAATGGAAGTCACCTTCTGGCCGGGGGGGTGACAGGTAATTCCCGCAAGGGTGAGGCCATACTCTATTCGGTGCAGACTTCGGGGCTGTCACATGTAAAAACGTTCAGCAGCTTAAGCAGCGTGGCAGAGGAGAGGTTCGGCTGCAGTGTCTCCCTGAACAACGATGCCTCAGTGGCTGTCATAGGGGCTGAACAGAAAGCAAATGGAGTTTTTACAAATAACGGAGCTGTTTATCTGTTCAGGATCTCCGGTGCATCCTATGTTGAGACTGAACTCTCTCCGGGGATCCCCGGTTATAACCTCTTTTTCGGCTGCTCTGTATCAGTTTCTGATAACGGTGATGTTGTTTGCGCAGGAGCAAAGGGCGCTTCTCTTGAAAAGGGGAGGGTTTACCTGTTCAGGTATAACAGCCCGGTTTACAGTGAGTATATTGTTCAGGATGATTTAGGAGCAGCAGGTGACCAGTTCGGCTACTCTGCAGCAGTTTCCGGTGACGGAGAAATGGTGATTACAGGATCACCTTATGCGGACACTGTTTATCCTGATTCCGGGAAGCTCATGCTTTTTGAATTTAACGGTTCCTCATATGCACCGGCAGATGAATTTTTATCTTCAGACCCGTATAATGAAAAGCACCTGGGGACAGCTTCTGCGCTGAGTGATTCAAAGGATGTTTTTATCGGCGGAGCTATAAAGGATATCTATAACCTGAAAAGATGCGGCACCTCCTATGTGTTCCGCAGATAATTGGTATGGGTTATTCTAATCAATATACGGCACATTGAATTTATGTGCAACTGCAACACAGAATGCTGCATCAAATATCTTTATTGAGTCCTGATCCGATTCATATGCAGGAGTAACCGGGAGCAGGAATTTTACACCTGTATTCAGTGACAGGGTGTTATTGATATCAAAAGTCAGCCCGCTGAAAAGGAGAAGACCATATGTGGTCTGTGCCGCATCTTCAGTGCTGCCGTATAACAGGGTTTCTGTTACTGTGCCGTTAAGAGCATTTTTGCGGCTCCATGCACCGAAGGGTATACCTGTATACAGGCCGCCACCGGCGTAAAACCAGCTCTCCTGAAATCTGTAGGATAATTCGAAATTCATAAATTTGGCCTCAACAGATGTGAGCATCTCCTGGCCCATGTAGTTTCTTTCAACTTCAAATCTCTGGTTAAGTGCCCCAATCCCGAGATGTACAATATGCCGGTCAGATACTGTATAACCTGCGTTTATCCCTGCTGATTCTGAACCGGATAATCTTGCCTCCTGGCCTCCGTCTCCCGATATCTCGCCGGATGGATAGGTGAAGCCCCGGCTGCAGTAAATCTCTAAAAATCCCTTATTCTCTGTCTTCTGTTCTGCTGATAATGGGTTTATCCCTGTGATGGTTAAAAGGAGTGCTGATATAATCGGAATAACATATCTATGGTTAAGCATTGCATCACTCTCCGGAGCATTAAAATTCAGCGTTATGAATAGTTTCCGCAATATAATAATGTCAAGTAATAAAACAGCAGAATGGTTAAAGCCCGGTTGTGTTTATTGAAGTGCATTATTTTACTATATTGCGCTTTTTTTGAAAAAAGGAGTTGATCTTTTTTTTAAATCGGGAGGAGGTCTGTCATATATATAAAGATTGTTTACCCGGGTCTGATATCAACCGGGCTTTCAATAACCAGGAAGAAGAGGTTTCAGCAGGAATGTTTACAGCCCCAGGGAGATACAGTCTCGCTATTTTTCTATTCCCCGTTGTTCTTTTTTTATTAAGCTCATGTTATGACAGCGTGCAGTCTGATGTTTATAATGTCAGGGGAAAGGTCACGCTGTGCAGCTGCGGCAATGACACGGTAGAGCTGACTCTTGTGAGTGGTGAATACGGGACATCAGAGACTGTAACATCAACGGATGGTGAATATGTTTTCAATAATGTCTGGAAAGGGACTTATACAGTAATACCCCGGAAAGAGGGGTACACCTTCTCCCCTGCAAGCCGTGAAGTAACAGTATCAGACACCGGAGTTGATTTAAACGATTTTGACACCATAGCAAGCTGGGAAAAGAGATTCGGCCCTGCTGACAGGAACGGTGAAGCTTTTTCTGTAATCCAGACCCCGGACTGCGGTTATTTAATCGCGGGATACAGGGATGTTTCTGTATCAGGTGTTGAGAACCTTGATATGTGGATTGTTAAGACCGACCTCTACGGCAGGGTCATCTGGGAGAATACAGCCGGTGATGTTAATTACCCTGATATAGCATACAGCGCTATAATTGATTCAGGGGGTAACATTGTAGTAGGGGGATACAGCGACTCTGCTGATGCAGGCTCCATAAATATTCTCAAGTATGTGCTGTCCGGCTCAGAGGGGAATTCCTGGACCATTACAGGGGGGTGGAGCAACTATTACGGGACAGCACTTCTCCCTGAAAAATCATTTTATATATTCGAGACAATGGATTCCGGTTATTTTGCCGGCGGCTACTCCGGTGGCACTGCGGGGAACCTTGAGGATATTTACGGTGTGAAAACCGGAGGTTCGGGTGAGCATCTTTCCACATTCAGTTTCGGTATGGAGGATGCCGAGAGGTCGATGTCTGCAGAGATGATTATACGTGACCCGCTTTATGCCGGAGGTTTGATTATGGCCGGTGAGAGCAGGGGATCTTCAGGCGCAACAAAGGGGCTTCTTCTTAAGCGGAACAGTCTTTATTCTGACGGCTGGAACAGGGAATACACTGCAAAAAATCCTTTAACAGGGGGGGATAGCTTTTTCACTTCTTTCAATTCGGTTAAAGAGGCAGGTGACGGCGGGTATATCTGCGGCGGCACAGTAAAAAGAAACAGCAGCAGTACAAGGGATATATATATCATAAAAACCGATATCAATGGTAACGAGGAGTGGGGGCGCCTGATTGACAGCGGCAGCGATGAATTTGACTGCCATGTTGTACTGACCGGTGATGGAGGTTATGCCGCAGGTTTTACCTGCATGTCTTTAACGGATAAAAACTATAACTTCGTCATTGTCAAGATCAGTTCATCTGGAGATATCCAGTGGAAACGGGAATATGATGCAGGGGGGGACAGTGACGATTTTTTAAGGAGCCTCTTTTATACTTATGACGGGGGGTATGCAATCGGGGGTATTACCACCTCTTTTTACGGGAAGAGGCAGGTCTTTATTATCAAGACAGATGAAAATGGCGATTTGCCTTTTAAGATTATAAAGTAATTATCTGAATAATATTATAGGGCGGTGACAAAAACGGAGTTTTTGTCACCGCAGGGAACCCCTTAAAGATGTAGTTATTGGGACTTCCCTATAAATAAAAAGGTCATCAGGTTAACAGGAAAAGTGAGTATGCGGAAAATATTCAAAACAGTTAAACTATCAGTACTTCTATTTACAGCACTTGCATTCTTCTCCTGTTTTGATTCAGGCGGCAGGAGCGGGGGTAAACCTGCAGATAATCCCGGTACACTTCTTGTTAAAAACATTCCTGACCGGGTTTCTGTGGCCTCGGGCGCAGGTTCCGCTTTTCTCCTGTTTGACGGTGACACAACCACCTCGTTACAGGGAGAGAATGAAATTTCTGTAACTGTAAAATATAACGGTACAAAGCGTATCGGAAGGATAAAGGTATTCGATACCGGAAAGGGTTCCCTTTCGGTTTATGATAAAAGCAACAGAATTGTTTCTGATTTTTCAGTTACAACGGGAAACTCGGGAAAGTGGATAAGCCGTGAACTCCCTGAGTGCATTTCAGCAGATACACTGACTTTCAGG
>Ga0209408_1002176_pt1 | contig 11327 bp, 10 predicted proteins | sample AD_UKC107_MetaG_FD_184422 | JGI IMG/M metagenome (GOLD analysis project Ga0209408, IMG submission 184422) | Active sludge microbial communities of municipal wastewater-treating anaerobic digesters from Hong Kong - AD_UKC107_MetaG (SPAdes)... | ecosystem: Engineered > Bioreactor > Anaerobic >... | reverse complement strand
GTTCTGATTATTCAAGAATGCTTGTGGAGCTGGAAAGTGCCGCTGCACTGAATAATATGAATTTCAGGGATCTTTGTGAAAACATCCTTATCAGCGATCACCGTATAATAAAAGTTAATTATAATGACGGTAAAAGTTATGAGAAACTGTCCGTGTCTGAATTCAGAAAATATTATTCTCCGGGTGATTACATTAAAATTCCGGGGAACCTCTGCTTTCTTACTGTTTCCTGCAGGGATCTTAAAGGGGAAAACGCACTGCTCAATATGCTGGGATTACTGGTTATGCTTGCACTTGCTTTTGTCTTTATGCTGCTGTATTCACGACACTTTGAACGTACTGTTTCCGATATCGCCGGTGCCCTTAACTCGGGATTCAGAAAAAAAGATTTCAATTTGATGATAAAGATCAGGGATGAGTACAGAGAAGAGGAGTTATACAGAATTGCCCGGTTTTACAATGACGCTTATCTCCCTGCAAAGCTAAGAAAAAGAGACGCGGTAAAAGAGGGGAGTGGTACCCCTCTCACAATGGATGCTGTGAAAGGTTTTGCTGAAAAGACAGATTAGTCAGCTGTCTCTTCTGTCGTAGATTATTTTAAGTGATGACTGGTCAGGTGTGTAACTCTGATCACTCTGTTTAAATATCAGAATAATCTCTGTCCTGAAGTTCATCTTCATTATAAAATAGTATTCACCGGAAAGCTTGCGTACAAGATCAATACCTCTCCCGGTTTCAGAAATATGGTCAGCAATATCTTCACCTGTTTCAAAAGACTTTTCTATCAGTTCATTCTGTATTATTACCGCATTAATGCTTTCAAGAATTTTTTCCTTTGTCAGTTTGCCGTTATAATCAGTTATAGATATCGCGTATGATTCCCTGTTTCTGCAGAAATGTATATCAACATACTTACCTTCACCCAGGACAACGGGTGTCCTGTGAAGTTTTTCCTTAGTAAGTCCATGGGAGTGGTAAACTGCGTTAATAGTCATCTCGTTGAGCATGAGATTGAGAGTAGATTTGCTGGTTAAATTGAAATTCCAGTTTTCGATCTGCTCGATAATAAGTGATATTGCTTTCCGTATGTGTTCTGATTTTGTAATCCTGATTTTTTTATGATCAATAATATCCTGAATATAGTTTTCAAGACCGAATATGTTTTCAAGAGTAATAAGTTTTTCTGTGAGCTTAAGCAGTTCCGGTTTTTTCACAGGTTTATGAAGCACATTTCCGATCCCGCGGGTGATGATCCTGCTGAAAAAAGTGTCAATATTCCTGCCTGTCATCATTATTACAGGTATATAAGGGTAGTTTTCTCTGATATATTCATAAAGGTCAAAGGCGTTGTCCCCCGGAAGTTCAACTTCGGATATTACCAGGTCAAAATCAAAAGCTTTCAGTTTGGAAATTGCGTCAAAAGCTGAATCACAAAAGGTGATCTCATAATCCAGTCCTCTGTATATTTCCGCTATTTCTTTCCGGTATTCTGAAATATCCGCGACAAGTATCTTCTTCATTCTGCATCCTGTTTGACAATGGTCGATTAAGCTGTTTATTGTATTATAATATACTTTAAGAGCAAGTTAAAATTCAGATCCGGTATAGTAAACTTTACGCTTTTTTTAATTACAAAAAGTTTTAATTATTGGTTAATTTAACCGATAATAACTCTGAATAGATTTTTTGCATTTTATTCAGAGCAAAAAAAAGAGTTGATGTAATCATAAAAGTATCATATTAGTCTGTTGAACTAATTCCATCATCAGATTCAGATGAATTATAATCCGGAGGATTTATGAAAAAAATATTTATAACAGCAGTTATTGTCATGTTTATTACCCCTGTCATGCTTTTTTCCCAGGGGAATAAAGATGTAGACCCGAGACTGGAGGAGCAGGGGAGATCCTATGACAGGCAGATACTGGAACTGTATAATTCAATACAGAGGATAATTGCTGAGAACAAGTTAATGGAAAACAAGGGGATAAAAACTCTTCCCTATCAGACAGAGATAAATTTCGGCCCGGATAAAAATAATCCACAGTATGTAGAACTTGTTAAACATATATACATAAGGGATGGGCTCTTCAGTTCAAAACCTATAGGACTGGAGGAAAAAATACTGAGAATTTATACTGACGGTAAAACCATAAGCAAATTGGAAACAACTATCCGTACAAAGAATTTCAAGACACAGGAAGTTGAAAGCGTTGTTGTTACTGATCCCTCACCTAACAGTGAAGCTACCGATGATGTTATGTTTACACACAAACACAACGGGAAAACTGTAATCGAGCAGAAAAAACTTGCGGATGTCAAAAATACAACAATTCTTCCGCTCAGGAATGAGATCAAAATTCAGTTTATGATACCTAACCTGACAATTCTGTATAATAATATTTTCTTTATTGCGGAGTCTTATAAAGAGGAAAACAAAAGCACTGACAGTAAAATGTCCGAGTTCATCAGAAGAGCTATTCAGTATTAAAATTTAAACCCGGTATCACATTAAATAAAAAAGGGAACCTCAATATGGTTCCCTTTTTTGTCCTATAAAAAAGAAGAGATGGTTTATCTCATGTCTGTATCTTTTAATTTCCTGTTCATGAAATCTTCAAGTTCCTTTTCACGGCTTTTTTTTGCAATCTGCAGCAGCCTGTAAAACTCCTCCCATTTGTCTTCATCAACAATGCGCCAGTTCCCTTTACCTCTCTCTTTTTCAACAAGGGAGCGTTTTTTATTGGCAATTGCGCCTCTCACTGAGAGGAATGCCCATACAGCAGCGAAGATAATTATAACAGCACCAAAGAAGATAGTTGAAAATGTATCCCATGAGGCCGGTTCAGCGCCCCTGCCGTAACCCATGTATGCAAGGCCGAAAATAACAGCTGATACACCGCCTACAGACATAAACGCAAGAAAGAAGTTCAGCAGCCAGGACCAGTCTGTAATGATATCACCTGCGGAGAGCTTCATTTCATGTTCAGCTATTGTTGATTCATCCATCTCGAGTATTCTTTTTGAAAAAACTGTACCCGGTATGACTTTCTCTTTGTTTTCAACCAGTATGCTGCGGAATTTTTGTGTTGTCATTATATAATGCCTCTTCGGTAAATATAATATTATAGCGATTTACGATTGAATTAGAAGATCAATTCGTCATTCCTGCTAATGCAGGAATCTCATAAAACCAGTCTATGAGATTCCGGTATTTGCACGAACTGAAGTGTGCACGCCCTGAGCGCAGCGAAGAAGTACCCTTGGGGTGAAACCGGAATGACAATTATATCAATATTATAGTTTAATAGCACTGTTTTTTCAACAACTATTTCTCCGCAATAATAACTGCCCTCACCGGCGCGGGATAACCTTCGACAGTTTTAGCCTGGTCACCTGCGTCGAGAAAATCCTCCAGTGATTCAGTATTTACCCATTCGGTCTTTCTCTGTTCTTGAAAATCAGTTTTTGTTATGTCAACGCATCTGGGATTGCGGAATCCGGCTTTTTTCAGCCATGATATCAGCACGGGTACTGTTGGTATAAAATATACATTGGGCATCTTGGCATATCTCTCTTCAGGGACCAGTGAGATATGCTCTTCACCTTCGACTATAAGAGTTTCTAATACAAGTTCGCCATCCGCTGTCATCATTGAATAAATATCCCGGAGAAAATCTATGGGGGATCGCCTGTGGTATAGTATACCCATACAGAAAACTGTATTGAATTTTTTTGTAAGGCCTGTGATCTCTTCGAAACGGAGCGGCAGTGAAAATATATTATCTCTGCGGGCCAGCGTATTAAGCAGCATAAACTGCATGTAGAAGTTTGTGTAAGGTTCTATACCTGTCACCATTGCCGGGTTATGCGGAAGCATCCTGAACATATAGTAGCCGTTGCTTGAGCCTATATCAAGGATATGGCGCCCTTCAAGTGAACGGAGGTGAGGTATAACCCTGTTCCATTTAAAGTCCGATCTCCACTCGGTCTCAATATCAATGCCGAACAGTCTGAAGGGGCCTTTGCGCCATGGCCACATGGAGAGTAGAGTCTCTCTTACTTCATTAATCCCAATGGCAGCGGCATCTTCATTCATGCCGATTGAAACGTAATCTGAAGTGAAGTCGAAATCTGTTGCATGAATTCCCGCCAGTTTCTGCACGAGGGAGTAAAGCTCTCTTCCCTTTACGTCTTTCTCTGTGAGGAATTTAACTTTATCCATTGTCAGCTTATGCAGATGTTCAATGTCGGATTTTGAGAATCCCCATCTGCCTGGGTTATCTGGAAACCATTGCATCAGTCTTTCCTGCAGATAAACGATGTAAAGTGAAACCATTTCAGCCATATCTCTATGGCATTGAATCCCGCAGTGTTGAGCCGATTGATATGTGAATCAACAGTTTCAGGTATAAGGACGTTTTCAAGGGCTTCACGCTTTCGTGTGATTTCAATCTGCGAGTATCCGTTTTCCTCTTTTAGCCTGTAGTAGAATTCCTGCTGTAAAGCCGCAAGGTCAACATCAGAATTTACCGTTTTTTCAGTAAGGAGGAATATACCGCCGGGTACCAGTGCATCGTATACTCTTTTTATAAGAAGGTCTCTCTTCTCCGGGGATATAAACTGCACTGTAAGATTGGATACAATTACAGAAGAAGGAGCGAAATTTATATCCATAATATCGGATACAAGGGGAGTGATATTTCCGGCGCCGCCGAATGCAGCGATTCTTTTTTTAAAAAGTTCAATCATTGGGGAGGAGTTGTCAATCGCGGTGAGTGTAAATTCTCCCCCTTTCATCTCCTGTATCAGCGCAGAGGCAAAGTTTCCTGTTGAACAACCAAGGTCGTATATCCCTGTCCCGGATTTGTAGAATCTGGCAGCAAGCCTTGCCTGCTGAAGGATAATCTCCCTGTACATAGGCACAGATCTGGTAATCATGTCATCAAAGACAGATGCTACTGTTTCGTTGAATTCAAAGGGGGTAACTTCAGCCTTACCCGCAAATATATTGTCTTTCTTTTCCATGTGATTAATTTATAAAACAAGTGAAGATAATTAATCAGAAATTTGTCAATTATTATGTGTATCTTTTATTATATACAGCGGGCTATTGTATTTCAGGTTCACTCCCCGGGTAAAAAAGTGTTAATTTAGAGTACTGTTTTTCACTTGAAACTGCCGTAAATATATGTTTAATTAAATGTAATTCCCTGCCGGAATTCATAATAATACTATTCGAGGTTGAAAGTGTATGCTGATAAAAAGACGTTATAATATAATAATGCTGCTGAGCATAGTTTTGCTTTTTACTGCGGCAGTAGTTTTTGCCCGTGCCGGCGGGGCAGGAGGGGAATCGGGATCCGGAGGTTCATACGGAGGCGGTGGTGATGACGGTCTGGGTACTCTGATTTACATTATATTCAGACTTCTGCTGGAACTTCCTTTTCCTATTAATGTTATTGCTATTGCTGTTGTTATAGGGGGTTTTGCCGCATTCTCTTACATATCAAAGAAAAAGATAAAGGAGCAGACAATCTACAATCAGCTCCCCACCGGTGATAGTGTAATGAAAGTTAAAGGTTATGACAGTTTTTTAAGGAACAACCCTGATTTTGATGAGGAGAATTTCAGGTCAAACGTGAAGACAGCTTTTCTTAAAATACAGGAGGCCTGGGAGAAACAGGATATTTCCGGTGTAAGGAAGTTTATATCTGACGGTGTATACCAGAGGTTTAATACACAGTTTAAAATGATGCAGCTTCTGAAACAGAGGAACACACTTGAAGATGTTACAATAAAGAATATATATATAGACCAGGTGGACTCTGACGGGCTCTATGATATTATACATGTGGCCATACACGCCACCATTACAGACAGGTTTATCAGTGAAATGGACTCCTCACTTAATTCCGGGGGGAAGGAGGAGTTTGTTGAATACTGGTCTTTCCTTAAAAAACGCGGAAGGCCGAGAAAGGATATTTATGAAACAGATAACTGCCCGAATTGCGGAGCCCCTCTCCCCCCTGATATGGGAGAGGTGAGCAGATGTGAATCGTGCGGAACACAGACAAACTCCGGTGAATATGACTGGGTGCTTTCAGAGATTACTCAGGCCGATGATTATATAAGCTCAAATCCGAAACTTGACAAGTCAGATGATCTTAACAGCAAAATCCGCAGGCTTGTGCAGGAGAATGAGGATTTTTCAGTTCAGCTTGTTGAGGATAAGGCGAGCAACGGTTACCTTCAGATCATAACTGCCATGGCGTATAATGATCCTTCCATTATGAGGCGTTTTGTAAGTGATAATGTCTTTGAAAAAATACAGGGAAAGATGACAGGGAACACTGTGGCCTATAACCGTATTTATCTTAATGATGTATACCTGGTGGGGGTGAGTGAAAGGGGGAATATGAATGAACTTTTTATTGCCATAAAATCATCTTACCAGAGGGTAGCTGTTGATGGAAGTGCAGTGCGGAAAATTGATCCGGTGCTCATGTCTGACACGGAGATAATTGTGATGAGCAGAGACAAAAATGCGGCAGCATCAAAGGGTTCAATATATGCGCATATGTGCGCGAATTGCGGGGCGCCGGTTGAAAATTCTCTTAATCTGAATTGTCAGTATTGCGGAACTGCACTTAACAGCACAAGCAATGAATGGATTATTACAGATATACTCTCTGTGGCAGAGTACAGGGGACATGTGAGTGAAAACAAATCATCATTCGGATATACAATTGATCCTCAGCTAATAGATAAGCTTATGGATGTCCGTGATTTTGCCTTCAATAATATAATGGTTGTCATAGCCTCTGACGGAACAATGAGCTCAGAGGAGTACCAGTTTGCTTTTGACCTTGCAAAAAAGTGGGGATACAATGTGGATAAGATTGGCCCGCTCTTTGGTATGGCTATGAGCGGGAACCTTGTTATAAAGATGCCCCAGGATGATAAAAAGCGGGCTAAAATTTATAAGCTCATGGAGAAAGCAGCAGACGTTGACGGTATAACTGACGAGGAACAGAATCTAATGGATAATATCAGGGAACAGTACGGGATCTCCGCATAGATATGTGTCAGTCCCCTTTATTGAGGGGGCTGACTGCTGCTTTTATTATATATCTTTTAAATCGTTCTAATTCCATATTGTTTCCTCCTCTGACTCATTACGGGTAAGTGCAGCGAACCCGTGAGCAGTGTGGTCTTCAGCGGCGACTGCATGTTTCTCTGTTCCGTATTTCAGGAGGTCCATTACAGACTGCATTATAATACTTTGTGATGCAAGTTCCTCACAGGTGGCTGCGATTTCCTCTGCTCCTGTGGCATTCTGCTGAACTACCGTGTTGAGCTGCATCACCGCGTTATTAATCTGTTCAATACCTTTGGCCTGTTCCATACTGGCCGCGTTTATTTCAGCAACAAGTTCTGATGTTTTTTTAATGTCCGGAACAAGCATTTTCAGCATATCACCAGCCTGAATAGCAGTTTCAATATGCTCTTTTGAAAGGTTGCCGATTTCAACTGCCGCCTGCTGGCTTCTTTCGGCAAGTTTCTGAACTTCGCTTGCCACAACCGCAAATCCCCTTCCATGTTCACCAGCTCTTGCCGCCTCGATAGAGGCATTCAATGACAGAAGGTTTGTCTGCCGTGCGATTTCGTTTATTATTGAAATTCTTGCGGTTATCTCTTTCATGGCTGAAACTGTCCTTGAAACTGTTTCTCCGCATACACCGGCATCATCAGCGCTTTTATCTGCTATCTTTTCTGTCTGGCTCGCGTTGTCCGCATTCTGCCTTATTGTTGCTGTGAGCTCTTCAATAGATGAGGATATCTCTTCCACATTTGAGGCCTGTTCTGTTGCTCCCTGTGACAGCGCTTCCACAGAGGAGGATATCTGCTGTACCCCGGATGTAACCTGGCTTGATGTGGCATATACTGAATCCACAGATTTTATGATTGAACGCAGCAGAAAAACGGCTGCAAAAATAATACCCGCAGTCATGATCAGTATTATAAAAACTATAGGATAAACCACAGCGTTTATCTGTTCCCCCACTATATCTTTGTAAACGCCGGAACCTATAATCCAGTTCCATTCTTTGAAGTATTTAACGTAGGATATTTTCGGTACAGGCTCATCTTTACCGGGTTTGGGCCATAAGTAATCAACAAAGCCTTCATTACTCTGGAGACATACTTCCGCCATTGCCTGGAACAGGTTTTTCTTTATTCCCATCGCAACGTTAAATGATTCGCTGTCCAGTATCCGGCCGTCCAGTTCCGGTTTGATCGGATGCATAACCATCTTAGGGTATGGGAGTGTTGAATCATTAATCCAGAAGTATTCCGCTCCTTCATATCTTAGAGATTTAATAATAGCGAGTGCATTTTTTTGTGCTTCTTCAGCTGTAAGTTTCCCTTTTTTGTAATCGCTATACTGCTGACTGATTATGCTGTAGCCCACTTCAACAGCGGCCCTGGCAGTATTGTTCCTGGTTTCGTGAATTGTGTTGATCAGCCTCAATCCGGAAAAAAGGCATATTAAACCGAAAACAATAATTATTGTGCCGACAAGTATGTATAATTTTTTGGAAATATTAAGATTGAGTTTCATTTCATCACCTCTTCTTTCTAATTCAATTTCATGATACTGCATGATTTACAGGAAATGAATTATCGAAATTAAAAATCAATTCAATGATGAGTTGAAGTTATATAGAATTATATACTTAATCAAAAAAATAGTGTTTTTGCTAAATTATAATACCAGTAGTCTGGAAAATTAAAATTCAGTTATAATAGTTTTTATCAACTTAAGTGATCAAATAATTCAAAAATGTTCAGATTATAGTTTTGTATAACCATAAGCTTTTAGTCTCTATTTAATCATAGTAAAAATTTTTCTTGAAATTGTAGAGGTAATGAATATAATTCCGCTCTAATTGTTTTTTAAAGAAATAATTAATTAAGGAGGCTTGATGTTTACAGTTAAAAAGATTTTACCATTCTTTGCGTTCATCTGCTTGTCAGTTGTTTTTATCAGTTGCAGCACAAATAAAGGAAAGAAATTTACACCGGTTGATGAAGGATTTCTGATTGAGTCAGGAAAGAGTATCGCTGTGCTCAGCGGTACTAATGGAGATAATGATATCAATCTTGCTGAATTGATCAGTGAGAGAATGATTATAGAAGGCAGGCTTAAAGTTATGCCCCAGGCAGAAATCAGCCGGAGGATTCCCAGATATCCGCTGAATGTTAACCTCATAGATTTTTCTTATAATGATAAAAGGATAAAAAATAACCCTTCATATCTGAGTGATACAAGTAAAGCAGGCATAGATGCTGTTCAAAAAATTTTAAAAACTGATTATATACTGATAGTGTGGATTGATAGTTTGTCATCTTTGCCATATAACGATCAACGCGCAATGAATGTCGCATCCCGATTGATTTCATACCCTGCTGCAAAGGTTGTCGCCTATTCATTCAGATGGAATGAAAAACATTCTTATTGCTGTCTTTTCCCGGTAAAGTGGATAGGTGTATTCGAAAACGCTTCAATTGATCTGACTGAAGAAATATATAAAAATGTTAAATAGAGGAATGTATATGAAAAAGTTTTTTTTAGTGCTGTTATCATTATCATTTTTTTCCTGTTATTCAACGCATAAGTTTTTAAATACCGATATTAATCCCGGTGGTAGAATCGCTGTGGTTATAGCTGAAACTAAATATGATGATGTAAATACTATAATAGCAAATAGTATGAGTGAGTTACTTGAAGCTAAATCAAAATTAACTGTGGTACATCAGCATAAAGTAAAATCTATAATTGGGACATATCCTGAACGGATAAGAGGGCCATATAAACATCTGGGAGATGAAATTGAACCGGACAATAAACGCCGAGATATGGATACACTAGCTGCATATGCGAAAAAACTTAACGTGAATTATCTTTATGTTTTCTGGATCCCTATTTGCGTGGAGAGTAAAATCATAACAACTGATCCTTATGGCAATACACGTGAGAGTGCCGGATTCACTGGATATTATTATATAGGAGAGCTTATAGAATTCCCCTCACGCAGAATAATTGCTCAGGGAGAAGCTGAACTTTCATATATCCCGAATGCAACTGTAATAGGATCCAGAAAACCGGCTGCAAGCAGCAGAGAGATGGCTATAAATTTTTCTGAATTAGCGGTTGATGAAATAATTAAGAATACCGGTATAGGTAATTAAAAAAATCGGTCAGACGAATTCTTCTATTCCGGCTGATATTCTTGGCAGATATTGGCCGGAATGCGAGTTACTTTAAGTATAATCCTGAATACTATATGCTTTTAATAAATGATCCGGCTCAAATAAGGAGAGTATATTTGACCGCTATAAGTTTTTTATAGGCTCTATCCTTTTTGAAAAGCAACCGGTGATTCTACATATTTATCTGCCCTTTCAGTGAATTATAACATAAGCAGAGGTTTTAAATGAAAATATATAAGCTCGTACTTGCTGTTATTATACTATCCTTATTATCATGCTCTTCAGAACAGAAAAAAAATTATTTTACTCTTACAACCGATAGTAAACGGCTGAATACAAAAAACAGACCCGGTCTTCTTATTGTTGCAGATTTGAATAATAAAGAATCAGCAAGAATGTCTGAATTGATAGCTGAAAACCTGAAGAGGAATGGAGTTTTCAGAATTGATTCACCAATTGAATATATTCCGGAATGCACGGGAGCTGACAATATTTTCTCAGCAGATGATTTGAACAGGCCATTTATAACTAAAGAAGGGAAACTTTTAATCAGGAAAGCTCTTCAACGATTGGATTCTAAGTTCATTTTTTTTCTAAATGTAAGTGAGGATACGAGATATAGTGCGAATGATATCTCCTTTGTTTTTAATGGCATACTGGTGGGATCCTGCAGCGAGATTATAGGTGTTTCATCATTTGAAATTTCTAAAAGATCATCGCATAATCCTGAAAAAGATCTTCAGAAACTTCTTATTGTAAATGCAATTCTCATCGCGGATGCTATAATTACTAATGTAGTAAGGCCATAAACTTTTCTGTATCGGATTTGAGGTGAAAATGATTAACAAAAAACACAATACCCACACCAGAATTATCAGAGTAATTTATGTTTTGCTGCTAATTATGATTGGAAAAACAGATTTCACATATTCATCTTCGGAAAGTATTGGGAAAATCGGAAGTATTGATAAGGCTTCAGGAGATGTCATTGTAAACGTACCGGCTTCCGGCACTATGGTTGAAATGGGCGATCTTATTTTCGTTCGTCT
>Ga0209408_1002174_pt1 | contig 11331 bp, 9 predicted proteins | sample AD_UKC107_MetaG_FD_184422 | JGI IMG/M metagenome (GOLD analysis project Ga0209408, IMG submission 184422) | Active sludge microbial communities of municipal wastewater-treating anaerobic digesters from Hong Kong - AD_UKC107_MetaG (SPAdes)... | ecosystem: Engineered > Bioreactor > Anaerobic >... | reverse complement strand
AGAGCCTGGAGGAATTTCTCTAGGGCATTCTCAATCTCATTTGTAGATAAACTTACTAACGCCATGCTTCTCAAAGTAATAGCAACTTCCGGGTGGTCTTTTCCAAGCTTTGACTTTTGTATCTCCAATGCTTTTTGAAGTACATCTACCGCCTTTTCATATTTGCCTACTGAATTATATACAAATCCAAGAAAATCGAGAGTAGTGGCAACGATCGAGTGCTCTCCAAGCTTAGCCTTCAATATCTCCAATGCTTTTTGAAGAACCTCAATTGCCTTTTCATATTCACCTGCTGAACTGTAATTACTTGCAAGACTGGTTAAAAGACAACCGATGAACAGATTGTCTTTTACAAGTTTAGACTTGACTATCCTCAACGCTTCTTGAAAAACTTCAATAGCCTTTTCGTAATCGCCTGTTGAATTGTACACGGCTCCAAGGTTACTGAGAGTATGGGCAACGTCCAGGTGGTCTTCTCCCAGCTTGATTCTTCGTATTCTTAATGCTTCTTGAAGTAGCTCAAAAACCTTTTCATGATCGCCTTTTAAGTTGTTCGCCATTGCAAAACCTTCTAGAGTATCAGCAACAAGCAAATGATCTTCTCCAAGTTTGGCTTTTCGTATCCCCAATGCTTTCGAATAGTTATTGATTGCTTTCTCCCAATTGCCTATTGAACAAAACACATTTCCAAGACTGTGGAAAATAACCGCTACTTCCAAATCGTGGTCTTCTTTTCCAGACTTGAGGATCTTCAGTGCCTTTGAATGAAACTCAATAGCCTTCTCGTGTTCCCCTGCGGCTCGGTGTACTAATCCAAGACCTCGGAAGGTTTCAGCTACTTCAGGGTGGTTTTCTCCCAACTTAGTCTTTTGCATCTCCAATGCTTTTGAAAAACTCCCAAAAGCCTTCTCATAGTCACCATTTAATCCGTACAAAGTTCCAAGCTTTCTTAGAGTAGGGACAACGTCAAGGTGTTTATTTCCTAACTTGGCCTTTTGTATCTGCAAAACTTGTTGAAAACAGCCAATTGCTTTTTCATAATCACCTGCTGAGCGGTATAGCTTTCCAAGCTCCCAGAGAGTATCAAAGCTGTCTGAATCGTATTCTCTGGAACTAGACCTTTCTATCTCTAATGCTTTTGAAAAGTCCTCAATAGCTTTTTCATATTCGCCTTCATCATTGTATAAAAGGCCAATGATTTTTAGAGTTGTGGCGAAATCCGGATGATTTTCTCCCAACTTGGTTCTTCGTATTCTTAGTGATTCTTCAAGTCGCTCAATTGCCTTTTTGTAATCTCCTGTTTGAATGTAAGCAAGTCCAAGATTGTGAAGAGTTGTAGCAACGTCCATGCTGTCTTTTCCCAGCTTGGCCCTCTGTATTCTCAGTGCTTCTTCAAGTCGCTCAATCGCCTTTGCATATTTGCCGGTTGAACGGTACACGGCTGCGAGGCTATTGAGAATTGTGGCAACGTACAGGTGATCTTCTTCAAGCCTGATCTTTATATCATTAATTGCATACAGAAAGAAGATCTCTGCTTCTATATTGTTCGCTTTTTCGTAACATACATTGCCAAGAATCAAGCAGATTTTGACGAGGGTCTCATACAGAGATTCTGATCTCTTTTTTGTAAGTTCCTCGAACATTTTCTCATTTTCTTTATAGAATTCTCTGCATTCTTGAATGGCTTCAGGGTACTTTTCTAGCCTTATTGCTATGATGGCCCTTTTAGCAAGAGTTATCTCGTATTTTTCTGTATCTTCTCCGTATTTTCTCTGGAGTTCACAGAGCGTCTTGTAGCATGAGTCATATCTTTCATTCAGAGCATATATTTCCTGAAGCTCTTCAAGGCTTTCTATCTCTTTTTCTCCACTTCCAGATTCTCTGTGTATCTCAACAAGCTTCTGCATACACTTTATATAATCGTCGTTCTTCTTACCCTGAACTCCTTCTATCTTCTCTAAAGCTTCTAAACATGTTCTTTCTGCATTCTCATACCGCTTAAGTTCCAGATATATCTTTGAAAGCTCTAAAATGGTTTTCGCACATTGAATGTCGGTATGTTTCAATTCTTGTGCTGTTGAAAGCTCTTCAAGTATCGCGATTCTGTTGCTAATATCGTTGCTCTTCTTGTAGATTGAATTCAGCTTCTCAAGAGAGAGGATCCTTTCATCACAATTCAGTTCTATAAGTTCTTCAAAAAGAGGCTTTGCTCTTTCAATATCTCCTTCATCATGCATGGCACACGCGAGTAGGAAAAGACAGTATGAATAGTAGGAGCTACCTCGGGATATTTCAACTGCCTTTTCATATAGGGCAATCCCTTTATCCAGATTGCCTTTTTCAATATAGGACTTGGCCTTCGACAGTAACTTCTTGACCTTACCTTCTACCCCATAAAAATACACCTCTAAGTACTTATATTGATGAAATACTAGCATAAAGCACATTGGATGGAGTCTTCAAAACAGTCATGAAGAACCTACTCCACTCAACGCGGTTCCCCTTCTAAGAATCGCCTTTTCACAAATGACTAGACATCCTTCCAAACTCTATCTAGAGAGTACTTTCGCCACACGTCAGGCATTTATTCAGATGATTAGGCATCATGTGTCCTTTCTTGCAGTGCTTTCTACTGTGTATCATTGCTTCAATAACGGAATGTATCTCACCCAATGATGGCCTTTTTTGTGGCTCTGGATCAATGCATCTCGAAATAATACCTTCTAAAGGACCAAGAATACTGAGATCAGGACAACCAAAAGGTACCCTTAGGCTTCTATCTCTCAAAGGAGAAGTGCAAGCGAGAATTATCTGGCCAATTTCCCTTTCATCCTTGTCATTTCCTATGAACTGGAAGGGACTAAATCCCATCATGAATATCCTATACAACATAATCCCAAGGGCAAACGAGTCAGTTTTTGTTGTTATTGGCTCGCTGTTGAGAATCTCAGGTGCCGCAATCGTCTGCAAAACGGCATCCGGTTCAAAAACCTTTGTACCAGTGTTTAGCTGCGCCGAGTCAACATCGATTAGAATCACTCCTCCATCCTTTCTTACAAGGAGATTTCTTGAATTCAAGTCTACTAAGGTCATTCCAAGAGAGTGGGCTACAGCACACACTCTCAGAAGATTTGATGATACTACGATTTTTGCATGCCACGCATTAGGTTCTGAGTAACTTCTGTACTTTCCCTCAACAAACTCTTCCATACTAATAATCTGTTGATCGAAATACGATGTCATGATGAAACCTGCAAAGCTACCATCAGCATAGTAAAGACGGGCTCTTGGTACTGCCAAAAACATTTCTACAAAATCAGCCATGCTGACGACATTCAGCCTTTGCTTCAAAATATTCATCATTGCGAGAATTTTGTCTTCTTTCGCATTGGCGAACTTCTCGTTTCTGTATATCTTTGCCGCGTATTTTTCTGCGTCTCTGTAATTAGGATATACAATTCCGTAAATCTCGCTTTCGCCACCAGATTTTCCTGTCTTCTCTAGTCGTATTTCAGAGTTATCAGGAGTCTTCCTAAGAACAAGCATATTAGGAAGCTCTGTGCTTTTCGCAAAAGTATACATGAGATATCACCTCCATAAAACTGACAAATGAGGAGAGCCATTCTTAAGCGGTATTCTTGCGGAATACCGCTTAAGCCGTCGGATCTAGGCAAGTACTACCAGAAGTGATTTGTCGTCCGCGTTGATTTCCGAGAGTGCGTTGTTCTCTAGAAGCTCACTAACAACGCTATCTGTAAGCTTTCCTTCAGCAAGGGCATTCAGAAGTCTTGCAATCATATTTTCGTCCGGGATTACCTGCCATCTGAATTTGCTGTCATGAGACGTCTCTAAACCAGTCTGCACCTGCTTGAAGTAAATGTAGTTCAGCCCATCTGAAGCAAGGACTACACCGCAAACTGAGTCTGAAGACTTCGATGAGAAGAAATCCTCCCAGTTTGGGGACGTAAGAAAAACCGTCTCGTTTGCATACTCGCCTTTGGTTATTTCGATCAGTTGTTCTGTCCTTATCGTCCTGGCCTTGGTATACTCAATCCTGCTTACAGGTACAAAGCATGCCTGAAAGTCTTTCGTCTCTGCTGCTGGCAGAAATCCCATATTGCTCACTAATATAGAGACGCTATCACCAATTCCTGCAATGTTGATTGAGGAACTTCCATTTTCATCCTTTACCAAGATAAGCCCTATCAGCGTTGTGCTGTATTCTTCCAGATCTGATTCTTCTTGTTGAGCTTTGTTGACCAGATTGCTTCGACAATTCCCAAACGCCTTCTTGATAAATCTTCTGTCCATAAGAAGGTTTTTCAGACTAATATTCGAACCTAGACGCTCAAATACAAAATCGATATAAGCCTTCTTCTCTACTGTCTCAAAAACAAAGTCGACAAACGCATCTACGGCTAACTGAGCACCAACATCCGCCTTGCTTGAAGTTCCAGCTCCATCTGCAAGGGCAGCGACCAGTATTTCGGTCCCATCTACCCTCTGAATCTTCCATTTAAGCCTGTCCTGGCAATCCATTTTTTTAGCTTTATGAGAGGAACCTGATGCTGTAGCACCTGCAGTTTTTATTGTTGTTGGCTGGAAGCTTTCAACATAGTCTTCTTCTTCTTCTTTTTCAATGAAGGTGTTCTTGTCCCTGCTATTTTGCATATCTCTATTTGGGGCTTCGAAAACACTTTTGGTATTCTCCGTAGCAAGTGATGGGTGTTTCGACAGTTGTTGTTTCCTTTTACGATTTTGAGCATTTCTCTTCTTCCTCTTTTTGCTCATAATATCGCCTCGTTAGATTTCTACTTTAAGTCTGAAATCACCGGGATTACCAAGATCAACTTCTTGTTTGCCACCTGACCTGGCTATTATTTTCATACTGTGCGAAACGAAATTGAATACACTTGTGAAGTCAGCTCCCACAATGCCAAAAACATGCCGATCTGGAAAAAGATCCTTGAGTGCGTTCATGTCAGCTTTACTAGTACCAAAAGCCCAACATAAACAGTGTGCATCGCGCTCAGCTATTTTTATTGCCTCCTTTGTAGAGAACCACTTTCTGTCCCCAATTTTCATATCTGTGGGTTTTCCATCAGTGATCAAGACAATCCATGGTCTGAAGAGATTTATTCCGCGCTGTCTAAGGAAGGCTTTTCTGGATGTTACCTCAGAAAGCGCCAGGTCTATAGCTTCACCCATAGGAGTGTAACCATCTGCAATCATCTTCCGAGGTCGAAAATCCTCCGCAAGTACGAAGCTGTTCTCTTCATCAATTCTTGGAGTGTCTCCGAATTCAATAACACAAATCTCCACCGACTTCTTTGCTACCTCATCTTCCCTTATAGCCTGTACAAACTGCAACAATCCTTCGTTGAGCTCATCGATTGGGTTCCCTTCCATAGAGCCGGATGTGTCCAGCAAGAGTACAACCGGCGTTTTCTCTTTGTAGGGATACTTCACCAATCCGTCTTCCGGTACTGGTATAAGTTCCGTAACTATTCTTCTCTCTTCCATTTGACTTACCTCCTCTACAAATTAATAGTTTCTCCTGTTCTCTTCATCTGAAAGAAGCACTTTGTGGGTTTTGCAAGCGTTACGTTAGTTGAATAAGATTAACAAGCTGTCAGTCTTGATAAGAATTTGCAAACTAGAGCGTGAATCGTTGGAATTTGCTCGAGTAATTTAATCTACATTTTCTCTTAACATATTTTTCCAACCAGACACCCCGGATCATACAGAAGAATCTTGTCGCTATTCGTACCAAATGCGGCTTGCTCTTCTTCAACAGATTCTATACGCTTTAAAGTTTCCTTCGAACTGTGGTTCTTGAACACAATTTCCTCGTAGACAATACTGAGGATTCTAAATATGTATTCCAGATAGCTTTTCAGAGATAGAAAAAGTGATTTCAGGTCTTGAGAAACGAGATTAACTCTGAAACCTAAGTCTCCCCGGAGTCCCACTATTAGAAGTCCATCAAGCAAGACATTTGTATTAGCTATCGAGAAGCACTTGCAGACTTCTGAAAGTTTTCCGTCATTATCAACTCTTAAGGGAAACCACATATCCAAGAATACCTGCTTTTTCTTGATTCCCGCAACGAGTCCTACATTTGTTCTTTGAAAGAGCTCTGCGCTTCCAAAGCACATTTGATTCTTGTAGTCTATCGTTACGTCTTCGGATATCTCCTTCATTCCCTTAATAAGATCGTTCAGTATATTTTCCATAGTTCCACCTCCTCTTTTTTTGAGTCAATTTCAATGTTTAAGTATCGAAGATCCGAAAGAAATAGAAACCACAAGACTTCTCGGTTTTCTCTTCCCACTCATTATTTATTGTTGTGCATTTCTCACGGAATTCTCGGTGGTAGTTCGTTTACTTCTTGCCTGTATATTATTGTCAACCGGAGAGCATTTCTTCGGGGGTCAAAAATGATAACTCGAGAGGGAATGTTTGGAAATCTATGTTAAACCAATCATTTTGTCCTCCAGTCTTTATTGACAATGAGCAGTCGAATTCTCGAGGTTAAAAGAAGGAGAAGCCTTAATGGCTTCTCGGTTTTCTCTTCTCACTATTTATTGTCTAGCTCTTGAGAAATTCTCGGGGGTTCGCTTTCTTTTTCCTGCCTGTATATTATTGCCAGTCTGAGGATATTTATTCGGGGGTCCTATATGATGTTGTTCTCTCCCTGCACTATGAATACTCCCCAGTAGTACGGGTCGTCACAAGCATCTCTTATCATCTTAAGCCGTGCTTCTTACTGGTGCGTCTACGTTGATCTTTTCGTTCAAACAGGCTGTCATGGAGGTCCCCCACTAGGTTCACTGTATCGTTCGTCGTCACTTTTACTCGATTATGCATCGCAAGTGGCTTATGTGAAATTTTCTAGCAGATCATACTAATCCATTTCTATATAAAGTGTGTACTTATCGGCGGGAAGGTTATCGAATCTCACCTTCCTTACTCCATCTATAACTTGAACTTCAGAAACAAAAGGTTTTTCCATAGAGGAGGGCATAAGAACAACCAGGTCCCCTTCTTCTAGATTTTCAACTGTCAATTCAACAGCACCCTCAAGAATGGAGACTTTTCCCCAAGGTTCTTTGTCCTTCTCTATGCGCAATCCTTCAAATGCATTTTCACCAGGTTCTTTTTCTTTATGAGTTCCCCTTTTCGCACCAGCAAAACTCAAGGTATCCATTGAGTAGACAGTGTTCGTATTGTTGAACGCATTTATGCTTCTCCTCTCAAATCGGCTTTTTATACCTTCTAGGGTAAGATCCACGCTAATCCAGGCTTTTTCTTTGATTCGCTTGCAGAGATTCTTCAGTTTATCCAATATCTTTTCCGAAATACCCTCCGGACTTTCCAAAGCATTTTCAAGAGAGACCGCCAACGCTCTTGTGTGAAAGATAGCCCTGAGGGTTTCAGGTGTGATGCTATTGAAAAAGTCCACGCTCTTCTTCATCTCATTTAGTTTTTCCCTACAAACGGAACAGTCAATAACGTGTTCTACAACTTCTTTTCCCTCTGCTTCGCTCAGCTCTTCCATTAGGAATAATCCCATCTTTTCTTCGCTAATATGATCTTTGCTCTTGCTCATGATTTGTGACCTCCTAATCATATTCATATCGAGTAATTCCTTCTATCAGGTTCTTAAGGAAGCAATATACTCTTTTTCGAATTTCTTTAGCGTTTCATTTTTCCAGCGAGATATGATCAAACTATATTTCTTCAGAAGCTCTTCGTGAGAAAGCTCATTGTAACTAGGATAGAATCTTTGCAGTTCTAACTCACCAAGAGAGACTTTCGTGAAACCACTTAGCATCGAATAATAATAGCTATCCTGGCTATTAATAAGTTCATCAGCTCTTTTTTCCAGATTTGTCTTAAGACGTTTCAGCATCGAAAGAACATAGTCGTCTTCAATTCCGATGTAGTAAATGAATTCATCTTTCAGCATCTCTAGTATTCTTGACAACTTCTCTCCAGAAAGCTCTTTGACTATCTTTAACGGTTTCCATAAAAACAAGCGGGCAAAGCTAGTAGTCAGAAGCTTCCAAGGATAAATCTTTATGCTGAAGAAAATAGTCAAATATTTCAGAGCCTTCTCAAATTGCTCCTCAATTGAGAGGTTTGTATAAATAACTGCATATTCAATACTATTATTCTTATGGTCATTATCATAATCATAGTAAATATCATGATCATCAAGATCTCCATAGTCATTATCATAGTCATTATCATAATCATTAAGATCCCCAGGTGCTCTATCTTTAATTCCATCTTCTTTTATGATGTTATCGCTTGTAGTGTACTTGATGTATCCTCTTACCCAACTGTACAAACTAGCTTTCCAAGGCTTAAAACTATCTATAGATTCATTTAGTTTTTCGAATACTTTATAAAGAATTACGTTAATAATCTCTCCTAAGCTACTGCAATGTTGAAGATCGTAAGTAGTTTTAGATTCATCATCCCATCTTTTACGATGTTTCACTGGCCCTCTTTCTTCTTCCCGTGAAACTCCAAGCAAGTAATAAGTATCATAGTGTTTCCCTTTTAGCCAAAAACCTTCTCTTATCAGCTTTTTAGTTTCATTAATGAGTTTTGGGTAGAACTTTTCGAAGACCTTATCGAAAAGGCTATTTAAGGGATAGATTGTTGACGCAAATACAATAATAACAAAACCCTCCGAAAAAGCAGAGATCCATTCTTCGAGTGGTTCATCAACTCGGTGCTTGTAGATATCCTTCATATCATAGTTCTGAATATGGTTCCAGAAATACCCCCAGAATTCTTGTATACAATAATCGTGAATTTTGCTCGAATTTAGGTATGTCAGCTCATAATGGATAATTGCCTTCTTAAGATTTTCTGAGACAATCGGTTTGAAAGCTTCTATAAATTGCTTCTTACTGTCTTCACTTGGCGAGATTCCTCTCTTCGCAAGTTGAACCATCTCTTCAAATTCGACTAATAGATCCCGACTCATTCACGCACCTCCAGAATCAAATGTCTAAGAGTTTTGCTTTATCAAGGAAATCATAACACTTCTGGATTCTAGAACAGTACTTCAGGCACAATCTCACCTTTGAAACGAATAGCCCATATATAGAATTGTAATGTGATATGAGTGAACAAAAGGCCCAGCTTTGGCTGAGCCTTTTGTCTCTTCGTTTAAGTGCTTTTGTTGATTCTTTTTGGCCTGAGGAGAAGTGTCGCAAAGAGCAGAAATCCAATTGATAACAGGAACAGATTGAATGACTTAGCATCGTACACATCTGTTATGTTTCTCAGCAGAACTGTGTAAAAGTTATCGACAAAAACCGATAGAATCTCAACAAGCTTTGGTAGAAAAGCCATGAACATTCCTAACGCACCTATCGTTAATAACGTTCTTCTCGACCAGGACCTTCCAATTAGCACTAAACCGCTGCCAAAAAGAATCCAACCCGTAATAATCAGTTTCGACTCCGCTGTCTCGAAGCTCACGATAACTCTCCCGACACTTTCAGGAATCATATCTTGTGACAACAAATAACTTGCCGTGAGAATTGCAAACCTAGAAATAATTCCAGCAAGTCCGAACATAACAAGGATAACTCCTAGTAATCTTCTCATTTTTCACACCTCCTCTTCATCCTGAATCTCGTCGGCATCGAAAGATTTCTCAGGATACGAAGCTCTAAGGCTTCTTATGAACTTTATGGATGATGAAGATTCATTCAGATCATCTATAACATCGCAAATGTAATCAAACATGAAACTTGAAAAGGAATCCGTACTTTTCCCTATTTCTTCAGACTTCTCAGTCGCATAGATGGATTCCGATTCGTTTCGCTCATCATAGATTATTACAAGCGTTCTTGTTGAATACTTCGAGACGGTTTTCGTGACTATTCTTGTGTAGGTATTATTCTCATCTACAGAAGTGAGGTATATGGTCTTGTTCACTGAATCAACAGACATAGAACTGCCAAGTAATTCTTTCAAGGACAGTAGTTCGAGATCGACGGATCCAAATCCTGTAGTTATCTGAAAGAATACGGCGATTATTATACTGGCGATTCTCTTCATATTTATCCCCCCATGATGTCCCCGGTTCGCAAATACAAGATCTCGATGGTTATCTCAATGTTTTTTATCGGGGATTTGCCATCATCCCTTGTATTTCCAATTGAAGAGTTGTCCAGGACAAGATAGAATTCCTGTGGTACTTCTGAGTTGCTCGCTGTAAGAATAATCTCACCGGTGTACGTACTCTTCTGAATCAACGAGTACCGAAAACTGTGAGTAATGCCTCCATCACCAAGGAATCCGATTCTTGAGAAAGGTTTTCCAAAAAAGTCTTTTGCTAACCATAGCTCAAATGATTTGTTTGGTGAGCTAATAGTTCTTACTCTAATCACAATAGTCCAGGTCTTCGAAGTAAGTTTTTCAGGTATTTTGATCTTAGTTCCCCAGGCTTCACCTTTTGAAATTGCGGGCAAAGATTCCTGGATAAGGATCTCCTCGATTGTGCGACTTTCTATTTGATCTATGTCGAAATAATCGGAATCTTGAGAGATGAATTTGCTAATCATATGCGAATCAATAAGGAAGAAAGCCCCGGAGGGATGCTTGAATTCGATCTGCTTATTCGCTAAAGTCCCGCTGATTGTCCCGTAAGAGCTCGTCACTTCAAAATCACTTTTGTCTGATTGCTTCTGGACAATTCTGGTAATCTTTGAAGAATCGACTTTGATCATTCCATAATTGGTTTGAACAAGAATTTCGCCGGTTTCAATTTCGCAATAGAATAGGTCCATATCAACGGTCTTCAACATGTGATAGTTTTCAGGAATGGACAGCTTTCTATCGATTGTGATTCTCTTAAGTCCATCAGAAGGAATTTTTAGGATTCCATCTTCAGTCTCCAGTTCAATCGTTCTGCTCAGAAGTACCCCTGTGAATGTCTCTCGAAGGAAATTACTCTTCAGAGTGGTCCGGATGTTTCCTCCACGAGCTGTTGCTATTTCGCGAATGTTATCTATGGGCAAGGAAAGCTCCCCGTAATCTGTAATGAGTACAATGTCTTCATTCAGAATTCTCCCCCTGATTGTATCCGAGTTGAGCATCTCAATATCTGCCAAAGCCGTTCCAAGCATTGTTGAAGCAAGGTTGATCATTATTAAACTTATTATTATCAGGAATAAAATCAAGAAGTATTTATGCATAGAAGACACCTCCAGGGGAAAGAGCCAGGGCATTTCTGCCCTGGCTAGATTGTCAGAATATGTGCTTGGGATCACTCACCTGTCCTGTCGGACCCTGTGGAGC
>Ga0209408_1002173_pt1 | contig 11338 bp, 10 predicted proteins | sample AD_UKC107_MetaG_FD_184422 | JGI IMG/M metagenome (GOLD analysis project Ga0209408, IMG submission 184422) | Active sludge microbial communities of municipal wastewater-treating anaerobic digesters from Hong Kong - AD_UKC107_MetaG (SPAdes)... | ecosystem: Engineered > Bioreactor > Anaerobic >... | reverse complement strand
CGCTTGTTATGTTATGCGACAATCCAACCGCCTACATGAAAGAAAAGGAAACCACGGATTTCATCACGCAGATTCCCGTCGTATGGGATGAAACCAGGATATTGCAGGGAAAACTGGGCGAATTCATCGTGTCGGCTCGCAGAAACGGTTCCCGCTGGTTTGTGGGCGGATTAACGGATTGGACACCACGTACCATAACTCTGGATCTTTCATTTTTGGAAGACGGACGTACTTATACAGCCAGAATATTCAAAGACGGCGTGAATGCCCACCGCCATGCGACCGATTACAAAATTGAAGAAATTGAAGTAACCCGTAAAGACACACTTACTGTCCGTTTAAGCCCGGGAGGAGGGTTTGCGATAATGTTTTAAGATTTTCGAAATCCTCTTTGCTGTAGATTTTTGTTTCTTTCAGACCGCTTCCTTCCGCTATCAGCGAAGAAGGGGTTTCTGAATTATTAATAAGCAACCACCTGTCACTCAAAGGCATGTATATATTGAAAAGATTTCTCATGCCCGACCAGTACCTGCGGCGTATCACATTTTCCGGAATACTGTGTCCCCCGGCTATTACCCTGTTCTGTACACGTTCCACTGCCAGATCGGGGCTGTTCAGCCAAAAATACACCAACATGATTTCGTAGCCTTTCTTTTTGGTTTTTTCAATCAGGCTTGCATACGAACGCACTGCCAGGGTTGTTTCAAAAGCAAAATCTTCTTTGGTGTCTGTCAGGTCCTTGATCCTTTTGAGCATTACCCTGCCCGCATCTATGGCAGCATGTGAAAGATCAAAAGGAGATATCCCCCTGGCAATTTCGTCTGAATTCACAAAATCACGGCACTGAAGCATTTCGGAAAGAATGGTATAGGAGGCTGTGGTCTTCCCCGCTCCATTGCATCCGCTTATCACGTACATAGTTGGCATAATGCAAATTTACATTAAAAACGCTTACCTTTGCCCCATGCCCAGAAAAATTCCCAACAGAGAACTTCGCCGCCTGACCCCGGAAGAATTCCGCAAAAGTCCCAAAATGCCGGTGGTAGTGGTTCTGGACAATATCCGCAGCCGGCACAACATTGGCTCTGTTTTCCGGACCTCTGACGCTTTTGCCATGGAACATATTTATTTGTGCGGGATCACAGCCTGTCCTCCTTCTGCGGAAATTCACAAATCGGCTTTGGGAGCAGAAGATACGGTAGAGTGGACATATTTTGAAAACACCCTGGATGCCATACGCTCATTGCAGAAAAACGGGTATAACGTTTGGGCAGTAGAACAAGCCGAGGGTGCCGTAAATCTGGAACGCTTCCACCCCGGCAATACTAACGGGATCGCACTGGTATTCGGCAATGAAGTCCATGGTGTACAACAGGAAGTAGTAAATGCCTGTGACGGTTGCATTGAGATTCCGCAATACGGCACCAAGCACTCCCTGAACGTTTCTGTTGCCGTAGGCGTAGTTTTATGGCATTGCTATTTTACTTTTAAAGTTCTGTAGATCTCTACAGTCGCACTGCATTTGTTGAGTGTATAGAAATGTATGCCGGGAGCTCCCCGCTTTAACAGATCACGGCATTGATTTATCGCAAAATCCATCCCGGCCTTGTACACTGCTTCTGCATTGTAACGATTGTCTTCCAATTTTTGAAGAAATGTTGCAGGAATGCCGGCATGTGACAAATTAACAAATCTTTCCAGTTGGGAAAATTTTGTCAAGGGTATTATTCCGGGAATGATCCGGCACGTTATCCCTTCTTCACGGGCACGGTCTACAAATTCAAAATAACGTTGATTGTCAAAGAAAAACTGTGTAATCAAGAAATCACACCCTGCATCCACTTTTTTTTTCAGGTTTTTGATGTCGTATTCAGCATTAACCGATTCGGGATGCACTTCGGGATAGGCTCCCCCTCCTATGCAGCAATCTTCAATATGTTCCCGGGCATAAGCAATCAGTTCGGTGGCATTGGCAAAGCCGTCGTAACAGGGAATGAACCCGTACTTGGACCCGATCTCGGGATCGCCTCTGAGGAGCATAAAATTCTGTAGTCCCCTGTTCCTGAGATTTCTAAGATCCTCCAACGCCTTGGATTTCGTACTTCCCACACAAGTATAATGAGCTACCACATTCAGACCGATCTTGTTTTTCAGGTAATCCACCAATTCAAACGTACGTGAACGGGTTGATCCTCCCGCTCCGTAAGTAACCGAAACGAAAGAAGGGTCCAGTTTGATTAACTGTCCAATGTTGATACCCAAATCAACAGCTGCTATTTCATCTTTAGGGGGATAAAACTCAAAGGAAAAAGTCCTTTCTTTCTGTTTAAAAACATCTGTTATCTTCATACGCCCGGATCCTTATGTACGGTAAAGTAACGGGCCTGCGGATGGCCTATGTACATCCCGCATACGGACGAAACCGGCTGCATCATGAATGAGGGGGTAAGGGATATCCCCATTTTCTTTTCTCCCTCCAATAATTGTATCACCTCTTTCTTAAGGGAATGATCCGGACATGAGGGATACCCGAAAGCAGGGCGAATGCCACGCAAAGCGCCGCAAGGAAGCTTCATGAATTCGCGGTGCAGGTATTCACTGCAGGCTTCGGCCAGTCTGTCCAGCAATGTTTGCAGCAAAAGGGCACTGTATACATCCCCTTCTTCACGGAAGCTTTTTATTTGTTTCTCCAGCCCGGGTGAAGAGGCTGTAATCAGGAACAACCCTACATAATCCGGGGTATGAGCAGGGTTTTCCGCCACTACAAAATCGGTCAGGCAAAGATTTGCCGAGTTGTCTTTATGGCGCAACATATCCCTTTCCATGGGCAAATCCAGGATAACGCGCCTGCGGGAAGCATCGGCATAAAAAACAATATGGTCTTCCTCCGTGGAAAAAGCCGGCCAGAATCCGGCCACAGCACGGGCAAAAGCGATATCGCCATAGCGGCCCTGCACCAAATCTTTCAACAGGATCCCGGCTTCTTCCAGCGATTTCTGTTCCTGCTCTTTGTCCCCCTTCATCTCCCACGCTTTGAGGAACATCTCCCAATCGATCAGAGAAGCAAGTTTCTCAAACGGAATGGCAAACTCTTGTATGCCCACAAACGGGGGCACAAAATCATCCAGTCCGTGACGCTGTCCGCAATGCGGACACAGGTTTCTCATCCTCCAGTTTACAGTAGAAATCCACCTGTTTGCGTATGCCTCCTGGCGGGTCAAATATTCCCGCTTTGAAGCGGCCTTTGAATATGCATTCCGCATAAGTGTCTGCGAAGCATTAAGATCTTCCACAAACTTATGTCTTATTTTATGGTCGCGCGAGAAAAAATCGGCCAGCAAAGGGGCTATCCCGGCGGCATCGGGACAGTGAATTACAGGTCCGCTGTATTCGGGAGCTATCCTTAACGATGTAAATAAAGCGGACGTTGTAGCACCTCCAATGAGCAAAGGAATCTTCAGCCCGGCTTTTTCCATGGAACGGGCCACTTCAACCATTTCATCCAGTGACGGAGTGATCAGAGCGCTCAATCCCACAAAAGCCGCATTCAATTGCACTGCTTCCTGCACTATACGGTGCGCCGGCACCATCACACCCAGATCCGTTACCCGGTAATTGTTGCATTCCATGACCAGCGTCACCAGGTTTTTCCCGATATCGTGAACATCTCCTTTTACTGTAGCTACTATTCCGTGTATTATTTCTGAGTTTCCCCCGGCGGCTTTTTCTCTTTGCTTTTCATCTTCGATCCTGGGCTGCAGGACGGCTACGGCTTTTTTCATGGTCCGAGCCGTTTTGACTACCTGGGGAAGAAACATTTTTCCCTCACCGAATAGTTTGCCCACCCGGTTCATTCCTTCCATCAGGGTATTCTCCACAATTTCCATGGCGGGAACATCCCTCATAGCATCCAGATCTTCATCCAGGAATGTCTCGGTCCCGTGTGCCAGAGCGTACATGAGTCTTTCCCGTACCTCCATGTCACGCCAGGCTGAGCGGGCATCGGCTGCCTGGGATTCGCCTTTCCCGTTGAATGCTCCGGCTATTTCCACTAACCGTGACGTGGCTTCTTCATCAGAATCCAGAATAACATCTTCAATGGCCTTACGTAACGCTTCGGGAATATCGTTGTAAACCGGTTGTTCTCCCGGCTTCACTATGGCCATATCCAGTCCGGCTGCTATGGCATGGTACAAAAAAACGGAATGCATGGCTTCCCGTACCGTATTGTTCCCCCTGAAAGAAAAGGACAAATTGCTCACTCCAGCTATAACCGGGGCATCCTTCAGGTTATTCTTTAAATATTTGACGGTGTTCAGGAAATCCACGGCAAAATGCCGATGTTCTTCCATTCCGGTTCCTATAGCCAAAACATTGGGATCCAGAATAATATCGCGGGGATGAAATCCGGCTTTTTCTGTTAACAGTTTATAAGCCCTGGTACAAATAGCTATTCGCCGTTCATAAGTACTTGCCTGTCCCTGTTCATCAAAAGCCATGACAATGACGGCAGCTCCGTATTGTTTTACAAGGCGGGCACGTCGCAGGAATTCTTCCGGACCTTCTTTCAGGCTTATGGAATTGACTATGGATTTTCCCTGTACGCATTGCAATCCTGTTTCCAGCACCTCCCATCGCGAAGAATCCAGCATTAAGGGAACTCGTGCAATTTCCGGATCCGATCCCAGTCTCAGGAGAAATTCCCGCATGGCAACCACTGCGTCCAGCATGGGATCGTCCATATTCACGTCCAGTATATGGGCCCCGTCCTGTACCATTTTCCTTGCCGTCTCCAATGCTTCATCGTACTTGTTCTCACGGATCAGCCGGGCAAACTTCCGGCTACCGGACACGTTAGTCCGTTCTCCAACAAGAACAAAGGCGGGTTCATCAAGTACCCATAACCTATCCAACCCGCTGAGAACCATCTTTGGAGATCTTTCCCCGAATTCCGGATTCATTACATTCCTTGGCGGAGCGCTTCTTTCATGCACCATGGAAGCCAGTGCGGCTATATGTGCCGGTGTTGTTCCGCAGCATCCTCCAACAATGTTAACCAGACTTTCTTCCACAAAGGGTCTCATTTGCCCGGCCATGTCCCGGGGTGTAAGATTGTAATTGCCGTACAGATCAGGAAGTCCGGCATTGGGATGGGCGCTTGTAAAAGTGGTGGCGTTGCGGGATAAGATGCGCAGGAACGGCAGCATTTTGTCCGGTCCGAAGGAGCAATTCAAACCGGTGCTGAACAATCCGGCATGTTCTGTAGACGCCAAAAAAGCCTCTATGGTTTGCCCCGACAATACCCGACCGGAATTATCCGCTATTGTAGCAGACAACATAGCCGGCATTCCCGGAGCTTCTTCGGCCAGGGCAAACAAAGCAGCTTTCGCATTCAGTGTGTCAAAAACCGTTTCTACCAAAAACAGATCAACCCCTCCGTCTTTCAAACCCCTGGCTTGTTCCCTGTATGCGTTTACCAGGGTCATGAAATCAACGGCACGCTCACCGGGACGGTTCACATCAGGGGATATGGAAGCGGACTTGTTAGTCGGTCCCATAGATCCCGCCACCAACAAGGCTTCGCTTTCACGAGCCAGGCGGGCCGCCTCCCGGTTCATTTGGTAAACCCGGTCCTGCATGCCGTAATCCTGTTGGGATATGGCATTGGCATTAAAGGTGTTGGTAGTAACTATGTCAGCCCCCGCCTGAACATATTCTTTGTGAATGGAAAGAATAAGATCGGGGGCCGTAAGGACAAGAATATCATTATTCCCCTCGGCTCCGGGGGGGAAAGAAGGACTGTGGCGCTGGATCATGGTCCCCATTGCGCCGTCCAGTATCAATATGCGCCCTTTCAAAAGGGATCCGGGCTTACTGTTTAGCCAGTTCACTTATTTTTTCAAATAAGTCATCCACTTTATTCAGAAATTCTTCTTTCAACGCCTTAAAATGAGGCCTGGCAGGTTTCTGGTGAATTTTGTTCAGACGTTCAAACATCTCATCCCTCAAAGCAATAGCCCTGTTGATTATTTCCATGGCCTCTGCTTCTTTTTTGTCGGGATTAATGTATATAAATGTGCAGCAATCGGAGATTACTTCATCAATCAAATAATCAATATCTTTTTTGAATGTTCTTAAATTTTCAGGCATACTCGTTCTTTTAAAATAAATTATAAAGGTTCAACCCCTATTCCGGGTTTGTCTTCCAGTGTAATACGTCCTTTCACCACTTTCATTCCGGTAAATATATCGTTTGCTATCAGCCAGTTACCATCAAGATCGGCCCATTCCAGCTGATCGGCAAACTGGGCTGCGGCAGATATGGCTACCGATGTTTCAGTCATGCAGCCCATCATGATACGCATATGGAGGGCTTTAGCCAGGGTGATCATTTCGCGGGCTTCACGCATTCCGGTACATTTCATCAATTTGATATTAATGCCGTCATAAGCTCCGTACAGTTTTCTCACATCGGTCAAACGCTGGCACGCTTCATCAGCTATGACGGGAAGCGGACTTCGGTCACGCAGCCAGGCGGCTTCATCCAGTAATAATTTCGGCATGGGCTGTTCTACCATTTCCACACCCCTCTGGGCAAGCCATTCTATCATATCCAGGGCATAACCCTTTTCTTTCCAGCCCTGGTTGGCATCTACCACTATGGGGAGATCGGTAATCTCACGAATGGTGGAGATCATGGTTTTGTCGTTTTCTTCCGAATTGCCGAGTTTTACTTTTATCAAATTGTAATCAAGGGTTTCCATGGTTTTTTTACGGACTTCCTCTTTGTCAATGCTTCCGTCAGGAGCATAGGCCAGACCGACCGTTACCGAAGTGCTGGGAAGATCCTTGTTATTCCATCCCCAAATTTTCCACCAGGGCTGTCCCATGATCTTGCCGCACAGATCATGTAAAGCTATATCCACGGCACATTTTGCAGCCGTATTGTTCGTTGTGATATTATCCACATACGTGAGAATCTCCTCCATTTGGAAGGGAGAGCTGAAACGGCTCAAATCCACACGTCTGAGGAACTCCATTGCTGAAGCAGTGCTTTCTCCCAGATATGGCGGCATGGAAGCTTCTCCGTAACCCACATACCCCTGGTATGCAATTTTCGTCAATACTATGGGAGTCGTGGACCGGGACGATCCGGCAATGGTGAAAACGTGTTTCATACGGGCTTCAAACGGCTCAAAAGTGAGTACCATTTTGTCTTGTCCCAAACCTTTTCCGGTTCTACCCTTATTGGTTGCTCCCGATGCGAAAAGACGTACCGGATTGGCTACGGCAGCGGCGGCTGCCAGGGCCATGGATGTTTTTAAAAAATCGCGTCTGGTTGAATTCATGTTCTATAGGTATGATGTGATTTACTTTTCGGACAATCCGTACCAGGGATGTTCCCTGACAGAGCTTACCTGTGTGCCGTCGTCAATATGATTGAGGATCCGGACGGCTTTCAGCAAGCGGTCAGATCCCGGATAATAAATATCACTTGCAGGATCCAGAGAATTCACCCGCACCAGTCCCGAAGAATGGATGAAACGGCTGTCTCCTATATATATTCCCACATGGGTAATGCTTTCTTTTCTTGTTTCCGTGGCTTTTCGTCCGAAAAATATAAGGTCACCCATTTGCAGGTTCTGCCATCCTTCTGAAATATTCACTTCTTCTCCCATACGTGCCTGTTGGGAAGCATCTCGCAACAGGATAACCCCGTTCAGGAAATACGTGTTTTTTACAAGACCGCTGCAATCCATCGCTTTGACCGATGTTCCTGCCCATAAATAAGGGAATCCCATAAATTGCAGGGATGTGGAAATGATCTGTTCCGGCATCGGATTTTCCTTCATGGCCCATTCCCTGAAAGGTTCTGCATCAAAGCGTGATACGTAAGCCTGTTTCCCGTTGGGGAGTTTTACCCTGTAATAAAGCGGTGTCTGACCTTCCAGTTCAACAATATTTCCCCAAACACCGTCGGAAACGACAGGAGCCCCGGGCAAAGCCTGTTCTCTGAATAAAGTATAATGCTTGTTTATGATTACTTTAGGAGCAGCCATCCATTTTTCGTAAGCAGGGCCGTCCATTGCCTGAACCCCGGAAGAAGGCGCCCACGCTATATACCCTTCAGGTGTTTTCACCATGGTCCAGCCTCCTTTCTCCTGCAATATCCTCAACGGCGTTCCCATCAAAGTCTGCGTGGCCGATTCGGAAGCATGACGCGGTTCATATCTGTGGCTGACAACTGAAAGAGAAGTTACCCCGTATATAAGTTCACCCAGCCCCGGATCAGGCAAGACCGTCACACTATCTGTCAATGTAATGCCCTGTGAAGCGGCTGCAGCTATTAAGGCCGGCACCACTTCCGATTCAGTAGTGATTCCTTTGGCGATGTAACTCTTTGATCCTTTTTGCTTTTCAAAAGTAATATCGTAGACTTTCTCCCTCCTGTCAGGTGCGAAAGCCGATTTCATGTTTCCGGAAATGACCGATAATTGTTCCAGTGTCCTGCCTTTCGCGCACCCGGCGAGAACGGCAATTGCGACAGAAGCCGCCAGGAGATAATTGCTTAGCTTTTTCATAACTTACAAATTTAGGGCAAATCTTTGATATGACAAGGCTTACTTTTACCTTTGTATCATGCAAAGGTATCGCTCATTTACCGGTTATTTCATAGAGAAATACGGGACCAGGCTTCAGAAAGTGGTGGTTGACGCAGGTTTCACCTGTCCAAACCGAGACGGGACAGTAGGAACCGGAGGGTGTACTTATTGTGATAACAGGGCTTTTCATCCCGGCTACAGCACCCCGGACAAAAGCCTGACACAACAGATTGATGAAGGCATTGAATTCCATCATATCAGGTACCGGAAAGCGGGGGGTTACCTGGCCTATTTTCAGCCCTACTCAAACACACATGCTCCTTTGGAAGCATTACGCCGCATGTACAAACCCGTACTGGAAGATACCCGAATACGCGGAATTGTAATAGGAACCCGTCCGGATTGTATAGATGAACAAAAACTGAGATATTTCAGGGAATTGTCAAAAGAAAAGATAGTCATGCTGGAATACGGCGTGGAATCGTGTTATAACAAAACGCTTGAACGTATAAACCGGTGCCATACCTGGGAACAGTCTGTAGAAGCGGTTCAATTGACGGCAGCATACGGTATTCACACCGGTATTCATATGATCATGGGGCTTCCCGGCGAATCACGGGAAGAAATGCTTAAAGAGGCATCCCTGTTGAGCAAGTTGCCTGTGACAAGCCTTAAACTTCACCAGCTGCAGATCGTTAAAGGCACACCCATGGAAAAGGAGTTTGAAAAAGTTCCCGGGGACTTTGTGACCTTTACGCTCCCTGAATACATAGATTTTGTAATTGATTTTCTGGAATTACTGAATCCGGATATTTTTATTGAACGAATAGCCGGAGAAGTTCCTCCCCGCTTTGTCAATTCCACACCCTGGGGCCTTATCCGTAATGTTGAAATTATTCGTCTTCTGGAGAAAAGGCTGGAGGAACGCAACACCTTCCAGGGAGCAAAATATGTTGCTACCTGAGAATTTCCAGATCTTCGCAACTCGTTACAACCTGCAAGTTCCGGCGAAACGCATCCGGCATGAATCCGAGGGCAACCATCCTGTCCAACTGTTGCAGCAAGGGATCGTAAAACCCCCCTATATTGCATAAAACAACAGGCTTGTGGATTTTATCCAATTGTTTATAAACCAAAACATTGAACATTTCGTCCATCGTCCCGTAACTGCCCGGGAAAACAATAATGGCATCACAATCCGTGATCAGCCTTCGCTTTCGTTCTTCCAGATCCGGCACCTGAACCATTTTTGTCAAACCTTCATGGGCAATACGTTTTTCTTCAATCAACGCGGGCATGATACCGACAACCGTCCCTCCGTGTGACAGGACACTGTCTGCCAGGACTCCCATAATACCCACACGTGTTCCACCATACACCAATTCCACACCTTTCCTGGCAAGCAACTCACCCAGAAGTTCCGCCTGGCGGATGATCAGCGGATCGTTACCTTTCCGGGACCCGCAAAAAACGCTAACTCTTTGCATAAAATTTATTGACTATTACGGCAATGGCCCCGTCCCCGGTAACATTACATGCCGTTCCAAAACTATCCATGGCAATATAAAGCGTAATCATTAACCCTATGGCCTCGGCATTGAATCCCAGTACGGATTGAAGTACGGCTACGGCCGCCATAATGGCTCCCCCTGGAACTCCGGGAGCCGCGATCATGGTAATGCCCAGTAAAAAAATAAAACCGGCAAACACAGCGGGATCCGTAGGCATGTTCATCAATACCATTACCGCCATGGCACAGGATGTGATCTTGAGCATGCTCCCCGATAAATGTACCGTGGCACATAATGGGATCACAGATCCGGCTATCCGGGGATCCACACCGCATTTGACAGCCTGCCTTAAGGTGACCGGTATAGTGGCCGCGGAAGACTGCGTTCCCAACGCCGTTACGTATGCCGTCAGCATGGTACGCAAAAGGACAAACGGATTTTTTCGTGCGATAAGTCCTGCTGCAAAAAACTGGAACAACAAGAGAACCACAGTCATAATAAAGATTAACACAATAATTTTCAGAAAAATGCCCAGAACCTGTTCTACCTGTCCTTCAGCCGCCATTTTCAAAAAGATGCCATACACAAACAAAGGCAACAACGGGATGATCACACCGGAAATGGTTTTGTTGATCACTTCCCTGAAACCCGTCAGAACATTTCTCAGAGCCTCTCCGTTACGGATAACGGTAAGTCCCAACCCAAGTACAAATGCAAAAACCAGGGCGGACATTACCCCGAACAGAGGTGGAAATTCGAGCGTAAAATACGGCAAAACTTTTTCTGCATTTTCCGTCAGGCCGGCAGTCGTTTCCGAAGTCAGACCTAAAGCGCTCCGGCTGCCGGACAACAAGACGGGATAGATGGCCCGGCATGTGAAATAGGCGAAAAACCCGCTCAATAAGGTAGATCCGTAAGCCAGCCCCAGTGTTGTTCCCAGCATTTTTCCCGCTCCTTTTCCCAGTTCGGCTATGCCGGGAGCTATAAGCCCAAGTATTATCAACGGCACAATAAAATCCAGGAAAGAACTGAACAGGGTGTTGAAAGTCAAAAAAATACGTTGTGCCCAAACGGGGAAAAAGAGACCGGACACAATACCCAGCACGATGGCAATGGCAACTCTGGCAAGCAATCCGACTTTCCATTTCTTCATGAAAACAAAGATAATACATAATCCCCCGTTTTCTTTATATTTGCAGGATAAAATCTCCGGTCATGAAATCT
>Ga0209408_1002170_pt1 | contig 11346 bp, 10 predicted proteins | sample AD_UKC107_MetaG_FD_184422 | JGI IMG/M metagenome (GOLD analysis project Ga0209408, IMG submission 184422) | Active sludge microbial communities of municipal wastewater-treating anaerobic digesters from Hong Kong - AD_UKC107_MetaG (SPAdes)... | ecosystem: Engineered > Bioreactor > Anaerobic >... | reverse complement strand
CAAAATCATTAAACCTGAAATGATTAGGGGCGAAATAACAGGCCCTGTCCAGGTTATGGGTAAGAGAAATAAAATATCCCATGTAAACAGGCTTTCGGGCCAGCCAAGTATAAAATAAAGAAATATATAATAAACGATATCCCATACAGCAAAAGAATAAATAAACCAGGCAAATCGCTGCGAAAAGTTTTTTCCTGCAATTACTGCAACCGAAAGTAACATGATAAGTGAAGCAAATTCACGGATAAGTTCTGTAACTGCAATATTTATATCCATTATAGCAAGTGGAAATTCAAAACCTGATGGATAGTATAAAGCTCTTAAGTAAACAACAACTGCTCCTTCAAAAATCCCCATACTAATGGCAAAAAGTGTGAGCCATAGTAAAATGTTATGGTTTTTATTATTCATGTTCGTTTTTTGATGTATAAGTTAATCTACAATTAGATATAAATCAATTTTATTCTATGAACGTTTTTTAAGATAGTAAAATTGCAAGCTTAAAATGTTAATTTTGCATCGTTTGTAAATGATTAAATAGAGAAATAGTGCTTTATCCGGAAAATTTTGAATATAAAGTAGGTTTTGATAAAATCCGCGAAATGCTAAAAGGCGGGTGTTTAAGCGATTTAGGGAAACAAAAGGTTGATAAAATCAGGTTTTCAAATAAGTACCATTTTATTGAGATGCTTATTGGCCAGGTTGCCGAGTTTAAAGATATCATGCTGATGGAAGATGATTTTCCGTTAAGCCATTTTATTGATTTAACTCCTGCACTAAAAAAGATACGAGTTGAAGGTACTTATTTGCTTGTTGAGGAGTTATTTGACATGAAACGGTCGTTAGAAACCATTAAGGCAATACTTCGGTTTTTTGAATCGCGAAAAGAAGAGAATAAATATACCAGCTTACAAAAACTTTCTGGTAATGTTAAATTGTATCCTTTTATTTTCGACCGCATTGACTCAATTATAACCAAACTAGGTAAAATAAAGGATAATGCATCACCCGAATTAAACGCCATTCGAAAGGAAATTCACGAAAAAGAATCTGCTGTTTCAAAAAGGTTGCAAGCTATTTTAAAGGATGCTCAGAAAAGTGGTATAGTTGAACATGATGTAACCTTATCCATTCGCGACGGCCGGGCAACAATTCCTGTTGATGTTTCGAACAAACGTAAAATAAAAGGCTTAATACTTGATGAATCTGCAACCGGAAAAACAGCATATATTGAACCAGCCGAAATCGTAGAACTAAATAACGATATACGTGAATTATATTATGCAGAAAGGCGCGAAATAGTCAAGATTCTTATTCTTTTTGCTGACGATATAAGGCCATACCTCGAAGATTTGATGCTGGCTTACGATTATATGGGAACTATCGATTATATCAGGTCAAAAGCCATGTTAGCCATTAAACTCAATGGCGTTAAACCCATTTTTAATGATAAGCCAATGGTACAATGGCGCACAGCTGTTCATCCATTGTTGTATTTATCGTTTAAAGAAGAAAAACGTGCTGTGGTTCCCTTAGATATTGAGCTAAATAACGAGAATCAGCGAATACTTTTAATTTCAGGGCCAAATGCCGGAGGTAAGTCGGTTTGTTTGCAAACAGTGGGATTATTGCAGTATATGTTTCAATGCGGTTTGCTGGTGCCCATGAATGAAAATTCTGAAATGGGGATATTTCAAAATCTTTTTATAAACATAGGCGACGACCAGTCTATCGAAAACGATTTAAGTACTTATAGCTCGCATCTGCTGAATATGAAGAATTTTATTAAATCAGCAAACAACGAAACCTTAGTGCTTATCGATGAGTTTGGTTCAGGGACAGAACCTATGTTGGGAGGAGCTATTGCCGAAGCTATTTTAGATACACTTAATCAGAAAAAGGCTTTTGGCGTTATTACTACACACTATACTTCATTAAAGCATTTTGCTTCGTCGGTATTCGGAATTGAAAATGGTGCTATGCTTTTTGATACAGATAAAATACAACCATTGTTTAAATTGTCGATAGGAGAACCGGGGAGTTCTTTTGCATTCGAAATTGCACGTAAAATAGGATTACCCGAAGATATTCTGCAAAAAGCAACCGAGAAAATCGGAAAAGATCATATCGATTTCGATAAAAACCTGAAAGATATTATACGCGATAAAAGATACTGGGAAACAAAACGTGAAAGTGTAAGGCGGTCGGAGAAAAAACTGGAAGAACAAATTGCCTATTATACATCAGAACTTGAATCGGTAAATAAATCAAAAAAGGAAATACTTAAAAAGGCTAAAGAGGAAGCTGAGCTTATTTTATCGCAGGTTAATAAACAAATTGAAAATACTATACGGGAAATTAAAGAAAGCCAGGCCGATAAGGAGAAAACCCGTATTGCCCGTAAAAAACTTACCGATTTTAAAGAAAATATAGTTGAAATTAGCTCTGAAGAAGAAGAAAAGATTTTAAGGAAAATAGAAAAACTTAAAGAACGTGAGCGAAGTGGTAAAAAGAAACCTGCTAAAAAACCGGCAGACAGTAATGTTGAAAAAGTGAATGGCCCAACAATTTTTGAAAAGGGCGACAAGGTAAAACTTTTTGGGCAGGACAGTGTAGGCGAGGTGCTTGATGTGAACGGAGAAAGCATTATGGTTGCATTTGGAAATATGATTACTACCCTTAACTATAAAAAAATTGAAAAGATTAGCGAGAATCAATATAAGAAAAGTGTTAAAGCTTCGGCTTCCGGAAATAGTGCAGGGAAATGGGATTTCGGGGAACGGAAATTGAATTTTAAACCTGAGATTGATGTTCGGGGAAAACGTGCGGAAGAAGCACTGCAGCTGGTTCGCGATTTTATTGATGAGGCTATTGTAATTAATATGGGAACCGTAAAGATTTTGCATGGTAAAGGCGATGGCATTTTACGCCAGTTGATTCGCCAATATCTGGAAACAGTAGATGTTATACGGACATTCCGCGACGAAAGCGTGCAATTTGGTGGTTCAGGAATTACTATTGTCGAATTTGAATGATCAATAATTTTTGTAAATTTGGGATAAACCAAAACCCTATTGCATTGATTTTAATTTATACCCATAAAACATCGCCGCGCCTGGAGTATATTGTAAAATTTATATTTAACAATATTCACGGTGCAGAATATAGCATTACTACCGATAAAGAAATCTTTATTGCATCAGATAATCCTAAAATAAACTATTCGGAAGAAGTTATCGATGATAGTTTACAGATTGTACCTCAAGGACTTCTATCTGAAACAGATATTTTACAAAAAAAAGTAGATGTTTCTGATTGGAATAATACCAAAATATTTTTTCAGACAAATGCTGAGGCAGAAGTGCCGTTTGATATTTTTGCTGCAAGTTTTTATCTGGTAAGCCGGTACGAGGAATACCTGCCGTTTAGTGCCGACCAGCATGGGCGTTTTGAAGCTAATCAGAGTCTGGCATATAGGAATGGATTTCTTTACGATCCGGTGGTTGACCAGTGGGCATGTAAATTAGCCGGTATATTAAAGCAGAAATTCCCCGGCTTCAAAACATGTGAGCGTGAGTTCAGTTATATATCAACTATTGATATTGACAATGCATATGCCTATTTATATAAAGGGACTGTGCGTACTTTAGGTGCTGCAATGCGCGATTTGTTTAAGCTCGATTTTGACGAGAATATTAAACGTTTCCAAACCTTGGCTGGCGAAAAAGACCCGTTCGATACCTATGGTTACCTCGAATCGATGCATAAAAAGTATGACATACATCCCATATGGTTTTTTTTAGTGGGGAATTACAATACATACGACAAAAACCTGCCTCTCGATAACGAAGCTTTTAAGGAACTGATTCAAAGAATATCGGATATCGCTGAGGTTGGAATACATCCATCCTACGAATCGAACAACGATTTTGAACAATTAAAACGCGAATATGATTATTTAGCAGGTGTATCAAAAAAGCCGGTAACAAAAAGCCGTCAGCATTATTTGAAATTGTTGTTTACCGATACATATCAGAATCTTATAAAATTAGGCATTAAAGAAGATTACACCCTTGGATATGCAACCGATACAGGATTTAGAGCAGGAACCTGCACTCCGTTTAATTTTTACGATTTATACAACGAAAAAGAAACAGCTTTAAAAATATACCCATTCCAGGTAATGGATACCACGCTAAATCAATATTTAAAACTCGATGTTGAGGAAGCGGTTGAAAGAATTGGCCATATGATTGAGAAAGTAAAACAGGTGCGGGGAACATTTATCAGCCTGTGGCATAACGAATCGTTAAGCGACCATGGGCACTGGAAAGGATGGGAACCTGTGTATAAAAGGATGTTGGAGATAATTTTTAAGAACTAGTAGGTATGGCCGAATTTATGAAATTTCGAAGGTTGCTAATGTATATTATGCTGGCAATGGTTGCAGTTGTATTTTTTACCATTGATTATACAAATTTATCCTTCAAAAATAACCGCTCCGAATATATTTCAATTGGTTCAGGTTTGTTATTAGCTTTAGTAATGTATTTTTCAAATAAAATCGAAACCCGGAATAAATAATTTGGAAGTTTATTTAAAACGATTAATTATTCTCATAAATAAGAAGTAATTGCGCACGAATTAAATAATGGAGTTATTTATAAAATTGATGTGAATTGTATTACTTTTGATAGTGATTAGTAAATGCCCATAACACATTCTTTTTGGAAATTCAATATATAAAAAATAATCAGATAGATAAATCAAAATGGGATTTGTCAATTGATAAATCCCAAAATGGTTTAGTATATGCCCAGTCTTGGTTTCTTGATATTATTGCACCCGGATGGGATGCCTTAATATCAGGTGATTACGAAATAATTATGCCTTTACCCCAGAAAACAGTTTTGGGGCAATGGATACTTTTTCAACCAGTATTTGCACATCAGCTTGGAATCTTTTCTTCATATAAGCTAACAAATAAGGAAATAGATTTATTTATTCACGAGCTTATTAAACATTTTGGGCTTATCGATATAAAATTAAACAACCAGAATCCAGCTTCAAATAATAAACTTTTTTATAAAAGGAACACTCAGCTTCTGAATCTGGATAATAATTACAATGATATTGAAGCTTTATATAACAGGAGTACAAAAAATAATTTAAAAAAATCTAAAAGGGAAAAACTTGATTTTGATGTTATAATGGATTCATCAGGCTTGGTTGAATTGGTAAAAGAAATGTATAAGCGGAAAAATGTGAAAGGGGTAGGGCAAAAAGAATATGATAATCTAAAAATATTAGCCGATTTTGCAATTGAAAAAGGAATAGGTAAAATATATGCTGCATTCTTTGGGCAAAAAATTTGTTCGGCTATGTTAACCATACAATGGAAGGGAAGGATATATACCTTTTATGGCACGAATGAATTGGGCCGGCAAAAAAGAGCGATGTTCGCATTACTGGACCATTTTATAAGCTTAAATTCAGGTATGGGAATGGTTTTAGATTTTTGTGGGTCTAATATTCTTGGTGTGATGGAATGGAACATGGGTTTTGGAGCACAAAACCATACTTATTCAGGCCTTTATTTTAATAACTTGCCATTTTGGTTAAAATGGAGGTATAAGAACTAATCTTTATAAGGTTCTATCTTTCTTATAACTTTCGCCGGATTACCCCCAATAATCTGGTTTCCTTCGGGGAATGATTTTGTTACTACAGCTCCTGCAGCTACAATGGTGTGTTCACCTAATTCTACTTCAGGTAAAATAATGGCTCCTGTGGCAATCCATGAATTTTTTCGAATAATTATTGGTTTTGCTTCTTTAAAATCCTTGAAATTCTCCAGACTATGGTTTTGACTTATGATGGATATTTTTGCAGCGGTAATTACATTTTCTTCAAAAATAATCCCACACCTTCCATCAATATAACAAGAAGTTCCATATCCGGGATATTTATTGCCACGTTGAATTTTCTCAGGGCATTTTATCTGCGACGTAAAATGAACAGGCCACGGAACACTGCGATTATAACCAAGAATTTTTTGCCTGAATGCATAAATACATAGTTCTTTCAGTGAATAAGGCTCCAGCGACTTGTTAATATCTTTATACAATAAGCGCAATATTGAATAGATAATTCTTTTTAATAAGAGTTTCATAAATTTCTATTGCTCTCTTTAATTTTTTTTAGGTACCAATGTGCAAGATATGAATTTTGTGTTAAAAGATATTTTTCTTTTATTTTTTTGTTTTTTCTCAGTTCATCTTTTATTTCGGATAAAAGAAAATCATAGTTTAGTATATCAGCCGTATGAGAAATTCTTCTTTTAATCACATAGGGTAAATGTTTTTTTATTTTCTTTTTCAAGGAGTATATTTTAAACTCCTTTGGATTTAAATTTATTCCATAATTAAAATCCACTTGTTGGTTTTTAAAATAGAAAAACAGAGAATTGTTATAAAGTGGTTTTCCGTATTTATACTTGTATGGGATGTGTTTAAAAAAATTAACAAATTCTAAATCCCAGAACGGGAGTCTGTATTCGTACTCCCAAAAATCATAAATACTTGTGGTATGCCCAATAAATTTCGAGAGGTTTTCCTTAATTTCCCAGTTTTCAAAAATGCTATAGGCTAAATCTTTATTATTTGATTGTGTGCAGATTTGTTTTTCTACTTTTTTACGGATAGTTTGTTTTTCTTTCCGGTTTAATTTTGTATTTATATACCTTTCATTAACAATGTTTTTTGCAATTCTTCTGGCAGTGGTTTTTTCTTTTACACCCCCATTTTTATATAACTGGCTTCCTCCTAAAAAATCACCTGAATAACCGGGTATAAATACAGCATCCTGAGGAATCAGTTTTTTTTCCTTTAAGTACTTAACGGCAAAAAAATCCTGAAACATAAAAGACGAAGCATATTGTGAATAGTATTGATAATATTCACCAAAAAAGCTGGCGTTAAGAAAATCGCCAACATTTTGTTGATTGTATTCTATAAATACCCAATCAAAATTTAAAGCTTTAGCTACTTTTTCTGATATTTCTTTTTCAGGATTGTTTTCTTTCCTGCCAAAAGTATAGCATAGTACATTTTTATAATCAAGCTCTTTAAGCATGCAGGCTATTAATCGGGAGTCAAGACCCCCGCTTAATGGTATTATGGCTAATTTTTTATTTAAGGATTGTATTAATCTTGTAAAAACATTTCTTATAACCTGTATTGATTTTCTCTCCAGTTCGGGATATTCTTTTTGAGACGTTTCTTCGGTATTATAATAAAAATAGGATGTTATTTCTATTTTATTATTTTGGTATTCAACTAATTCTCCTGATTGTGTTGTGTAAATATTCTCAATTAACGTATTGTGTCCGCTTACAAAACCGGCCGATTTAAATTCAATTTCCGATATAGGGTTTATTTCAATTGGTTTTTCTTTTATAAGGATATGAATATCATCAGATAAATGTATCTTGTTGTTTTCCAGTTTATAAAAAACAGGAAAGGACCTTATAATATCATTCGCTAAAAGAAACTTATTGCCGGGGAACTGTATATATATAGTAAATAAGCCTGTTGCTTTTTTTAAAACCTGCAATAATTTATCTTTCGAATCAATCTTTTTTACAAAATGGAGAAATGATTCTTTTTCATAAAAATTATTCTCGGCATCGTACAGGAAACCTTTAATCGAAACATTATCTTCGGTATACCATTTAAAACCTTTGTTGTATACAAATTCAGTTTTAATCATTTGCATAAAATAATTTATATATTAAAGCATTCCAATAGAGTGAGCGGCTGTTTCTGTCAAAAAGTATTTTTATAGATTTTTTGTAAAATTCCAGACTAAATATAAGCTCTGATTTCCTCATTTTATATAAGGGTTTTGCATCTTGTTTGTTTTCTAATGCAGATGCATTTCGTTTTATCAAAACTCGATAAGCTTCTTTCCTCCATTTGCTTTTATAACCAGAAAAGTCCGAAATCTCTTTAAATCGTTCTGTTATATTTTTGTTTCCCGATTCAATAACTCCATTTTCCCTGTTAATTTGAATGGGTAGTATCTCATATTGCCATTGGGTTTCAGTAAATGTCAGCAATAGGATAGCGCTTTCGTTGGTATATTTATAAAGATAATGTGGGTCGATATCGAATATAAAATTGCCTAACGAATAAAAAACAGAAGTATTTTTTATTTGTTCGACACCTTGCAAGGTATGGGAGTGATGGGAAATGATTATATCAGGATTGTATTTTTTCCTGATTTTATTTAACAAGTTGCGTTTTGTCGGTGATGGGTATAGCGAATATTCTTCGCCTCCATGATGAATGATAATGTTCCAATTAGCTTTGTTGGGTTTCAAATGTTTTTTGTAGGCAATTTGCGTATTGTTGTTTCTAATTTTTTCAGTAAAACATTGAATCTGTATTTTTATAAAATCTCCGAACAGGATATTGTTTTGTAAAGCATCGGTAGTATTTGAAGCCCCAAAGTATTGGCAATTATTCCTTTTTATTTCATTTATGGTATCTGCTAATCCCTTTTCTCCAAAATCTAAACAATGATTATTCGCTAGATTGAATATTTTAATATTCCTTTCAGATAAATAAGAAATCGTATTTAACGGGCTTTTAAGATTGGTTTTAAATGAGTCTTTGGGTTTAGATTTGTCAGTTACAGGACCTTCTAAATTACAAATGCAGTAATCGGCAGAGTGCAGTATATCCAATACATCTTTCGAAAAAATTTCAACATTTTTACGGATTTTATTTTCAAAAGAGCCGCTTATGTTTAAGTCTCCAGTTATTGCAATCTTAATTTGTCTCAACTTTTTTTGTTGTATTTGATATTTTAAGAATATAAAATAAAAGAAAAAGATTAAATAATGCACCAACTAATGCATAGAATATAATTGTAATAGAGGTATTGTTATAAATTTTATATCCGGTATATAAAGCAAAGAATCTTGAGATTAATAATAAAATGTCATAAATCAGTAATTGCTTTTGTTTGTTTAGAATTATAATAATATAACTCATTGGTGAGTTTAAAAACATAAGGAATAACCAGGGGATTAAAAGTTGGGTAAATGTCCCTGCCATTTCCCATTCTTTCCCGAAAGAAATGCTAAATAAATAAGGTGCAAATATGGTTAATAATACTGTTGGAATAATAGCTATCCTGAATAGTTTCTTATAAGCAGATTTAACTAAGTTTCTTATATTTTCTCCCTGGTTATATCTTTTACTGGCTTCGTTAAATAACACCTGCCCAACAGATTCACTAATTAGCCCTAAGGGTGTGGCTATTATGCGATTTGCTAATCCGTATAAGGCAGTTATTTCAAGACTGTAAAAGCTAGATAATAAAAAAATAGGCAAATGATTGGAAAGTGTGTTTGAAACGGCAATTCCGGTATTAAAAATTGGTATTTCCTTATATTTTTTTACAAGATGAAACATCTTGTTTAATGTTACATTCGATGTTGTAATGATTTTATCTTTATATCCGGTAATAATACTATAGAAGGCTGCAATGAATTGACCGCTAATTAACCCGGCAATTAGTCCGTATTTCATAAAAGCAAATAATCCAAGTATTATTTGAACTATTGAAGATGTTGTTGATTTTAAAATCTTTGCAATCGAAATGGTTTTGTATCTATTATTACGGTTAAACCAATATGAATAAGATTGTGTAATCCCTAAAAGGATAAGAGAAAATGGAAGGATTAGTAATAGCCTGCCAATATTTCTATCTCCTAACATTTTGGTTATTGGAGTATAAAATAATGTAATAGTAATAAAAAGGAAAACAGATAAAACAATAGAGGTAAAAATACTTGTAAATAATAAAATTTTGCTTTGATTTTTGTCTGATGGCAAAACTATGGATAGCTCTAATCTCAATGTTATAAACATGGAAAGTACCATGCATAGGGATGAATAAATAAAAAAAACACCGAATTGTTCTTTTGTAAATATTCTGGTTAAAATAAGGGTTGCCAGTAAAGGTATGATTTGAGCTGCAGATGAACCTGAGAAGAGTATTAAGGTATTTTTATAAATATCTTTTTTTAAGATGTTTTGGAAATATCTTTTTAAAAACATATCACGTTTTTCTAATCCCAAACTATTCGAAACCCTATTCTTTCAAACTCTCAAAATCAATCTCTTTTAAATGGTCTTGTTCTATTACTCTTCCATTATCGAACTTTACGGTGCGTGCCGGGAACTTTTTAACCATATTGTAATCGTGTGTAGCCATAACTACAGCACGTCCGTTATTACTTATTTCAAACAAAAGTTTCATGAGGTTTTCTGAAGTTTCCGGGTCGAGGTTTCCGGTGGGTTCGTCGGCTAAAATAATTTCGGGGTTATTTAGCAAAGCACGGGCTATTACCACACGTTGCTGTTCTCCTCCCGATAGCTGATGGGGCATTTTATACCCTTTATAACCTAGCCCAACGCGTTCCAGAACTTCGGCTATGCGGTCGTTAATTTCATTTTTATTTTTCCATCCGGTAGCTTTTAGCACAAAAAGCAAATTATCGAAAACACTTCGGTCTGTAAGTAATTTAAAATCCTGGAAAACGATACCCAGTTTACGGCGAAGCATAGGTACCTGCCGGTTTTTTAATTTGGTTAAATCAAAATCGGCTACTTTTGCACCACCTTCCATAATCGGAATTTCAGCATTTATTGTTTTTATGAGGCTGGTTTTTCCGCTTCCTACTCTGCCAATAAAATAAACAAACTCTCCTTTGCTAATCGCTAAATTAACATCTTTTAAAACAAGATTGTCTTTTTGAAAAATGTTTGCATTCTCAAATTCGATGATAGTATCTAAAGCCATATTAATATAATTTCATTACGTGTTTTGGACAAATTAAATATCGAATAACGAATAATCAATATTGAATTATGATTTAGTTAAATTATTTTTTGCTGTTTTAATGCTTGTTACAATGATGCATTAAATATTTAATATTCGATATTTATTAAAATATATTTCAAACTAAAGTTCATACAAAATGCCAAATGGTGCACTTTGTATTAAATCCTGTATTTTATTTTTATAAGCTTCAAGCCCAAATTTTTTTATCTGATTATCAGGATTATTTGTTTTAAAATGTGCTATCAACACAAAATTATCATCCCTAATCTGAACATAATCAGGTATTTTATCGGTTCCTTGTGTTTTTAAAAAATACATGGTATGCTATTTGCTTAACCACAAATGTATGTAAAAATTATAAATTACAATTCGTTATGTTAATAAGTCAGAAATTATTACCAAAACAATATAATTTTTTGTGTAATTAAC
>Ga0209408_1002169_pt1 | contig 11349 bp, 10 predicted proteins | sample AD_UKC107_MetaG_FD_184422 | JGI IMG/M metagenome (GOLD analysis project Ga0209408, IMG submission 184422) | Active sludge microbial communities of municipal wastewater-treating anaerobic digesters from Hong Kong - AD_UKC107_MetaG (SPAdes)... | ecosystem: Engineered > Bioreactor > Anaerobic >... | reverse complement strand
ATCCGCCAACAATAAGCCCGGCAACTGCTCCATGTTTATTTGAACCGCTCCACCAAATTCCAAGCAGGAATAATGGGAAAATGGTACATCCTGCTAAGGAGAAGGCTACAGCAACTAACTGAGCGATTAATCCCAGCTTTAATAAAGCGATAGCTGTAACAATAATAGCCATTAAAATAGTACCTAAGCGAGCCATCAATAATTGTTTTTTTGGTGATGCTTCGGGGTAGAATACCTTAACATACAAATCGTGCGAAAATGCTGAAGCCCCGGCGACTAACAAACCGGAAACGGTTGAAAAAGCTGCTGATACTGCACCCGCAGCAAGGAATCCAACAATAAGCGGATTAATATTTCCAAGCTGTGCAGTATACACAACAATGGCATCTTTCGATAATCGCCCTATTTCGGGATTTGAAGATAACATTTTTCCGAAAGCCGAATATGCCGGAGCACTCCAGTAAAGCAAGCAAATAAAGAATAATCCCCATACTACCGACCAACGGGCATCACGAGCTTTAGGCACCACATAAAAACGCTGAATTACGTGAGGTAATCCTGCAGTTCCTATCATTAACGAAAATGCAATAGCTATCCACTGAAAATAAGTTTGTCCTGTTGCAGGGTCCCATGGCATAGCAAATTCCGGTGATGCCACAATAGCAAATTCATGCCCCATGGAATTGAACAGCTGCGTAGTTTCTGATACGGGTATTCCAGAAACAATATCTGAAACAACCGAACCATAACCAATTTGCGGTAAAATCCAGAAATAATCGAATTTAAAGGTTAAAATAAATAGTGGGATTAAGAACGAAACAATTATAATTACATATTGAATCTGCATATTTTTTGTAACCCCAAGCATACCTGAAATTAAAGTATATGCCAGAACCACTCCGCCACCAATTATAACAGCCCAGGCAAAATCGATTCCCAAAATCCATTTAAACATGTCGCCAATACCTTTAAATTGCCCAACACAATACGATATTGAAATTAATATGGCTATAATGGCTCCAACAGCTCTAAGTCCTTGAGAATAATAGCGGTCGCCAATAAAATCAGCAGCCGTGTATTTACCATATTTACGGATTTGCCCAGCCATCAGAATTAGCAGGAGCACATATCCACCGGTCCATCCTACAACAAAGGATAAACCATGGTAACCTGAACCATACATTATTGCAGCCATTCCTAAGAATGATGCAGCGCTCATCCAGTTTGAGGCAATTGCCATACCGGAGCCAACGCGTGAAATTCCACGCCCTGCAGCATAAAAATCTGCGGTATCTTTTGCTCTGAAGAAAATACCAACCATTACAAATAAACTAAGGATAGCTAAAAGTATTATAGCAGGACCGAATTTAAAACCACCTTCAAGTTCAGTTGATGCATTCGAAGCAAATAGGACTGAAGGTATAATTAAAAATATGAAAGGAAGTATATATTTTTTCATCTGTATATTTTTTATTTTTATTAATTTGGTCAGATGGAATAAGCCATAAATAAACATTTGCGGTTTGTATGAAACTTATTTCTTATGGCTATTTCATTATTACAAATTTTGAAATGAGACTTATAATTCTTCTATGTCTAATTTAACATTCATTTTATCGACACGTACGCAGTATAACCAGCATAAGAAAACAAACAACACTAAGAGGAATACTGCTGTGTAGAAGTAATGAAAAGGAAATCCGAGAAATTTAAAATCAGTTAAAAAAGACTGATTATGGATTAAATAAAGAGACATAGTTTCTGGAATTATTTCTTTGTTTTCTGGTGTGAAAACTTCCATTTCTGCTGATTTAAGTTCTAAAGCAACAAATTTTGCCCTAACATCCGTTTTTTCTATACCTAAAATTTCGCTTGCTAACTCATTTACACCGTTTTTGGAAGCAATATAATCAGGGTCAGTGATTGATGGGTCACCAGATTTAATGGTTTCAAAATTTAGTAATCTTTCTTTTAAAAGAATTTTCTGACTTGAATCTGCTAGCTGAAAAGTAGTCCAGCTTACAGCATTGTTGAGAGCCATTTTGCTTTCCGGTTTTATAAATACTTTGCCTAGTACCGAAAGTGCGCAATGCGCAAACGATTGCATCTCTTCAATATTCGCTGATTCGTTATTAACATTATCCCAGACACTTTCATATTGAATAAATGCTTGTTCTGGTGTAGGTTTTACAGTAATCTTTAGAAGATACTGAAAACCAAAAATGGCTACAGTCCAAATTAAAACCAATACAATAACAAGGTTCCGATTCCATCGGGCTTGTTTTGTTGTTGGCTTAAAAAAACTGATGTGATAGTCATTTTGATTAGATTCCATACCTTTTTAGTTTTAATTTTAGTTTGTTTAGTTATGCCTAAGATATGTTTTTATTGGAGATAATCCATTAAACAGAACAGCTTTTTTACGATCAATATTTGATTTTTTGTTCAAATGCCGGATAATTCAAGGATTTGAAAATGAGTATTTTATATCTAATAATATAGATATTTAGAGTTGTTTTTGCTTTAAAACCGGGTCGTGTAATATTTCCTGCGCTCCAATATAAAAGTATATTGCACTTAAGGTCATAAAGGTGTGGCTAATATCAAAATGGTTAAACCAGGGGCTAATACCCCATTTATTCATAAAAAATAATGCCCCAATGGCTGAAAAACCAACAGCTATAAGAAATAACTTACTACCTTTTTTGCGGGTTTTATAATACACATAGCCATTAAAACTTGTAACTACAATTAATAATCCGTAGGCAGAATGCACCTCGACAAAAAAGAAATTTAACGTGGTGAATGTTATGGTAACAAAAGTTAAAAGTTCGATAATATTCAGCCAAGCGAAGAAAGTACCTACTTTTTTATTTATTAATGGCCGGGCATATTCTATAGCAGCTCTTTCCACTAAAGCTATGGAAAACATACTGGTTAACCACCCGGGCAGTTTCCATGGATTTGCATAATCTTTTAAAAGTTCGTGCCCGAAAATACTTCCTATAAAATGCAATAATTTCTCCGAAGGGTGAATTTCTGCTGTGAATAAATAAAGGAAACTATGCCCTATTAAACCACCAATTGCAGTTGCAAAACCCATACTCAGGAAATAATACTTAAGGTAAAGATGAACTTTATTGTGAATATGAATCTTATTAAGCTTATAATAAGCATAAAAGCAAACAAAAGAAACCATTAAATCGGTAAGCGTTGTAACCGGTTCATCAATTCGCAAACCTAAAAGGAATATGGAAGGTTGTTCGTAAATCATAATACGTAAGATAATAATCAATTACGATTTTTTCAACTAATAGTAATACAAAACTGGAAATGATTTGTTGAAAATTTATTGGATTGCAATAATTTCGGCTAACAATATTATATTTGCTAATCATTAAAAATACATTGTTTTGAAACGTTTACTTTTATTTTTGTTGATATTTACATCAGTTCAGTGGATTGCAAAAGGGCAAAATCCTGATTTTGAGCCATATTCTTCGTTTGGTATAAAACAAGGTATTAATTATACCACAGTATCTTTTTCTCCCGGTGTTTCGCAGAGCATGACATTAGGTTACCATGGAGGTTTAGTATACAAGTATAATAACCAGATGACCGAAAAAGGATGGTTATTTGCCTTACAAATAGAATTGAACTATTCGCAAAAAGGATGGACCGAAGACCTTGATACGATTAGTAATTCGTATTCGCGTAAAATGGATTATATTGAAATGCCCTTTATAACACAGGTAGTTTTAGGTAAGAAATCATTAAAATATTATATAAACCTTGGGACATCAGTTGGGTATCTTTTGTCTGAGAAAGAATCTGTTATAGTGAATAACGAATTGTATCGAAGAGAGTATTATGAAAAAGCGATAGAAAACAATGTTGATTTTGGTGCTTTGGGAGAATTTGGTTTGCTATATGAAACAAACATCGGCTTTTTTCAAGCCGGAATAAGATACCAGTTATCGCTAACCAATTTATTTGAAACTACATCTGAAACTATAATTCGTACTTCACAAAATACTACCTGGAACTTTTCTATTTCTTATTTTTTCTATAGTAATAATAAAAAGTAAAAAGTAACGCTCTTTCATCTATATATTGAAGAATCAGTAAAATATTTGAATGAATATCTTTAAATTGTTATCTTCGTAAGGTATGAACTTGATAAACCAACATAGAAGTAAATTGATTTCTTTATGTAAAAAATATAAAGTAAGTGAGTTATATGCTTTTGGTTCAGTACTGACTGATATGTTTAACAAGCAAAGTGACGTTGATTTTCTTGTGAAGTTTGGTGAAGTTGAGTTGTATAATTATTTCGATAATTATATGGAATTTAAAGAATCTTTAGAAAGTCTTTTTAAAAGAAAAGTCGATTTATTGGAAATTCAAACCTTAAAGAACCCGATACTTAGGCGTTCAATTGATAGAAATAAAATGAAAATATATGGACGAGAGGATTCTAAAATGGTTGTATGATATACAACAAGCAATTAATGAGATTGAAAGCTACTTTGTTGATAATCCTAAAGATTTTAAATCCTATCAATCAAATATTCTGCTCAAAAGAGCTGTCGAAAGAGATTTGGAAATAATAGGAGAAGCAGTTAATAGAATTTTAAAAAGAGCCCCAGAATTTCCTATTGAATATGCTAAGAGAATAGTAGCGTTGAGAAATCAGATTATTCATGCTTATGATAATATTTCTGATGAAAGTATCTGGGCAATTATTTCCAAACATATCCCAAATTTAAAAATAGAAGTATTAAATTTTATAGATAAAGCTGAATAGATATCAAATATAACTACCGCTATTATTAAATTCTTGGTTTATATGTTATCCGGCTCAAAAGTGTATTCAACTAAGCTGTTGGTTTTATTTTGAACAATATTAAGCATTAATTGTTTAGAAATAATATTAATAAACTAAACAAATTATACTATGAAAAAAATATTGTCAATAACAACTTTACTGTTAATAACTCAACTTATTATGGCTCAAAATAAATCATTTCACGATTTTGTGGTAAAAGATATTGATGGAAACGATTATGCTTTATCTAATTTAAAAGGGAAGAAGGTTTTAGTAGTTAATACAGCCTCGAAATGTGGTTTTACTCCACAATACGAAGATTTACAAAAGTTGTACGAAAAGTATAAATCATCAAATTTTGTTATTATAGGTTTTCCTGCCAATAACTTTATGACTCAGGAGCCAGGGACAAATTCTGAAATTAAAGAATTTTGTTCTTCGAAATACAATGTCACTTTTCCAATGATGTCGAAGATTTCTGTTAAAGGCGATGATATTCACCCGTTGTATGAATGGTTAACTTCAAAAGAAGAAAATGGGGTAATGGATTCTAAAGTAAAGTGGAATTTTCAGAAATATATGATTGACGAAAATGGTAAACTTATAGATGTGGCTTACTCAAGGACAAATCCGCTAGATGAGCAAATTGTAAATTGGATAGAAGGGAAATAGATTTTGAAAATACATAGATGGGAGTAACTGATACTTTCAGTTACTCTTTTTTATTTTATAGGGTAAAATGTGTTAAATTTATCTTGTATATAGTTTAAACTAAAAATTATTATAAGATGAAAAACCTTATTTACCTTGTTTTAGCAGTAATGCTATTTTCATGCAATAATCAACAAAATAATCCAAATCTGTTTACAGAATTAAAAGGCGAATATTTAGGGCAGCAAATTCCTGAAGATTCTGCTTTGTTATTTGCTCCCGGGATTGTTTCAACAGGTATGGCAGAACGTGATATTGTAATTTACCCTGATGGGACAGAAATTTATTTTTGCAGGAATACCAGTAATTTTAAATTCGCAACCATCTTTTATGTTAAATTAATTGATGGCAGTTGGACTAAACCCGAAGTTGCAGAATTTGCAACAGATCCAAAATATATTTTTATTGAACCACATATTTCTCCTGATGGAAAGAAGTTCTTTTTTGCAAGTAATAAGCAAGCAGAAGGGGATAAGCCTGGTTCAATGGAAATTTGGGTTGCTGACAGGGAAGAAAATGGATGGGGTGAACCATATAATATTGGAGCTCCTGTTAATACTGAAAGCGATCAGTACTTTCCTTCTGTTACAGAAGATGGAACATTATATTTTACATCTGAAGATTCCGCAACAAATGAAGAGTTTATTTATCGCTCGAAGCTAATTGATGGTAAATATCAAACACCAGAGCTTTTACCAAAAAATATAAATATGGGAAGAGCAAGGTTTAACACTCTTATTTCTCCAAAAGAAGATTTTATTATTGTACCTGCATTTGGCATGCCCGATTCATATGGTGCAACTGATTATTATATTGTATTCAGAGATGAAAATGATAATTGGAGCAATCCAATGAATATGAGTAAAGCAGTAAATAGTGTTAATGGGCAGGAATGGTCTGCATCCTTATCTCCTGATGGAAAATACATGTTTTTTATGTCGGCTTTTGTTCCTGAAAATAGGCAATTGCCTGAAAGAATGACTTCAGAAACCTTTTATAATATCAGTAATAATCCGCAAAATGGGAATAGCGATATTTATTGGGTTAAATCAGATTTTATTAAAGATTTGAGAACTAAGGCTGTTTTTAATTAAAATATAAATTATGAGGATTTTAATATTATTTGTTTTTATAACTTCCGGTCTTTTTGCACAGAATACTATATTTTACCCTGGAACAGAAATACCTGAAGATAGCGCATTGTTATTTGCCCCTGGATTAATTAATACAGGGCTATTTACCCGCGATTTTAGTATGTCACCTGACGGAAAAGAAATATATTTTTCTGTAATAGCAGGAAATGCTGCTATTATTATGGTTTCAGAATTAGAAAATGGAGTTTGGCAAGAGCCTGTAATTGCTTCTTTTTCAGGCACAAAATATTTCGATTTTGAACCCCATGTTTCACCCGATGGAAATCAAATTTTATTTCTTTCCACGTGCCCTAAAAAAGGACAAGAGGAAAAGCCCGGATGGGGAAATCAGAATATTTGGGCAGTTGACAGGACAACCGATGGATGGAGTGAACCTTATGAAATAGGTTCGCCTGTTAATACTGAAAATAACGAATTTTTTCCATCATTAACCACTAATGGAAAAATATACTATAATCATAGCGTTGAATTTAATGATGTTGCTATTTATTGTGCAGAAAAAGTAAATGGTAAATTTGCAGAGCCTGAAAAATTATCATTTAAAAATGATAGCAATTTGCTTCTGTTTAATGCCACAGTTTCGCATGATGAAAGTTTCATATTAACCTGTGGTTCTTCAAAAAATATTAGGAATCAAACACGATATTATGTTGCATTTAATTTAGGTAATAATCAATGGAGCGATTTGGTTGATTTAACGGAATATTTAGGATATGAAGGAGGGAGAGTTGCTTCAATTTCTTTATCTCCTGATGGGAAATATATCTTCTTTAGTGCAGCGGTAACTAATCCAAAAAATACAGTAGTTCAACCCGGTATGAAAATATCAGAGTTGATTCACAACAGGAATTTACCTCAAAATGGCACATCAAATATATATTGGATAAGCGCAGATTTTATTGATAAAATAAAAAAGACAATTAATTAATAAGTCTGGTTGTAAATTATAGATTAGAGCTATGTATTTTACATAGCTCTTATTTCTCACAAAATCGTCCGATAACGTTATATGCTTTTTGTAATCCTAACTCGCCGGCAACACTCATATCCATGCAGCCATTTTCATTTTCTTTCAGATATATGTAGGTTAATCCCCGGTTATAATAACTTTCAGCAAATATAGGTTCAAGTTTTATAATCTGGTCGTATAAAACAATTGCCTTGCGGTAATCACGCGTTTTGATATAGGTATTTGCCAGGTTATAAGCTGAAAAAATGAAATTCGGTGCCAGTTCTAAAGATTTCATATAATCACTTATTACGAAATTATAGTCGGAATAGCTGGTTTCTGTTCTTAAAACATTCTTTGCAGTACTATTATTTAGCGGGTCAACCAGAATAATCTCTGTTTCCTGGTCTAATAGTTTCATATAATCCAGCATTTCAGCCCTTATATTTGCGCGTAAGAAATAGAGAATAAAATTATCAGGATTTAACTTAACCGCTAACTCAATATCCTGAATAGCCCCATTGAAATTCTTAAGTAAACTTTTATATATACTACTTTTTATCAGGTTGTTTATTTTGTTAACCGAGTCTCCATATTCATTGTTTAAACGCTCAATTTCCTTTTGTATTAATTCGGTCTCGAAAACCTTTTCCGTTTCATTTTGTAATGTTAAGCCTTCGCTTAAATATTCATTTTTTATTGTTTCTATGTCTTCGAATAATACACCAAGCCTTTCAAAATATTTATTTTCAAGAGTGCCAAATACAAATGTATAGTTGTTTTCAGGAGCAATCCGCTCATTTCGTTTTGGATTATTATAAAACCTGTTGCTTGATTTTAAGGTAATCAGTTCCTGGAAAGTATCAGAAGTATCGGCATAACTTATATACGATTCGCGGTTTTGTTTTACGGACTGGATAATTTCTTCTGCTTTTTCTTTATCGGCAAGGTAGCCATTTACATCATTCAGTTTATGCCGCACAACTGCCCTGTTTAAATAAGCTTTGGCAAAATCGGGATATATTTCTATAGCCTGGGTAAAATCGATAAATGCACCTTGTAAATCATTTATATCGAGTTTAATTAACCCCCGGTTAAAATAGGTTAGGATATTCTGAGGATTTAAGTCTATTACCTTATCTAAATCTTTTATTGCTTCTTTTCTTTTACCAGTTTCATTTTTTATCAGTGCCCTGTTAAAAAGTGCTAAAGAATTCTCGGGCTCAATTTGTACTGCTGTATCTAAATCGGAAATAGCTGTTTGCTTTTTATCGGTGTGGTAATTTGCCAGCGAGCGGTTTATGTAGGCTCCGGAATTTAAAGGGTCAAGTTCTATAACCTTATTAAAATTTTCAATGGCTAAATCAAACTTTTTTTGTTCTGAATACAAAATTCCGATATTCATATAAACATCAAAAAAATCAGGGTCTAATGCAAGTGCATTATTATAATCTTCCAGCGCTCCTGAAGTGTCTTCCTGCATCGATTTGGCAATACCACGATAAAAAAACGCCCTCTTATTTTTTGATGAAATATCTAAAGATTTATTAAAATCATCAATTGCTTGTTGGTATTGGTTTATGTTTATCTTGCCAAATCCCCGGGCAACATAAAAATCAGGATCAATGGAGTTAAGTTTTATGGCTTCGTTAAAATCGTTTACTGCGAGGTAATATTTTTTCAGGTTTAAACGGGTATACCCTCTATAACGTAAAGCATCGGTATGGTTTGGCCTGAACTCAACAGCTTTTGAAAAATCCTGTTCGGCACCCATATAATCCATTAAATTGTATTTTGCTATTCCCCTGAAAAAATATGGGTCTGCCAATTCGGGTTTAACTTTTATAATAATGCTGAATGATTCGATAGCATCAGGAAATTTTTCTGCATACAACTGTGCACGGCCTCTATTCAGGTAATAGTTTAGGTTTAATTGCGCATGCAGGCATAGCGAAATGGCTAATAATCCAATTGTAGCAGAAAATCTTTTCATTTTTAGGATTTAAACAGTGTAAATTAAATCTAATATTTGGGTCAGGTATTTTTCATCAATTTCGTCGAATTGGTTATAATCGTTACTATCAACATCCAAAACTCCAATTATTTCGCCCTTTTGATTTTTCAAGGGGACAACAATCTCCGATTTTGAACGTGAATCGCATGCTATATGCCCCGGGAATTTTTCAACGTCAGGAACAATAATAACTTTTTTCTGGTTAATTCCTGCCCAACATACTCCGGTGTCTTTCTTTAATTCCTGGCAAGCAACAGGACCCTGGTATTGGCCAACAACCAGTTTTTCGTTTTTCAAAAAATAAAATCCGGTCCAAAAGAAATATTCCATTTTGTGATGCAGTACAGCAATTATGGTTGACATACGTGCATAATGGTCATCTGATTTTTTGAGTAATTCTTTGATTTGCTCATACATGCGTTCATAACGCCCCTGTTTCTTCTTACTTTCCATATTTTTTGTTTTAAATGTTTCAAAGGTAATAAAATTAGATGATGCTAATTGTTAAAAAGTTTAACAATACATTATCTGAATTGTTAATTAAACTTAATTTATCTTTACTTGTCTATAGATAGCTATAATTACTCGGAATGAAGGTTTGCTTGTTAAAAAACTTGGATGTAAAGGAAGTACGTACTTTCAGATTGCATGTAACTTTTTCGTTTATCGATGGAATGATACGCGGGGCGTTGCTATTAAACGAATATGTTTTTATAAAAAGTTTAAAAGGAACCAGTTATCAGCTAAGCTTTTTATTCCAATCAAGTGTTATAGTTTTATTGCTTTCGGTAATTTTTAATGAGTTGATTTACCGCACCGTTCGTAAACGGAGGATGTTACGCCGAGCTGGTTTTTTAACCCATTTTCCGCTTTTAATTCTCATGTTTTTCCCCCGTTCGGTTGAAATATACACAGCCAATCCTTTGTATCATTATATTTTCTTGTTTATATTTTTTACTTATTATTTATCATATCCAATTGTACTGCCTACCATTAATCTGTTTCTAAAGAATGCCTATTCTAAAGATAATTTTGGTCGGTTATACGGAATATCAACCTCGGTAAGGCAAATTATGATGATGGTTTTTATTCTGTTTTTTGGATTAATGTTAGATACAGACCAGTTTTCGTTTACATATATTTTCCCGGTTTTAGGCGTTCTGGGGTTTTTTAGTATTGTTTTATTTTCGTGGATTGAATATGTTCCAAAGGCATTACCGCAGTTCGAAGAAGGTTTTTTACAGGCTGTTTTGAGTTCTTTTAAAAAGATGGTACATATTTTAAAAACCAACAAGTCTTATCTCGATTTTCAGGTAGCTTACATGTTTTATGGATTTAGTTTTATGAGTACCAAATCGGTAATTAATATTTTTTATGATGAAGCCCTCTCTCTTAATTATTCGAGTGTAGCTTTTTATCAGAATGCATATAACGTGTTAGCTATTATTATGTTGCCTTTTTTTGGCAGGCTTATTGGAAAAATCGACCCGCGCAAATTTACCGTTATCCCTTTTATTTCGATGGCAGGATATATTGCTTTTACGGGTTTATCTGAAATAATACCATGGCATGTATCACTGTGGAATATCGAAATTTATTTTATGTTGATTATTGCTACTATTTTCTTTGGATTTTTTAATGCTACCATGATTTTATCCTGGAATATTGGCTCTTCTTACTTTGGCAGCAACGA
>Ga0209408_1002164_pt1 | contig 11379 bp, 11 predicted proteins | sample AD_UKC107_MetaG_FD_184422 | JGI IMG/M metagenome (GOLD analysis project Ga0209408, IMG submission 184422) | Active sludge microbial communities of municipal wastewater-treating anaerobic digesters from Hong Kong - AD_UKC107_MetaG (SPAdes)... | ecosystem: Engineered > Bioreactor > Anaerobic >... | reverse complement strand
CGAAATCGGCTCAAAAGATTGTTAAAAAACGTCAACAACAGAAGGAGGCTGCCTGATGATTATTCCTATGATTAAATATTCTTTCTTAATTTATCATAAGGAGTATATTCCTTTTCTGGAAAAACTTCAGGAATTGGGTATGCTTCACATCATTGAAAAGAAGAAAGAATTTGACGAAAATATAAGAATCTCGATACAAAAGGTAAACGAGATTAATAAGGCCTTAAAATTCCTTTCAAAAAGGAATCAGGAAGAAACGCCTGAAAAACCTGAATTGGATGGTTTAGCCCTGACAGAAAATATCAAAAGACTTACCGAAGAAATAACTGTAATTGAACAGGAACAGGTTTCTCTCAATAAAGAAATTCAGAAAGTTGAGCCTTGGGGTGAATTTTCGCCTGAAATGCATGAAAAATTTAAATCTTTACATATAAAGATTAGATTTTTTATTTGCCCGGAAAAGAAGGTGGATCCTGCCTGGAGTTCAAAACATTTTCTTGAAGTTCTGAAAACACAGGATGGCAAGGCATATATTGTTATTTTCCAATATGGTGCTGACCCAATTGATATTGATGCTGAAGAAGTAAAACTTCCGGAGCAGACTCTTTCAGAACTTAAACTTAAGTTTGAAACCAATATCAAAAGGCTGGAAGAAATACAGGATATTTTTGATGAGTATGCTAAAAAATACCAGGAAGAATTAAGGAATGTTAAAGCCGATTTACAGCAGAAAATTGATTTTGAACTGGCTATCAACCATACTGAAAAACAAGCAGAAGATAAGTTGATGTTGCTGGAAGGATGGATTCCGGATGAAAAGAAAACCGGCCTGGAAAACATGCTCGAAAAAGAAAATGTATATTATATTTCATCTCGACCAACAGCAGAGGATAATGTTCCGATAAAACTTGTAAACAATAAATTTTCAAGACTTTTTGAACCAATTGGCGACTTATTTTCATTACCGGATTATAAAGAATTGGATTTAACGCCGTTCTTTGCTCCGTTTTTTATGTTGTTTTTTGGTTTTTGTGTTGGCGATACAGGATATGGATTACTGATTTTAATTGCTACGCTGGTACTCAGAGGCAAAGTTAGTGCACAGTTAAAACCTATGCTTACGCTGGCTTCATTCCTGGGGGCAGCAACAGTAATTATGGGTTTTGTATCAGGTACTTTCTTTGGTGTAGATCTGCTGAAAGTTGAGGCGTACCCCTTAAAAGAATTTATTCTGGAACCATTAAAATTATTCTGGTTATCAATAGGAATTGGGGGAGTTCAGATTTTTTACGGAATGATAATAAAAGCTGCGAACCAGATAAAACAAAGAGGGTTAAAATACGGATTGTCAACTATAGGCTGGATTCTGATGATTTTAAGTGGAGGTTTTATTATGGGAGCTGGCCAGATGGGAATTGAACTGAGCAAATATGTTTCCAATGGATTATTAATTGTTAGTGGAGCGCTAATCCTAATTTTTAGCAACCCCGACATCAATGTTTTTGCAAGCATAGGTTCTGGTTTATACGATGTGTATAACATGGTAACCGGTGTTTTTGGCGATTTACTTTCTTATATCCGTTTATTTGCTCTAGGAATTTCAAGCGCTATTTTAGGCCTTGTATTTAACCAGATTGCAGCGCAATTTTTAGGAGGTAGCTTCTGGGGATATATTCCATTTATTATAGTACTTTTAATCGGACACGGATTAAATATCTTTTTAGCTGCATTGGGGGCATTTGTACACCCACTGCGTTTAACATTTGTTGAATTTTATAAAAATGCCGGCTTTACAGGAGGCGGTAAACCATATAAACCATTTTCAAAATAGAATAATAAAAATAAATAATAGGAGAAAAATTTTATGAACACAGCAATTTATTTAGCTTACGCAGGTTTAGCATTAATGATCGGATTATCAGGTATCGGTAGTGCCATAGGTGTTTCTATGGGTGGTAATGCATCAATCGGTGCTTTAAAAAAGAATTCAGAGAAATTTGGTAACTATATGCTTTTAGCTGCATTGCCTGGAACACAAGGACTTTATGGTTTTGGTGGATATTTCGTTATTGACAAGTTATTTACATTAGTTACTCCCGAAATATCTATTTTTAATGGTATTGCAATTCTTGCTATGGGATTATTCTTAGGATTTGTTGCATTATTTTCTGCTATTCAGCAAGGTTCAGTAACATCTAATGGTATTGCTGCTATTGGTGGTGGAAACGATGTTTTTGGTAATACTCTTATTTTGGCGGTATTCCCTGAATTATACGCTATTATTGCGTTTGCTGCTACTTTCTTAATTAGTGCAGGTTTAGCAGGATAAATAGAAACCTATAAAATATTTTTTCGTAATAAGAGACAGTGCAAAATTATTTGCACTGTCTTTTTTTCGTTTTCAGTGGGCATAATTACTTTTTATTGTATAAATTTGTATAGAACCAACAGTTTTTTATGCGTTTAAAATACCTTCATATTGCATTAGTAATTAGCATATTTTTAACTACTGCACAAAATCATATCATGGCATTTAATGCAGATACAATTCATCACGCAATAAATGAAGAAGTAAATGAAGGGCACGGTTCTTCAAAATTTAATCCCGGAGATTTTATTTTTGACCATATTAAAGACAATTACAGCTGGCACGTTTTTACGTACAAAGGTCATCATTATTCAATCCCTTTGCCAGTTATTTTATATTCAGGCATTAGCGGATTTCATGTGTTTATGTCGAATAAGTTAGAGCACGGGCATGCTCATGATGGATTTGCGATAGCTCACGATGGAGAATATAAAGATAAAATTATTGAAATTAACGAAAAAGGTGAGTTTATATCTAGGCCGTTTGATATATCAATAACAAAAAACGTTGCGGCTATTTTAATCAGTTACATTATATTGGTTTTCATATTTGTTTCCATTGCTAAAAAATATAAAACAAGGCATGATTTACCACCAAAGGGATTACAATCTTTATTGGAACCTATTATTCTTTTTGTTCGTGACGATATTGCAAAGAATAGTATTGGAGAAAAACATTATGAGAAATATACCCCTTTTTTATTGACCATTTTCTTCTTTATACTAATAAATAATTTATTAGGGTTATTTCCATTTTTCCCAGGTGGCGCAAATGTTACAGGTAATATTACAGTAACACTTTCATTAGCATTATTTACATTTATTTTAACCACTTTTACCGGTAATAAAAATTACTGGAAACATATATTTAACCCTCCGGGTGTTCCCTGGTGGCTTAAATTACCTTTACCTTTAATTCCGTTTATTGAATTAATGGGAGTTATTATTAAGCCTTTTGTATTAATGATTCGTTTGTTTGCAAATATATCAGCAGGGCATATTATAGTACTTGGGTTTTTCAGTTTAATTTTTATTTTTGGGAATATGGCTCCGGCCTTGGGTTATGCGGTATCGCCTGTATCATTGATTTTTACAATCTTTATGTCGTTTCTGGAGTTATTGGTTGCCTTTATTCAGGCGTATGTGTTTACTATGTTATCAGCAATTTATTTTGGAATGGCTTCTGAAGAAGGCCATTAGTTATATATTCATTTAAACTAAACATTATGTTTACATTAGGATTTATCTTATTAGCCATCGAGGGTGCTGCAATTGCAAAAGCGGCTGCCGGTTTTGGCGCGGCGATTGCAGCTATTGCTGCCGGGCTTGGAATCGGAAAAATCGGTAGTTCTGCAATGGAATCTATCGCCCGTCAACCAGAAGCTGCTGGCGACATTCGTTCAAACATGATTGTTGCTGCTGCACTTATCGAAGGGGTTGCATTTTTTGCAATCGTAGTATGTTTCCTTATTTTATTTGTATAAGGATTTAGCTTTACAGAGCAGCGGTTGGCTGCCTGTAAAGCTTTTTAAACAAAAAAAGTAATATTATGGAATTGATAAAACCTGATTTGGGATTATTGTTCTGGATGATTCTTTCGTTCAGTGTTGTTCTTTATGTACTTATCCGTTTTGCCTGGAGGCCTATTCTTAAAGCACTGCGCGACCGAGAAAGGTCTATTAGTAAAAGCCTTAATGCTGCCAGAATTGCCAAAGAAGAAATGGCAAAAATCGAATTTGGTAACGAAAAGATTACCGCTTTGGCAAAGATTGAACGCGATAATATATTAAAAGAGGCAAAACATATAAAGGAAAAAATTATTGAAGAAGCTAAAGAAGCTGCTAAAGCTGAGGCAAATAAAATTGTTGAGGAAGCAAGGCAAAGTGTGGAAAAGGAAAAAAATAAGGTGATTAATGAAATAAAAAACCAAATAGCCTCGCTATCTATTGATATTGCTGAAAACATTTTAAAACAAAGGCTTGGTGACGAGGCTAAACAAAAAGAGCTTGTTAACCAATTGATTAAAGATATAGACTTAAATTAGGATAAATTTTAATGAACCAAAGTCATATTCATACGCGATACGCAAAATCACTTTTTTTATTGGCTCAGCAGAAAAATCTGCTTGATGAAATCAAGAACGATATAGAGCTGATTTATAATGCTTTGATAAGTTCTGATGAACTAATTCATTTATTGGAACATCCGGTGATTAAACCCTCACGTAAAAATGAAATTTTAGGGCAAATTTTTAATCAAAAAATCAATAGGTATACAAGCCAGTTTTTGCAATTATTATTAAAGAATAAGCGAGAAAATAGCCTTAAAAGTATTTGTTTAAAATTTATTGATTTGTACAGAGAAAACAAAGGCATAAAAAAAGCTGTTTTAACAACAGCATATAAACTTAGTCAAGAGGAAAAAAATAATATTATAACCGCAATCGAACGAAAGTTTAATGCAAAAATAGAACTTACAGAAAAAACTGAGGAAGGTTTAATTGGCGGAATGATAATCCAGATTGAGGACAAACAACTGGACCTTAGTGTAGCTAAACAAATTCAACGTTTAAAATCAAACTTACTGGAAATAGATTTTAATAATAAATTATTTAAAATATAAGATATGGCAGGAATAAAACCCGGAGAAGTATCTTCAATACTAAAAAAGGAAATCGAAGGCTTTTCATCTCATTCAGAACTTGAAGAAGTTGGAAATGTATTACAAGTTGGAGATGGAATTGCCCGTATTTACGGTTTATCAAATGTACAATCAAATGAATTGATTGAATTTGAAAAAGGGCAAATGGGAATAGTCCTAAACCTTGAGGAAGATAATGTGGGTGCTGTATTACTGGGAAAATCTGAAGAAATAAAGGAAGGCGACCAGGTTAAACGAACAGGCCGTATTGCCTCCATAAAAGTTGGCGAAGGGCTTTTAGGCCGTGTTATTAATACCTTGGGAGAACCTATTGATGGGCATGGCCCGATAGGTGGAGAATTATTTGAAATGCCTTTGGAACGAAAAGCCCCGGGAGTTATATTCCGTCAACCGGTTAAAGAACCCATACAAACGGGTATAAAAGCAATTGATGCCATGATACCTATCGGCAGGGGGCAAAGGGAATTAATAATCGGTGACCGCCAAACAGGGAAAACAGCTATTGCTATCGATACTATTATAAATCAAAAAGAGTTTTACCAAAAAGGCAAACCTGTTTATTGCATATATGTTGCCATAGGGCAAAAAGGGTCTACTGTAGCTAATATTGCTGAAACCCTTAAAAAGTATGGAGCTATGGACTATACAGTTATTGTTTCGGCCACGGCATCTGACCCTGCAGCTTTGCAGTTTTATGCTCCTTTTGCCGGAGCGTGTATAGGAGAATTTTTCAGAGATACAGGCCGGTCGGCTCTTATCGTTTACGACGATTTATCAAAGCAGGCTGTTGCATACCGTGAGGTTTCTTTATTGCTCCGCCGCCCTCCTGGCCGTGAGGCTTATCCAGGTGATATATTCTATTTACACTCAAGATTATTAGAGCGTGCTGCCAAAATAATTGAAGCTAATGATATTGCTGCTCAAATGAACGATTTGCCGGAATCTTTAAAAGGGAAGGTAAAAGGAGGTGGTTCTTTAACAGCATTACCAATTATTGAAACTCAAGCAGGTGATGTTTCTGCATATATTCCAACAAATGTAATTTCGATTACTGACGGGCAGATATTTCTAGAGTCAGACTTATTTAACTCTGGTGTCCGCCCGGGTATTAATGTGGGTATATCGGTCTCCCGTGTTGGTGGTAATGCACAGATTAAATCCATGAAGAAAGTTGCAGGAACTTTAAAATTGGACCAGGCGCAATACCGGGAATTAGAAGCTTTTGCAAAATTTGGCTCAGACCTCGATCCTGCTACAATGGCTGTATTAGACAAGGGGTCAAAAAATGTGGAGATATTAAAGCAAGGGCAATATTCTCCAATGCCTGTTGAAAAGCAAATAGCTATTATTTATTGCGGGACTAAAGGTTTATTAACGGATGTACCTGTAGAAAAGATTAAAGCATTTGAAAATGATTTTTTAAATATGCTTGAGTTGCAATACCCTCAGGTTTTAGAAACATTAAGGGCTGGGGAACTTACAGACGAGGTGGTAAAAACAATTGAAGTTGCAGCAGCAGAAGTATCAGCTAAGTTTAAATCATAAATAAAGCAAACATCTACGAATGGCTAGTTTAAAGGAGATAAGGTCGAGGATTGCATCCATAAAATCAACAAGGCAAATAACCAGTGCCATGAAAATGGTATCGGCAGCCAAATTAAAGAAGGCTCAGGATGCTGTTATCAACTTAAGGCCATATGCCGGTAAACTGCACGAAATATTATTTAACATAAATCAATCGATTACACTATCAGAGGATAATATTTATTCCAGGCAAGAGATTCCGGATAGGACATTAATTGTAGCCATAACTTCGAATAAAGGTTTATGTGGTGCTTTTAATGCAAATATTAACAAGCAAACAGTAAATTTATTAAATGAAGATTTCCAGGAAGATTATAAAGCCGGAAATGTGCAGGTTTATTCTATTGGTAAAAAGGGGACAGAATTTTTTAAATCGAAAAACATTCCTATGCTAGGTTTCAATAATGAGGTTTTAAATAACCTGAGTTTTGATGCAGCCCTACCTATAATTGAAGATATAATGCATCGTTATGTTAAGCGCGAATTCGATAAGGTTATTATCGTTTATAATAAATTTAAAAATGCAGCTGTACAGGTTTTAACAGCTGAGCAGTTTTTGCCTATTGAATTACCTCAAGGTATTGAATCTGAAGGTAATTTCGATTTTATTTTTGAGCCGGATAAAGAGTATATTGTAAAAGAATTAATACCGAAATCGCTAAAAATACAGTTTTACGAAACAATGCTTGAGTCGCTGGCAGCAGAGCACGGCGCACGTATGACAGCCATGCATAAAGCAACCGATAATGCTACGGTTATTTTAAGAGATTTGCAGTTAACCTATAATAAAGCCCGTCAAGCTTCAATTACCAACGAGATTTTAGAAATAGTTGGAGGTGCTGAGGCATTAAGTAAATAAAATTCTTTACTTTGCATCATTCAAAACCCACAAAAGCAAGAGTTTTGTAATGAGCCGATACATCTTAAATTTAATCCTTCAGGGCGAAAATCAGCAATTGGATTTTAAACACTCCATAACCGATTCAAAAAAAATTGCACGGACATTGGTTGCGTTTGCTAATACTGACGGAGGAAAGCTGTTGGTTGGAGTACGCGATAATGGCTCAATTGCAGGAGTACAAAGTGAGGAAGAATTTTATATGGTGCAGGCTGCAGCTGATTTATATTGTAAGCCTCCAATTAGTTTTGAATCTAAGGTTTGGGATATTAAAGGGAAATCAGTGCTTGAAATAACTGTAAAAAAAAATGAAAACAATAAACTTCACGAAGCACCTGATAAAGAGGGGAAGTATAAAGTTTATATTAGGGTAAATGACCAGAACTTTATCGTTAATAATATATATCTTAAAGCATGGAATAAAAAGAAATTTGGAAAAGGGGTTTTAATAAGATATATGAAAGAGGAAAAATTATTGCTTGAATATTTGGCACAAAATCCTTCGATTTCTTTTGCGGGATTTAGGCGTTTAGCAAAATTATCGAGCTATAAGGCTGAAAAAATATTAGTAAATCTTATTGTTTTAAACCTTGTTGAAATAGTATTTGGAGAGAACAATACAGAATATAAACTTGTTAAATAAGAACATATGTAACAAATTTAATCTGAAAATTATTTTATTATTAAGCGTGTTTTTATATTTTTAAAGCCGAAAAATTGAAAATGAATTATTTAATCCAAAACTAAAATTATTACCATGAAATTGAAAGCTATGAAGAAATTAGTATTATTAGTAGCATTTGTTGGGTTTGTGTTTAGCCTTAATGCTCAAACAGCAAATGAAGCGGTTGAGGCCTTAAAGCAGGCTGTTGCAAAATCGCAGGCAAAAGATTATTTAGGGGCTGTTGAACAATTTAAGCTATGTGTTAGCATTTACGACCAGTTAGGAGAAACTGAAAATGAAAACCGAAAAACTGCTGTTGAACAAATTCCTAATATGCAATATAAACATGCATTAGGTTTATATAAAGAGAAAAAGTATGACGAATCTATTACTGCATTCCAAACTTTAGCAGAATATTCTGAAAAATATAATGACCAGGATAATCTGAAAAAAGCAAATAAAGTAATTCCTCAATTGTATTATTTTAAAGGGAAAGACTTATTGGATGCCAAAGATTATGATGCGGCATTAGAAGCATTAAATAAATCAATAGAGCTAGAGTTTGATTATCCTAACTCACATTTAAGAAAAGCGCAATTATTCGAAGAAAAGGGCGACGAAGTAAACTTTAAAGCAGCTATAGATGATGCAATTAAAGCTTCAACTGCTAAAAAAGATTCTAAATCGGAGGATGCAGCAAAAACCATGGCTGGAAATTATTACCTGAAAGCAGGTGCAGATGCATTTACGGCTGAAAAATACGGTGATGCTGAAAAATATTTCAATATTTATGGTGAATATAAAGAAATGGATTCGGATATATATTACCAATTATCAGCTACTTATAATAAATTATCGAAATGGGATGATGCTATTACTGCGGCAAACAAATCTCTTGAAATGTTAGGAGATGCTAACGGTAGCAATAAAGATGCCCGCATTTATTTCGAATTGGGTAATGCTTATTATGGTAAAGGAGATAATACTGCAGCATGCGATGCTTACTCAAAAGCAGCTAAAGGTGATTACGAAGCATCAGCAAAATACCAAATGGAACAGGTTATTAAATGTAATTAATAATTCATATATAATTGAAGAGGTGGCAATTTTGCCACCTCTTTTTTTATGAAAATAATATTGATTTATTTTTCCTTTTTAATAAACACAGAAATAAGTATAGAAAGTCCAATCCCAAAGGTTAATCCAGCAAAAAAGCTGGCGATTTCTTTATCAATTTTTACATTACTATCTGATAATAATATTTCAATTAATATTGCTGCAAGAATCAATAAAATAGAAACAAGGATTGTATTTCTTTTTGTCATTTTTATTATAACTATTTCGTTTTGTTAAATTCACTGATGTTATTTGATATTTTCAGGATTTTATACACATCTCCATCTTCGTTCTTGATAGGAGTATAAGTTTCGGCAAACACAAACTCTTTGTTGTTAATTTCTACTGTTGAGGTTTCTTTCTGCACCTTCCCCTGCCTTAATTCTCTCCAGAACTTATCGTATTCGTTTTGTTGCTTTTCAGTAAAATGCATATTACCTGAATGGTGCGTTCCAATAACTTCGTCGCGGGTTAAACCAAGCAGGTTGAGGTAATTGTCGTTTACATTCTGTATATAACCGTCAAGGTCGTATTCAATAACGAAGCTGGAAATATTCAGAGCTTCAATTAAGCCATGCATTTCGGCAGTTTTACGCGATGATTCTTCCTGAGTTGCTTGCAGTTCCTCCATATTCTGTCGCATTTCTTCCTCTTGTGCAGCCATTTCTTCGGCTTGCTGCTGCGAACGCTCCAGTAGTTCCGATGTGCGTATGTTAATCCTTACCGACGAAAGGGTTGATGCAATGCTTTCTCCCAGTTTTTCGACAAATTCTATTTCGTGTTTTTCAAAAACCTGGAATGATGCAATTTCCAATACACCCAACACATCATCTTCAAGTTTTAAAGGTACAATAAGCAGGCTGCTAGGGTTTGCACCACCTAAACCAGATGTTATTTCCATATAATCCTGTGGAATATCAGTCATAAAAATGGTTTTCTTTTCGATAGCACAGGTTCCAATAAGCCCTTCACCCGGCTCAATGGATTTTTGCAGGTATTTACGCCTGTCGTAAGCAAAAGCCGATAAAAGCTTAAAATGAATATTTTCCCTGTCATCATCATTCAGGATAAATAATCCCCCCTGGTTAGCTTTCAGGTAATTTACCAGGTTCATAATAATCTCTGTAGCCAGGTTTTCGATATTATTGTTGTTTTGCCTTAAAATATCGGCAAACATAGCTAATCCTTCATTAGCCCAGCGGCGTTTTTCATCCTCCAGTTTGCGTTTGTTTTCTTCTTCGCGGGCTTTAACCAGGCTGTCGCGCATTTCAATTAAGGATTGCCCCAATACATCATGTTCACTTAAAAGGCTAAATTGCTGATTAAGTTCTCCTTTCCCAATATGGTTGGCAAAATCTACTTTTTTATTTAATCCATCGATAGATTCATTTAATGCCCCAGCCATTTCTTCAATTTCGTCACCGGTTTCAATTTTAATGCGCATTTTATCGTCGATATGCCCTTTAGCAAGTAATTTAAGCAGAGCAGTGATTTTGGTAAGCGGATTTGTAATATTCTTACTTATTATCGCAATTACCAGCACCATAAGAAGTATGCCGATTATACCAACAGCCAGAGATATCTTGAAGTTGGTGTTGGCTTCCTGCATAATAGTACTAACCGGAACCGAAATGGCAATCGACCATGGAGTGCTAGTTTCACCTACAAAAATAGGAGCATAGGAAACATATACTTCCTGCCCTTTATCGTTAGTGGTCGTGTAATTGAAAGGTTCTCCTTTTTTAATATTTTGAGTAATCTTATAGGTCTTATTATCCTCAGGGAAAACTTCATCAATTTTTTTTGCCAGCAGTTCTTTGTTAGGATGCCCTGCAATCAGGCCTCCATTTGAAATTAAATAGGCATAACTTCCTTCAAAGGGTTTTATTTTCTCAACCAGTTCCTGGAATTGTATTAAAGTTATATCAAAAGCAACAACAGCAGCAAATTTACCATTATCAATTACAGGCGATTTTAAACTGGTCATTAATAGTGCTTCACGTGAGCCATCTGACACAACATCAAGATAAGGCTCATTAATAGATGGAGTTAATGTATTTTTGGTAATGGCATAAATTTCAGAATCACC
>Ga0209408_1002160_pt1 | contig 11395 bp, 10 predicted proteins | sample AD_UKC107_MetaG_FD_184422 | JGI IMG/M metagenome (GOLD analysis project Ga0209408, IMG submission 184422) | Active sludge microbial communities of municipal wastewater-treating anaerobic digesters from Hong Kong - AD_UKC107_MetaG (SPAdes)... | ecosystem: Engineered > Bioreactor > Anaerobic >... | reverse complement strand
TCCTCCGCTGACACTGGAGGAGGCGCTGGAGACAACCAGGATCCATTCCGTGGCAGGCAAGATAGACAACAGCATGCCGCTGATGACGCGCCGGCCCTTCCGCAGTCCCCATCATACGAGCTCAGATGAGATTAATGATAAAAGTGTAGCGGATGTATTTTAATTCAAAAATACCGGGAATTGATTATATTTGTCTGATACGTTGAGAAATGCCAGGATATTCTTTAAAAGATAGTTTAAGTATGAAAAGGAAAATATTCAGCACTATTTCTTTTATAATTGGTTCAATAATCTTATCTGCAATAGGTAGTGCTTTATGGTCATATATTCAAAATGGCAGTTTTGATTTGGGCGATTTCTTAATTACATCAACCCAAATACCGGTTTCAACTCTATTTCTATCTTTAATTATTGTAATATTATTGATATACTTTTATTTAAGAACGAGAAGTGAAAAAACCGAATTGTTAAAAAGCATTATCATAAACGATGAGAAATATAAAAATGAATTAAAAAATATTGAAACAAGCACTACCAAACTTAAAAACGAAATTAGTAGACTCCATTCGATTTTAGATGAATACGAATCAATCGAAAACAATGTTTTGGCGATTCTGACAGAGAAGAGGTATGGAACAATTGATGAAATTACACGTGATATTCAATCAATAAAGGGTAATATTTCAAAGGAACAAATCTTCAATGCCATATCTCACTTACAATCGTTACCCAATCCAAAGATTAGAGCACATAGCGTTTATGGTTTGGAAAGGGTTTAAAATATGGCGGCATTTCCTTCTTTAACCACTATATCAGTGGTTTGCAGCGAGACATATTTATTCCACAGGAAATGCCGCTTTTTTCTTTTTAACTGAATGAAACTATTATCTTAAATTAATCCGGGATGAATGTAGTATTCAATTATAGAATGATTTAATACTGAATTTCAGGATTATATTAACTTTAAACATTGTGGATATTTAAAACAAGAAAAATGGAACGGTTAATTATTGAAAACAAGACTTATACATATTTTCAATATACAAATGAAGGAGAATTCGAGAAAACAATAATGGATAACGCCAAGCAAATATTTGGACAAAATACGGTTTACATTGATATTAAAAAGAAGATTGGCGACAACATCGTTACGATACCAGATGGGTATCTAATTGATTTTTCTTTTGCTGAAAAGCCACGTTTATATATTTTAGAGAATGAACTCAGTACACATGACCCTTATAAACATATTGGTTCACAATTATTAAAATTTGGAATTTCCTACAAAGCGAGTGGAAGAAACATTAAAAAGTTTATCCTTGATTTTCTTATTGTTGATAAAAGTAATTATGAATTTGTCGAGAAACGTTCAAAAATAGCGGGATATCGAAATATTGATGCTTTATTGGATGCTCTTATCTTTGATATTCCCGTTGCAGCCATTGTAATAATTGACAAGACCTCTGAAGAATTGGAGAATGTTTTAAGTCAACTTACAATGGATACTGATATTATTGAATTTCAAACATTTGTTTATGAAAATGAACAAATTCACAAATTCATCCCATTTAATGAAGAAATCCGGGAAATTGCAGAAGATTCAAAGAGAGATGTAAATATTGAAGAATTGGATACAATTGTTGTCCCTGCTCAAGCAGAAGGATTTCAGACTGCTTTTATGGAAACAAATTCATGGTGGTCTATAAGGATATCATCATCTATGTTGAATCGGATAAAATACATTGCAGTATATCAGGTAGCACCATTATCTGCCATTACTCATCTGGCTGAGGTTGCTAAAATTGAAAAATATAAGGATACAAATAAATATATCGTATATTTTAAAAATCCTGCCAAAGAAATCAATCATATTTCACTTGATACAAAGAAAAAGGGGAGCGCACCACAATCACCGAGATATACAACCTATAAAAGATTAATGAAAGCCAAGACTTTATCAGATATCTTTTAATTCAATTATTGTGGAAATTGTCAAAACAGTTTTTCAAATTCCTCTTCAAATATTTGTTTACGATGCTCTTCATTAAAGAATGGCATTCCCCAAATAATATAATTTTTATTTTCCCAAAGTTGTTCAACCCGGTGGTCTTCCTTCAGACTCATTAAAAACCTCTCTTTCCATTCATCTGTTTCAAATAAATGTTGACCTTTTGGTTCAATGAAAATTTGATAATGAAGAGAAACTTTGTTTTTCTTATCAGTTAAAAATAAAATGAAATCTGGTTCAAATGGTCTGCCATCATCAAAATTGAATATCTTAAAATGTCTTTCATTTCTAACAAGATATACTTCACTAAACTTTGTTTTGAGTTTTTCGTATGTTTTATTAATAAATTTTACCAAATACTTTTCTTCAGATGTGCCAAAATTATCATTGAAAACGAACCAATCCTTTACGCTCAAATCAATACGAAGTGAGTCATTTGATGTTTCACTTTGTGCTATGCCATATTCTTTATCTTCACTATCACTAATCGCAATATTTAACTTTTTATCCCTGATTTTATCTTTTATCATCCACGGCTTAAATTCTTTTGTCCCTTTATATTCCAATTTTTCAGATACTATTGCATCTGAAACATCCTGTAAAACTTTAATGGTTATTTCTAATTTATCTGCCGGGGAAAGGCTTTTTATTTGTTTTTCTGTTGCCTCAACCTCAACCTTTATCTTACCCAAGTAATCTTGTGAAGTTATAAATTCAGTGATTGATGTTAAATTTGGCAGGTAAAATTTCAGGTTTGAAAATTGATAAAATTCCAATTTGTTTATTGCCTTTCTTATGACAGGTAAACCAAATGAAATCAGTTGGAAATCTTTGTGGTCTTTTTTAATATCTGTTTTTTCCTGTTTAGTAAACACAGCAGATGTTCTTGTATAACCAGTTTTTAAAGTAACATTATGCGGTTCTGAAATAAGTGTAGAGGATAATCCAAATATGTCTTTTCTATCATATTTCATTTGTTCGTTAATAAAAATAAAGCCGGATTTATACAAAGGTGTTTGTTTGAAACTATCCTTCAATTTCAAATCTATCTCTTTTGTCACTTTGGGTTTGATTCCAATTTCCTCAAGTGCGGTGTTCAACTCATCAATGTATCTTGGATTATACGCACTATGGTAGAATAATTCTTCACATATTTTCATTTCATGTTGAGGCTCATCATCAAATTTCCTTATGAATTTTGATTGTTCTTCTGTCAATGTAAATGGACAATACCTTGCACCTCTACCAATTAATTGAGCCTCTGACATAGTGGTTTTTCCTGGCTTGCCTTTTTTTGCATCACGGGTATTATATAACCGAACAATATCAAATAAATTCAAGACATCCCATCCTTCATTTAACTTATCGACAGCAAAAACAGCACGGTATTCATTTGATTCATCTTCCAAAGTATTAACTGCAATTTGTTTTTCCTCACTTTCATCTTTACTATTAACTGAAATACACTTCTCAGGAGCAAAATCATTTATTAATTCAATCACCAAATTGTCGAATGAAATTTTATTTGATTCAAAAAAACTGAATGCCTTTTTAATGACTTCATCCGCATCTCTACTCTTAATTTTCTGAATATAAGAAGCATTTAATGATTTTATTGCGGAAGCAAATGCTTCATAAAAAGATTTGCTTTCTGCAATGGTTCTGGATTTGAAAAGTATAACAGGTTTAACAAGTAGTTTATTTTTTTCAAAAACCTTTCTCCGGTATTGACTCAATACAATTCCTTGTATTGCACGGTCAATATCTGATAAATCTGCTTGCAAGACTTTAACTTCCTTTGAATATCCATCAATACGAAACTGTTTCAATGGATAATCAAAAAGTAATTTGTCGAAATACTTTTCATTTATTTGCGGGTCTGTCAAATCTGCTGTTGCTGTAAACTCTAATAATATATTTTCATTGTTTGCATGGAATATCTTATTTACAGTGCTTTCCCAACTTAAAACTTCTGCAATTTCATCATTAGTTAATTTATCACCCCTTTTGGTTTCTGCATTTATATGATGTGCCTCATCAGAAATCATTACGATTCTTTGGTCAATAAAATCATCAAATGTTATTGAATTTTCTTTTGGAGTATTAAGCCGGGAATGTAATCCCTGAATTGTCGTAAAAACAATATTTATATCTTCTTGGTTTGCTGCTTGGAAGTTATCGACTTCTTTTACTCTAACTGTCTTATCTCCAAAGTTTACCGTTTCACTAAAAAGATATTTTGATGAATTTTTGTTAAGGAAATTTTCACGGGTTTTTTCTATAATATTGGAACTATTTACAAAAAATATGAAGTTTCTAAATCCTTGTTCATAAAGATATAAAATGCAACCAGCCATAATTAAAGTTTTCCCGCTACCGGTTGCCATATGAAATAACAATTGAGTGGGATATGTACGAAGTCTATCATTATTCATATAAAAAATGAACCGGGCAAATGCTTCAATCTGGTATGGTCGTCTACCATAGTCCGGTTTAAGATTTGAAAGAATTAATTCCGGTGCTTCTATTTTCAAAAGTCCCAAAGAAATTGCACCTGAAATTTTATCACTTAGAGATTGTGCCGGCATACCATCAAATATTAAAACTTCTGCAATTAAATCCTTCTTTAAATGCTTTCTTTAGTATATTGTAAAACTTATTCATTTCTGAATATTTTATTTCAAGAAAGTCTTTCGTGAACCTTTTACCTGTTCTTTCAAATCTACCTGACGCTGTTTTGCTGCCCACGTATTCAATTTTTTCTTTCTTATAATCATCATGCCAGGCAAGAATAAAACACTTCTCATCTTTACTGCACTGAATGGAACATGATATTTCTGATTTTTGAATTTTTCTTTCAAATTGCCCGAAAGTGGTAAACTTAAACCTACCACATTCATCATAATATGTAAATCTCTTTTCAAAATCGTAAAGAATTTTTCTGCCAGTTGGAATGTGAACAATTTCTCCATCATCACGAAAATTTTCAATTTCCGATACTTTCATGTTGATTTCATTCCCCATCCTTCTTGCAACTTCATTGAAAGTCTTGCAGAATCTTTCAAGAGCATCATTATGACTGGTGTATTTATCTGGATGATACATTACATATAAAATTTTTTATTTAACAATATTGTGTCATTATCAATTTGAAATTCAGTATCCTGTATTTCAGAATAGTTTAGGTAAAGAAAATTATTATCAAGAATATCCTTTAAAAATTTCCTTTTATCATTCATTTCCAATTTTTCATATTCTGAAAAAGTCTGTTCGTTTAAAGCATGGTCAAATTGGTATGAAATGAACCCCTCCTTTGTGATTGATATATACAGTTTTTTTAGTTCCTTTTCACTTGAAGATTTGTTTATTGCATCAACATATTTCTGATTAATTTTATGGAGTTCACAGTTGATAAATGAGCCACCACCTTGCCAATTCACATCTTCATCTTTTGAAATTCCAGTTGTATCCCCGTTTATGACTTTACTTAATCTAACCAGACTATCATTCTCTCCGTAATCAAGTTGTTCAACCCCAATAAATTGCCTTTTCATTTTCATTGCAACAGCACATGTAGAACCACTACCTAAGAAAAAATCCATAACAATATCACCCGGTTTTGTGCAAAGCATAAGGATTCGTTTTAGCATTCTTTCAGGTTTTTTGCCTGCCTTTAGTTCAACACCTCCTTCAGCGGATGGAGTAGCACCAATATCCCACCAGAAGTCACTTATTAAAGTGCCATAAAACTTTTTACCATTCTCCTTGACAATTCTGTCATTTAAAGATGAAAGCATACCACCTTTATATACTAAATTGATTCGACCATCAGAAGTGGTATATTCTTCAACTATCCCTTTTTGTGCATTTTTCCTTGCAAATTCTTTAAAAGTATCTCCTGACTTCTGAATATCAGATTTTAAGGCATACATATTTTCGGAATTTGCCAGGCAATACTCTTTAAATTGTATGGTAAAAAGTTGTTTTTGTTCTTCAGTTAGACCCCTTAATGTTTCTTGATGAAAATTATCGTTGAGGATTTTTTTATAAACATCGGTTACTGAATATACTTTACCGGATTTAATTACTTCAAGACGGTAACTTTCGTTGAATGAAATTGCTTTCACATAGAAAGGTGTAAATCTATGCAATTCGGCATTCTTTGCATAGTAAAGGATATGTTCTTTGACCTTAAATAATTGTTCCCCTCTCATAACATTTATGGCATTAACACCACTTTCAGAACCATTTTTTACAGATATGCATTCTTTGAAATTTTTCATACCAAATATTTCATCACATAGCACACGGATATATGCCATTTCTTTGTCGTCAATCTGAATAAAAATCGCACCATCATTTGTGAGTAATTCTTTGGCAACTTCCAGTCGGTTTTTCATGAATGTAAGCCAACTTGAATGGTTAAAACTGTCATTATATCTAAAACTATCATTTTCAGTATTATATGGAGGGTCGATATAAATTAGTTTTACTTTATTGGAAAAGCGTTTCTTCAAAGAATGAAGTGCTAATAAATTATTTCCTTTAATTATGAAATTGTCTTTATCAGTAATGTTTTTGACCTTCTGATTACCAGATTTTGAATACAACATGAAATTTGACAGAACTTTGGGTGCTAACATTCTATCTATTTCATCCGGAGCAAGCGTTTCATTCCAAAATATTTCCTTTCGTCCATCATCTTCTTTTGTTTGTCCTCCCTCCAAGTAGCAATCTTTATAAGGAAATGAAAGAACTACTTGTTTATTTTCAATGATATATTCGTCTTCTGCTGTTAAACCAATTTTATTCTTAAATGATGTGTAACTATCCGGCAAAAATTCTTTATTACTCACAAACTTCATGAATTTGATTTTATCGAATACCATTATCCCGGCAACCTCATTAAAAAAATGTTGTTTTATATTATTATTTGATAAGAGAATTGTAAGCAAACCCTCATCAAGTGCCAAACCCAATTCAATTATCTTATTTTTTGCCAATTTACCATCAATAACAAGCCGGTCATCGGTTGAAAGTAATCCCTTTAAATCATTTAATAAGTTTTGCATAAATATGTTATTTAAAGACAATGAAATACATTATTTGAATAAACCGTAGAGTAACGGATATTAAAAGTAGTAATTATCATGTAAATAAATAGGAATTTTTATGAAAGATGAGGCTATCACACTCCATTTTTACCATTATTACTCAAATATTTATTGGCTTGTGATTAATAATTGGTAAATCTTTCAGATTGTGTGCGAATTTTTGCCTGAAAAACTGTGCCATATTTGACTCTGTAACATTTTAATGTAAAAACCCTTATTTATCGAAACATTTTTTTACATTTGCCGTTACAATATATACATATGTTAAAAATGGTACAAGATGAAAGCAATTATTTATTCTCGAATTTCCACATCCAACCAATCAAATAACCGGCAGGTTAATGATTTAAAAGAAGAAGAAGGTTTTGAGGTTGTAAAAACCTTTACAGAATCAATTTCAGGTTTTACCAAAAGCGTTGAGGAACGACCTGAATTACAGAAAGCCATTAAATATGCAGTTGATAATGACGTTAAAGTATTACTTGTTCATGAAATTAGCCGTTTAGGACGTAGAACTGCCGAAGTACTTTTTTTGTTGGACAAATTGAAATCGTATGGCATAAAGATTTTTATTCAGAATCTTGGTTTATTGATAAATGGTAATGATAAAATGGAAGCGTCCAATAAATTAATCATTACAATGATGACTGACCTTGCAAGAATGGAGTCTGAAACCCTCAGTTACAGAATTAAAAGTGGGTTACAAGAAAGGAAGCGAAAAGGATTAACAATTGGACGTAGGTATGGCACTGTCGAATCCGGTGAATTATTTATATCAAAATATAAAAATGTTATCAAATATCTGGATAAAGGTGAATCCATTAGATGGATAGCCACAAAACTAAAAATGAGTCCGACAACAGTACAAAAAGTAAAAAAAGCCTACTTGGCGGGTAGTTGAATATCATATTTATCAAGATAAAGGATTAATCCCCTTCTGACCATCTCTGAAATATTTATCCCGGTTTTTCTTTTTATGTTATTTAATCTTTTTAGATAAGTATCAGAAACACGGATATTAATTCGTCTGCTTTTTGACGATACAAGTTCAAAAAATAAATCATCTGTCACCATTTTATTTTGTTTTTAACATCTTTAATAATCATAATTTTTTCATTCTCAGTTTCCTTTGTCATATAATAAAGCAAATCTTTGTATGGTTTAAGCATTTTGGATTTCTGAATTTCAGACCCCATTGAACGTTGCATTTCATATATTTTATCCAAATCATTATTATATAACTTCAATGTGTTCATTTTATCAAACCTTTTATAATTAAGATTTGGGTATTTGGATATTTTTAATCTTTCATCATCATAAATTTGATTTAGAACATTTTCGTTTACATTTACTTTACTTGTTAACAAATCATATAAATTATATGCCTTTTTTAGTCCATAAGAAGACGCTATTTTCACTTTTGACACCTGCTTGGACTCTACCCTTATAACACCCATAAAAAACGTTTTAAGTTCATTTATTTGACAATCTGATAAAGTCTGCAAAAAGGCAATATTTTCATTTTTATTACATGTGAATAGTTCATCATATTTATTATAAATACTTACATATTCAGAACTTTCACGTGTCAATACATTTTTTTTAAGCCAAAATGAAGTTGAGGTATTATTTGTTTTGTAAATTTTTGGAGATGGTTTGAATTTATCCTGAAATTTTGAGATGCTATAAAATGCATCAATTGTTCCGGCAACATCTTCAACTTTGATATCTGATACAGGTTCACAGTAATAAGGTGTTAGTTTGTAAAATTTAACCGGTTTTATTGTAATTATCTGAGAAAGTTTCTTATAGACATCTCTAATATTCAGAATGTTGATTTTGTTTACATATTCATCTCCAAGCAACTTTGAAGAAAAATCAATATGAATTTTATTACACACATGATTGACATTTATTCGTAACCCAACTGTTTTAAATTCTTCTGATAAAATATTATTCATCGTTGGATTCAATTTCTTCGTAAATAGGCTATGATTAATTATGATATCATCCAAATCACTTGTCATTTTTACCCTATCAAATTTGTTAAACACTTCATAGTTCTATTAACATAAATGTTATTTTTCTCTGCCTTGTTAGCCAAAAAATGCTGGTTTTTGACTATGATTATTAGTTGTAATTGTGAACACATTTGTACTCACAGGCAATTATAAATACGTACATTTTCCTGGAAAAAATTTCATTGGCAGGATGTTTCATTCATGTGGGAACTACACTATATAGATAAGTGCCTCAACAACAACTACATAAGTTGAGGATACAATGTTAAGAATTTTTGAAATTTCTGATGGTAGGGGGGGGGATGTACCCGGTGGTGGTGTTAAAATGAATTATGGTACAATTAATCCATAGTTATTTTTTGTGGGATAATGTTATACCACTGGCAGACAATCTATATTTTAATAATATTTCCAACCTTTAGAGAATGATAATCACTTATATATGGTAACTTCCTATCCAAATCTTCGGTATCCACTAAATCAAGTTTTATTAATAAATCAGAATACCTGCTGACCAAAAACGTGATATAACTGTCTATCAAATCACTTTGAACCTCAACCAGACTGACAACATCATTTTTTACTTTAAAAAGTGAACCCAAATCACCGGATGAAACTAACTCAGTGACATCGTATATTTTAATAAAAGTTATGTAATCTTTTACGTACTTTTTAAAAATATCGACATTTTCAAGATTCTGGTTCTTTTTTAAAGAAACGGTTTCCAAGATGGACTTGTTTGTATTCAATTCTTTTGATTTTTCTTTTATTTTGTTTTCCCGGTTCTTGATTTCCACCATAATTTCATTATTTAATTCGGTGAATATTATTTTGTCAATTTCCTTGTCCAGGTAACTGGTTAAAAGATTTTTTTGTCGGGTTTTAAAGTTTGCAACTTCGTTGACTACTTGGTTTATTTCTGCTTCTAAAAACGTCATTTTTTCTTTTATTGCGACTGATTTTGACGATAGTTTTTTATCAATTCCGGTTTGAAATTTAAACGACTCTTTTAATACGCTATAAATGCTATTATTCAATTTGTCTATGCCAATGCTATTATTAGTACACTCAACATCTTTTAAACGTTTAGAGAGGCATTTATAAGCGTTATCCCTGCCATTTGAACGTCTGTGGATGAAATATCCTGAACCACATACCGGGCATTTAATTTTGTCCTTGAAAATGTTCTGATTTTGCCGGATATTATCTTTTTTATTATACTTTTCTTTTCTCAAAAGTTCTGCATTTGCAAAAGTATCAGCATCAATAATTGCATCAATTTCAAAAACTTCTCCTTTGTGATTCCTTTCTCCCTTGTATATGGAGTTCTTTAAAATATTAATTATTGTTGCATCTCGCCAGATATAACTACTTGCTTTTTTATATCTGCCTGACCTTGTTTTAATGATTCTATCTTCTTTAAATATTTTATTGTACTTGGTTTTAATGCCATTATCATTCAAAAGATTTGCAATTTGCTGGCTACCGTAGCCTTGTAGATATTTCTGAAATATAAGTTTTACAATTTCTGCTTCCTCATCATCAACCATAAGTTTTTGCCCTACCTTTTTATAACCGAATGGTTTTATTATACCAGTTCCAGAACCTTGATTTTTAACGTTGAATCTCAGTCCGCTTTTCGACCTTTCTGCAAAAGTTTCTCTTTCAATATCAGCGAAACCGACTAAAATATTAATTATTAGTCCAGTAAATTTGTTTTCCTTAAAATTCTTGTCCAAAGTTGAAAGTGAATCTTGAAAAATATGGACACAAATTTTCCTTTCATTGAAATCCTGAATAATATTAATTGTGTCCCTCATCTTCCTACCGAGTCGTGAAAGTTCTGTTACCAGTACATGATGGATATCATATTCTTCAATATAGTGTAGCATTTTGTTAAATTCAGGACGCTCAATCGCTTTGATAGTTCCGCTTATTTTTTCACCAAACACCTCAGCGACCTGAAGATTTTTAAACACCGCCAACCGCTTTAAATCATCAATTTGTCTACTGTATTCCTGTTTGTCGATTGTTGATACCCGTGCATAGATTACACACTTATTACTATAATTTATCATAACGATAATTTTGTGTAAAGATATGCTACAAAACAATAATTAACAAGAGACATCGCCCTCGTGGGCGGCGGCTCCGTGCCTCAGCCCGGAGAGATCAGCCTGGCACACAACGGGATACTCTTCCTCGATGAGCTGCCTGAGTTCAAACGGAGCGTACTGGAGGTCCTTCGCCAG
>Ga0209408_1002133_pt1 | contig 11478 bp, 12 predicted proteins | sample AD_UKC107_MetaG_FD_184422 | JGI IMG/M metagenome (GOLD analysis project Ga0209408, IMG submission 184422) | Active sludge microbial communities of municipal wastewater-treating anaerobic digesters from Hong Kong - AD_UKC107_MetaG (SPAdes)... | ecosystem: Engineered > Bioreactor > Anaerobic >... | reverse complement strand
TCCAGATCCCCACGGTAAAGCCCATTTCCTTTCTTGTCCTGGAATCAGTCGGGTTTGCCGGGTCGAGACTTCCCTTTTTCTCTTCAATAGATAACTCTGAAATACCGATCATAACAGAGCTTTTCCATCCCATGTACGCTTTAGGAACCGGATAATTATATTCGACACCAAGCATTTGAAGCATATACCCATATTTCTTTTCCTTGAGAGTATCTCCATCGAATGTTGAAAAGGCATACATCCCGCGATAGATAAAGCTTATATCAGGAACAAAATCAACACCAAGAGCCCCCCCGGCGCCATACTGGTACTCGGCATCCCCCGAGGTAAGGAAGGTCCCGTATACGTCAAGATAGACGTTTGCCATTGCCGAAACAGAAATCATCAGAACAAACGACAGTGTAACTAGTATTTTTCTCAAGGCAGGTCTCCTTAACATTTAAATGTCATGTTAACAGCATATACTAAAAATAAAAATAGTCAAGTAAAAGATTCATCCATCACCCAGGAAAAACGGAAGCAGTATAATTTTGAGGGTAACGTAGTTTTGTCATTCCGGTTTTGCATCTTCCGAGTTTACAAATACCGGAATCTCATGCGATAAATTCATGAATATTTTCTATGAGATCCCGGTATTACCTTCGGTAAACCGGGATGACATCCAAATGTGTTATGAAACGGTTGCCCCTGAAAATAATTTGCTACCGGGCAAACGCCCAAAAAAAGATTACTTCATAATAGAATTGACAGAAAAATTAAGACTGTATTGAATATCCTGAAATATGTTTTAAGGAATACTCTTAATGAACAAACAAAGAATTTTAACATTGACCCATATAGCAATCGCTGCAACGGTGCTCATTGCCGCTGGATGTACTGATTCCGGATCCGGCGGCCACTCAAAAGGGTTTAGCGAAAGAGAACCCTATAATGGAACCGACAATATATTTGACACCTATTACCGGTCAGATAAACAGTACAACGTGACAAACATAGGTCAGACATGCGGGCCGGATGTTGAGTGCAATGTGATCGCCTTCAGTGGCAAGTTCGGCAGCACAAGAAAATTCGGCATCGCCTTTAATAACAGTAATACGGCATCCCCGCCTGATTTCAGCGTTAAAATCTATTTCAATTATTCTTCTCTTCCGGTGGGGACAGCAATACAAAAATCTGCGGCTGATTACACCATATCGATTTTATACAACGGCAGAAACTATACAGAGCCAGCTGCAGATTCAACCGGTCAACTGGATATAACCATAACGTCAATGACAACTGATACTGACCCGACTGATGAGGATAAAAGCAACGAACTCTACACGATCGTGTTCAATAAATCGATCACGGTTACTTCTCCTGAAACTGAATCGGAAAGCGCACTTACTCAGGCCTTTTTCGTCAGCGGTGATACAATTATCGCTAACAAATATTAATATCTTATGTACAGGGTAGAATAATCTAATCCACTGTTTTCAGGTAATCGACGATGCCCTGTATATCCTTTTCCATATCAACGGCCCCGAGTTTGACCGCTTCCTTGGGCATGCCGTAAACCACGCATGATAATTCGTTCTGAGCTATTGTCACGGCGCCGACCTCTTTCATTTCAAGCAGGCCTGCGGCGCCGTCATTGCCCATGCCGGTACAGATCACCCCAACCGCTGATTTTCCCGCAGTCTGGCTGACCGAACGGAAAAGAACATCCACAGACGGTTTGTGCCTGTTTACCGGGGGGCCGTCATGAATTTCAACCCAGTAGCCGCTTGAATCGGCACGCAGGAGCATATGCTTTCCGCCCGGTGCGACCAGGGCCAGACCTTTATAGAGACGGTCCCCGTGAGCGGCCTCCTTTACATATACCGGTGTCTTTTCATTGACCCTCCTGGCAAAAGCATCCGTAAACTTCTCAGGCATATGTTGAGTAATCACAATACCGGGAAGAGTATTAGGGATTTTCACCAGAATCTCGTCAATCACTTCGGTCCCGCCTGTTGAAGCGCCAATGGCAATAACGCGCTCGCTGCGTGCTTTAAGTCTCATCGGATCGCTCTTTGCCAGGATAACATCCGCACTGTGTTTTTTTTCTACGTTTATACCCAGTCCTTCTGGTGCCGGAGGGACTTTTTTCCGTTTGACCCTTGACTTGCTCGCCATCATGATCTTTTCAGCAAGGTTTCGGGCAAACTCTTTTCTGTCTTCGTCGCTTCCCATCGACGGTTTAAGGATAAAATCAACAGCTCCATACTCAAGGGCCCTTATTGTTTCTGATGCACCCTTTTCGGTAAGGGAGCTCACCATGATTACAGGAAGGGGATTTGCGATCATCAGTTTCGATAAAAAAGTAAGCCCGTCCATTCTCGGCATTTCAATATCAAGAGTGATAACGTCAGGCTGACGGGATTTAATTTTATTAGCCGCGATATAAGGATCAAGCGCTGTTGCTACGACCTCAATCTCCCTGAATCCTGAAAGCGCATCAGTGAGAAAACGTCGCATTACCGCTGAATCATCCACAATCAATACCTTAATCCTGTCCATGGCCAAAACTCCTTTTTGCATATTCGCTTTCCTTTTTGTATACTTCCTCGAAAACATCCTCCCTGGTTGAACGTTTGAGATATGCCTTTCCGCTTTTAACATCGAGCAGGATCTTTCTCGTAAAATTGCTGCCAACATCACTTTTTTCTATATGAATATCTTCGAACTCCATCATCATCTTCGCCAGCCGGACATTATCAAAAGGGATGGCATTTCGTCCCGGTAAATTTAAAACGTGGCCTCCGCCGAAAATTTTAGCGGCCAGATTCTTTTTTTTACAGCCCTTCTTTACCATGTCATCCATGAGCTTCTGAATGGCCGTTATGCCGTACTTTGCAGAATTATCAGAAAAAAGATCATCCTTTGTAATTCGACCAGGAAGCATAAAGTGGTTCATGCCGGCGATCCCTTTTTCCATATCAATCAGGCACAGGGCCACACAGGATCCCAGGACAGTACCAATCATCTCATCCTTTTCTGAAACATAATACTCACCGGGATGGATGATAATAACTTTTTTTCCGAACTTATTCATAGATCTTACATACATTCTTACTTACCTGGTTTTTTCATATCCATACCATAACCTGAATTTTTACGGTAAATAGTATTACCCATCAGAATAAAATCGTCAGTTATGCTCGAAATATTTTCAGAATGCCCGATCATCAAATACCCTGTATCTTTTAAATAATTCCTGAAACGACTGAACAGTTTCACCTGCATCAGTTTATCAAAATAAATAATCACGTTGCGGCAGAATATGATATCAAACTGCTTTGTCATCGGATACTGTTCTGAATGGAGGTTCAGATGCCTGAAAAAAACAAGCTGTTTGACTGAATCCTTAACTTTATAGAATAAAGAGCCGTCTGAATCTTTTTTTAAAAAATATTTTTGCATTAATGATTCAGGAACCGTATCAGTCTGGTCATCGGTGTATATTCCTGCCTGAGCCTTTTCCAGCACCTGAGTGTCAATATCTGTAGCCAGAATTTTTATGACGGGCTTTCTTCGAGTGCCGAAATATTCAAGCACGGTCAGCGCAATAGTATAAGGCTCTTCCCCTGTCGAACAGCCGGCGCTCCAGATGCGTATTTCATTGGCGCCCGATGCCTCAATCGCGGGAAGGGCGGAATCCATCATAAAATCAAAATGTTTTTTCTCTCTGAAAAATTCGGTTTTATTGGTTGTAATTGAATTTATGAAATGAACTTTCTCGTCCTCGTAATGTTCAATAAGATACTCATAATATTCATCATAGGATGTAAGATTGAGAAGACGAATCCGCCGTGAAAGCCTCGCCTGAACCAGAGCTTTTTTCAAATCTGAAAGTTTAATCCCGGCTTCACGGTAAATTATTTCTTTAAAATTATTGAATTCACGATCCTGCAACTGACTGTATATCATTGGAGTTTCCGTTACGGTCTGAAATGTCACTGAAACAGGACAATTTTACCGCTTTTTTCTTTATTTACCAACTCTCTATCAATATAGTCCTTTTCCATCCTTACAAATTCAGATGCCTCTTCGTTATTCTTTAAAATCTTTCTGTATACGTTGCCGTCTTTTGGAAAAAAATACAGTCTGCGCCTGAAATTTCCTCCAAGGTCAATACGGTCGATGACAATATTCTCAGCAGCGAAGTATTCCTGGATAAAACGGATGTTCCCCTCTGACAGCGCCATGGCTTTTTTCGAGTCAACTTCCGGATATCCCGCCCCAAAAATTTTTGCGTGGAGGAACTTTCTGTCGCCACCGAGTTTTACTATCTCACCAAGCAGATATTCCATATTTGTTATGCCGTGTGATGCTATTTCATCTGCAAACAGGCCTTCGGTCCCCATTGATCCGGGGACGATGAAGTGACCCATACCGCCGATACCACGGCTGATATCAAAAAAGCAAACCACCACACACAGGCCGGTTACCGTTCCCAGAACGCTGTCTTCCCTGGTCGCATAATATTCGCCGGGATAGAGAAGATAAAGCGGCTTATGGAACTTATTGCTTTTGCTTTTTATCATGCTCTACACCGGTTACAGACCCGCTTTCTGATCGGCCTCAATTTTTTCACGCTCTTCTATAGTCAGGATGCGGTCAACGTTAAGAATTATTATCAACGTGTTGTCCTTCTGGCCGATCCCCTCAATAAAATCAGTCTCAATTTGAGTGCTGAAATTCGGTGTCTCCTGAATTCCGGAAACAGGAAGGCTCATAACGTCAGAGACAGTGTCAACGATCATCCCTATAAGGCTTTCAGCAACCTCAACGATTATGATAACCGTAAAGAAATCATACTCCTTCTCCGGCAATTTAAACTTTTTCCTCATGTCAATTACCGGCACAACAGACCCCCGAAGATTTATGACCCCGCGCATAAACGCAAGGCTGTTTGGAATCTCGGTTATCTTCGTCATTCCTATGATTTCCTGAACACGGAGGATCGAAACACCGTATGTCTCTCCCGCAATTTCAAAAGTGACAAACTGACGATCATCATTCTCTTCGGTTTTAACCGCCTTTTTAGTGTTCACGTCAAAACTGGTAAAATCTTCCATATAGTTCCCGCCTATTTTTTAATGAATCGTTCAATCACCGAAAGCAGCTGCTCAGGTTTAAAGGGCTTAATAAGCCATCCCGCCGCTCCGGCGTCCTTACCTTCCTGTATTCGTGACTCCTCGGATTCGGTCGTCAATACGACTACAGGGGTAAACTTATCGGTTTTTCTGAATTCCTTAATGAAACTTATACCGTCCATCTGGGGCATATTGATATCGCAGACGCAGAGGGCAACATCATCCCCTGAATCTTTTATTCCCTTGATCTTATTGAGGGCGTCGATACCGTTCTCCGCCTGTTTTACGGGAATCCCCAGAGACTTTACGGAAATTTCGACGCTTGCCCTTATTGTGGGAGAATCGTCAATTACCATAATATAGTTGCTCATAAAATCCTCCTGTGTATGATGACATTTTTTTATATCATGTTTTTATGCCGCACATTTCAAGCTGCCACCTGATCTGTTCCGACACTGACTTCAACCGGATGGTTTTCCCCTGTTCCCGCGCATACCGCGCAGCCGCGATTATCAGCTGGATCACGGAAAGGTCAAGGCGGTTTAGCCGGGAAAAGTCAAGAAGAACATCATCGCTTTTATCAAGCTCTGTCCCTATCTGCTTATAGACAGAACCTATATTTTTGACTGAAGTATTTTCCTTCAATTCGATCATGGCATTCTCCTCACTTAATATTTACATCATCAAGAAGACCGTGTATGTCCACGATAAGAGCGACTTTACCGTCTCCCAAAATAGCGGCCCCGGAAATAGCCCTGCTTTCGGTTATATAGCTGTCCAGGCTCTTGATAACAATCTGCTGCTGGCCAAGCAGGTCATCGATCATAAGCCCTACCCTGGTGTTCCCGGATTCAGCGATAACGACAAGGCCTTCAAGAGGATCCGTGTGATTCGCTTCCAGACCGAACACGTCGTACATCCTGATCAGGGATACGTACTCGCCCCTTACGAGTATTACCTCACCTTTTCCCTCAACGGTTTTTATATCATCCTTTTTCGGCTGCATTGATTCGATCACGGACAACAGGGGGATGATGAAAATATTTTTCCCGATACTGATCAGCATGCCGTCGATAATGGCAAGAGTAAGCGGAAGTTTTATGCGCATTACCGTGCCCTTCCCCTTTTCTGACCTGATCTCGACACTTCCCCTGAGCTCTTCGATATTGGTTTTAACCACATCCATACCCACGCCCCTGCCGGAGAGGTCGCCGATCTTTTCCGCGGTGGAAAAACCCGGATAAAAAAGGAATGAAAACAGGCGCTCAGGAGTAACATCGTCCTCGGCCCTGACAAGGCCCATGCTCTCTGCCTTGGCCCTGATCTTCTGCTGATCAAGGCCGCGGCCATCATCGGCTACTTCAATAAACACATTGCCTTCCTGGTGGTAGGCGCGAAGCAAAACTTTACCCGTATCGTCCTTGCCCCGGCTCTTTCTCTCCTGCGCTTCCTCGATGCCGTGGTCGATAGAGTTTCTGATCATATGCTTTAACGGATCGCCGATCTTTTCAATTACCGTTTTGTCGAGCTCGGTTTCTCCTCCTTCAATTATGAGCTTTATCTCCTTGCCCATGGCGTGTGACGTATCACGGACGAACCTTCTGAACTGCTCGAAGGTCGGGCCAATGGGAACCATGCGTATTGACATGATCTGTTCCTGGAACTCCCTGGTTGTACGGTCAAGCCCGAAAAGAGCGTTCTTCAGCTGCGAGCCAAGCTCACTTTCTTCTCCGAGGGACTCGGCTATTCCCGAAAGCGCGGCCTGCCCGATAACGATCTCACCCAGAAGGTTGAGTATGTTGTCAAGTTTAAGGGTATCGACCCTTACGGTGCTCACCTCAATTTTCTTTTTAATCTTTTCCTGATCTTTCAGGGCCTCTTTCACCTCATTTACAGAGGCAAGCCCCTTCTTGACAATGACCTCGCCTATTTTGCTGTGCATGGATTCCTGAAAGCTTATGGCCTCGTCAAGGTCCTCTGCTGAAATAATTCCCTTCTCAACGAGGATTTCGCCGACCTTTTTCTCATGCAGTGACGTATCACTGATGTCAATCTTTCTGAATTCAGGGGTAACATCAGTTACCGTTATATCATTGTCATCAGCAACAAAAAGAAAAACGTCTTTTACTTTGTCGATTTCGCAGGTGCTCCTTATGATAAACTCCCATGAAAGGTAACATTTTTCAGGATTAAATTTTTTAAACCCGGGTATCGAGGTCTTATCGACTTTCTTGAAGATCACCGTTCCCAGGTTTACAAGGTCTTCAATGATTATAAGCGGGTCTATGCCTGATTCAAAGATATCCTCCCTGAACTTAAGTGCGACGCGGAAATAATTTTCATCCCTGCCTTCACGAAGAATCTGGTCTATTTCAGACATGCTTTCACTTTCAACATCAGTCCCTTCAGCAGAAGCGGCACCGGCAGCACTCCCTTCAGGTGATTCATCTCCTTTATAATTGCGTATTTTCTCCAGCAGTTGCTGTTTTATGCGGTCGGCCTCAGCGATATCATGATCCTCGGTAAAGATTTCCTCTTTAATCCAGTCAATGCTGTTTAGAACAAGGTCTATAAGCCGGTCATCAACACCGAGCTTCCCGGCCCGAACATCATCAAGCAGATTTTCAAGCTTGTGGGTAAATTCATAAACCCGGTCAAAGCCCGCTATCCCGGAACTTCCTTTAATGGTATGAACACTGCGGAAAATGCGGTTGATTATTTCCTTGTCCTCGGAATTTTCTTCAAGCATGACTATATCCGATTCAAGGTTCTCAAAAATTTCCACAGCTTCACCGAGAAATATTTCTCTGATCCCGCTTTCGCTCATTTTCTTTCTCCTCAAATAATATATGAGAACATGGCATGACACTCTATTCTTCTAATATCATTGCATAAATTTACCAAAATGTCAATGTGCAAAAAAATATCGCTCATGTAGGAAAAAATCCTATTTTATTGTAGGAGTATTCAATCAACAGAATAAATAGTCCTTGCCTGAAATCGATCACTGGTTTTATTATTGGAGGATGATCCGGACATTGTCAACACTACCTCTACTCTGTTTGTTACTGTGCCTGGTGACTGCTCCAGCAGGGGCAGAAATCCAGAAAAGGGTGCACCGGGATGGCTCAGTCGAATATTATAACCGCGAAATCAAAAGGCAGAAACTTCCGGCAAGCAGCTATGACGGCATTATTGAAAAAATTGCCAGGCAACAGGGAGTTGACCCCTACCTGGTAAAATGCATCATTAAAATAGAGTCTAACTTCAATGCTGATGCGGTATCTGTCGCAGGGGCCATGGGCCTGATGCAGCTCATGCAGGAGACGGCCCGGTACTACAAGGTCCGCGACCCTCTGGACCCGGAAGAAAACATCCATGCCGGAATAAAACACCTTCGGTCACTGCTTGAATACTTCAACCAGGACGTTCCCCTGGCCCTTGCCGCATACCACGCGGGAATGGGGCGGGTTAAAAAAAACATGTCCATTCCGCCGATCAAATCAACTGTTGATTACGTCAACAATGTCATGAAACTCTACAGCGGAAACGGAGATTATTCAGAGCGGGTCAAGGTCCTGTATCAGAAAATCGAAAAAGACGGGACCATCCTGATATACAGCAGATGAACGTCACCGCCATTCATCCCCCCCATGATTTCCTGTTAAATTTTGCCGGCCAAAAGGGCAGCAGTATAATTTTGAGGGTAACGTAGTTTTGTCATTCCGGTTTTGCATCTTCCGAGTTTGCAAATACCGGAATCTCATGCGATAAATTCATGAATATTATCTATGAGATCCCGGTATTACCTTCGGTAAACCGGGATCTCAACAAAACGTGTTATGAAACGGTTGCCCCTAAAAATAATTTGCTACCGCCAAAAGCCGGTCGAAATATACATATAAATTCTTGACACGATATCCCGTTATCTGGTATACCCTGATCAACATCCGGCATATACAGGGGGAAAAGATGAGACTGACCGCACTGGCCCTTGCAGCGATGATGATTGTTGCACTGTCATGCAAAAAAAATGAACAGAAAATAGATGAAGAATCTGTACTCGCAAGAAAATGCGCGAAATTCAGCGCTCCGGTTTATAAAAACAGTGACCTCAATGAATGGCAAACCACGCTCGCAAAAGCTGAATTTGTGAACCTCCTCGACAGTTCAGAAGAAATTGTAAAAAACAAAAAAAAGACCGTAGCGAAGGTACGCCTTTCTGATGATACTGTGGGCTATATTGACATGGAATATCTCGCTGAAAGGCCCATTGTCTTTCTTAAAGATACGCGCGCGCATGACCGCAATAATATTACCAGCAAAGTTTATATGACCGTCCCGAAAGGGACCATAGCCTTTATCGTGGCTGAAAAAGGCGACTGGGCCCAGCTCTATGCCGGAAAACTCCAGGGAAAATTTCTCAGTAAGCAATGGGTTCAGGGAGGCTTCAGTACAGAAGAGAACCTGATCATCGAAGCAAGGGACCTTGAAGACGCGGTCGCGGCCCTGGAAAGTGACGAATCAACCGATGAAGCACGGCAGGAAGCCGTGTTAAGGCTGCAGGACATCGCCCGGGCATCAGCCGCATTTGGAGACCTGGCCAGAAATAAGCTGACATCCCTCAAATACCAGACCAGCGACAATGAAGATGCTGATGAGGGGAACGTAGAATCAACAACGGCACAGCCTGAAGAAGAAGAATAAGCACGCTCATCATCACAAAAAAGGGCCGACCTGTTATTCAGGTCAGCCCTTTCCATTGATTACCGATTATTCATCCTCATGACTTCTGAGGAGACTTAATTAACATTATCGTAAGAACTACACCAAGGGCCGCGAGAGCAGCGGTTGGATAAAAAGCAAAAGTATACGAACCAAAAGCGTCTTTTGCCTGCCCGGAAACAATACCGCCCAGAATCGCGCCAAGTCCGTATGCGAAGAAAACAACACCATAATTCTTCGCGTAGTTTTTCATGCCAAAAAAGGTGCCGGTTGTTGTGGGAGCGATGGCAAGCCATCCGCCGAGGCAGAGCCAGAAGCCGGCAAAGCAAACTATGTACAGAACAACACTTCCTTCGCCCGCGGTAAGCATTCCCAGGGAAGCGGCAACCAGGATAACGAAGTTGATGATCGCAGCGTTCTTGGGGTTCAGCTTGTCGGTAATGGTACCGAAAATCGGACGTCCGATACCGTTGAAAATGGCGAACACCCCGGTGAGCATCGCAGCTGTGCCAGCGTCAATTTTCACGATTTCCTGGGCAACCGGGCTGGAGATACCGATCGCCATAAGGCCGGCGAGACATCCAAACGTATAACAGAGGAAAAGTCCCCAGAATGCCCCTGTTTTCGTCATTTCAGTGGTTTCCATTTCAACTGCTGCGGCAGCACCGGCAGCGGGTGACCAGCCAGAGGGTTTCCATCCGGCTTCAGGGAATTTCATGGGAAGAGAGAGAAGAACAACGATCACGAGAAAGGCCGCTCCAAGTGAAAAGAAGGCCTGGAACGGGCCGCTGTTTGCGATGAGAACCTTTGCGACGTTCGCGGAAACGAAGGGAGATCCGCCGAAACCGGCGAGGGTGAGCCCTACGGCAAGGCCCTTCTTGTCAGGGAACCAGCGGGCTGCGACAGCGATGGGACCGCCATAAGCGAGGCCGACTCCACCGCCTCCGATCACCCCATAGGTCAACGTGAGCATATAGATGTTGCCGGTCCATTTGGATGCGATCCATCCGCCGCCAACGAGGATACCGCCGACAATGCCGAGCATTTTAGGGCCTAATTTTTCAAGAACGCGGCCGCCGAAAAACATCATAACTGAAAAAGAAGCAAGAAAAATCATGAAGGGAAGACCGCCTTCGGTAGCGGTACACTGGAAAACTTCCTGAACGGGTTTTTTGAAAACGCTATAGGCATAGACGCTTCCAAGACAGATGTTGATAAGGAATCCCAGCAGGACAAATATCCATCGTCCTTTTTCTGCGGGCATGCCAAATAATTTGGTATCTTCTGCCATAATCGATTAAAACCTCCTGAGAAATGTGTTTAATTAATAAATTTTTTTGTATGACGTGTTTTTTTGAAAAGAATTCGCAACACATCCTATTTTTAAGGATAAAAGTCAATTACATTACTTTTTTTTTTATTTTTTTTGACCGTGGTAAACAGAAGTTTTACGGCAAGAGCTATGTTGCGTCAGAGTTAATGAAGGGTCAGCCGGTAACGCAGTTTCTTTTTTCACCGCGCAAAAAGGACGCGATATTTTCAGCGAGTTCATTGACCAGGCGCTGCCGGGCCTCATTGCTGGCCCAGGCCTTGTGGGGTGTGATGATAAGATTCGGCGCGGACAGCAGCGGAT
>Ga0209408_1002129_pt1 | contig 11484 bp, 7 predicted proteins | sample AD_UKC107_MetaG_FD_184422 | JGI IMG/M metagenome (GOLD analysis project Ga0209408, IMG submission 184422) | Active sludge microbial communities of municipal wastewater-treating anaerobic digesters from Hong Kong - AD_UKC107_MetaG (SPAdes)... | ecosystem: Engineered > Bioreactor > Anaerobic >... | reverse complement strand
TGCATTATATATTCCCGTAGTTCCTGATTCTCGTGCTTCAGCGATTACTTTTACTGAACCTGCCTCCAGTTCGGCTTTCATCATTGCCACCCATTCCTCAGGAGTATAAATGATTTCCTTTTTTTTTGAACCAACTTCAGAGATAACTGAGCCTCTTTTAGCCAATTCACTTATATATTCAAGTTTACGGGAATGATCAATATCGTAAGAACCATCTGATACTTCCACATATTCTATTTCATTATCATTAATGAATTTCAGAAAATCCCTGAACTTATCACGAACTATAAAAGCTTCAAACAGAGTTCCTCCGAAATAAGGTATCACTCCTGCTTTTTTATACAGACGTATTTTTTCGGGTAACCCGGGTGTAATTAATGATGTCCCAAAGCCCAATTTTACATAATCGGTGTATTCACTCCCTGTTGACATAAAATCTTCAGCTTCTCTTATGCTGAGACCCTTATCCATAACCATAGTAATACCTGTATTCCTGGGTTTTACAGGACGTTCAGGCAGAAAATCAAGTATTTTTTCCATATTAAAATTAAGTTTCCGCTTCAGTATTAAATCAATCCGTAATTCAGGAGGAGTTTCTTGATCGTTTTTGTTTTCAATTTCTCAGGAAACAGATCAGAATATTCAGGAAATAAATCTCTTCCTGCTTCGAGAGCCAGGACAAGATGCCTGGAAGCTTGTTCTGTGTTTTTGCCATGGAGATAAAAAGAAGCAAGAAGGAAGTTTATACCGGGTATATTGCCTGTTATCTGATAAGCATGTTCAAGATAAGGGATAGCTTTTGAAGCCAGATTCTCCTTAAGTATGATACCTCCCAGAACTGACCATACTTCATCACAATATATGTCAATTTTCAAGGCTTCTCTGAAACAGCTCATTGCTGTTTTAAGTTCTCCCTGTATATAATGCGCTTTACCAAGCAGATACCAATACTCAGGATTTTCATCATCCAGTTTCACAGCTTTCCTAAAGAAAATAAGACTGTCAGAAACATTACCTGAATTCAGTTCTATGATACCTAATCCAAACCATGGATCAGCAAAATCAGGAGCTAATTCAATAGCATCCTGGTAATATTTCCTTGCGAGAAAATAGTCTTTTTCCTTTTCGTAGCACTCACCCAGATAAGTCATAGCTTCGAAACTGTCAGACTCATTCTCAAGATATTCATGATAGACCTCTATAGCTTCTTTATACCGTCCGAGATTACTCAGAATATTACCTTTATTAAAGAGTGCGAAGGAATTCTGTGCATTTATAGCAAGTGCAAAATCATAGGCTTCAAGAGCTTTCTCCTCTCTATCGGTTTTATTATATATTATACCCAGGTTATACCACGCACTGTCGGAGAAAGGTTCCTCTTCAAGATATTTTAAATAATAAACAATACTGTATTCATAATTTTCAATTTTCTCATAGGCATAAGCCAGATCATACAGATGAGCCTTAAAATCAGGTTCAAGTTCAATCAGTCTGAGCATATATGGTATCAGCTGCTCATAATAATTAAGGTTTTGCAGAACAGTAACTATAGAGAACAGAATATTTTCAGTTTCATCTGAATCAAGGCTTAGTGCATAATCGAACATCTTCTTTGCACCCTGAACATCTCCTAAAATTCCGAGAGCTGTACCCTTTGCTATATATATCTCATGATTACCCGGTTCAATGTTTTCCAGCCGTTTAAGTATCTTGAGAGTTTCAACAGCACGCCCTTTATCAAGAAGAACTCTTGCTTTTCTCAACTGGATAGAAACAGAATTAGGATGTTGCTGTGAAGCAAGTGCAGCTGCTTCATAAGCTTTTCCTGAATTATTATTGTCAATATAATAATCTATAATTGACTCAAATTCAATTACATCAAAGAAATACTTTTCGTTATTTCTTTTCATCCTCTCAAATTTAAGGACCGCCTCTCTGACTTCTTCCTCCCAATGATACCCAAACTTGTCCTCTTCCATAATAATCTTGATTACGACACAAAATTAATATTAATTTTCAGACACCTTATATCGTAAATATCCAGTTATTAACAATTTAACATTTTTTCAAACCTCTAACAGTCAATTTGGTATATTTTTATTATTATTTTTTACATCTTTTACGCAACCTCCGGGTTAGAAATTTCATCTTTGAAATAGGAACAAAGGGTAATTACCCAATACCCTATATACCCTAGAATAACCTAAATTCTACCTCAGAGAAACCGGACGATTTGCCCGGTTTTTCATTTTATGCTTTTTTAATATATTTGTATAGCCTAACAATTCTCTATGAAAAAGCTTTTATCATCATTCTCTCTGATATTTATATTATTCTTTCTTGTTTTAATTTTTTTTGTATCCTGCAAAAAGACTGAAGACCCTATAAAATTTCCACAAGGCACGTTTCCTGATTCAACTATCGCTCTTAATAGTATCAATTCCGGTTTTGATGACCTTGATCTGACCAATATTGATCTGGTAATTGATGAAAGTGATATAGAGTCATATCTGCTTCATGGTGATATATTTGCTCTTTTATCAACTAGCAGGGAGAATTCAGGGCAACAGTATGACCTTATTCAGTGCATGATCACATTTGAATGGGATCAGACTGACGGCACCTTCACTCTGGAAACCAATACTGATGGGGATGCTTTCATTGAGGAACTGATAGATGCCGCTAATACTCCGATGGATGATCTGGGTCCGTATCGCCGTTTCAGCTCAATTGATGGGTATGAATACTTAATCCTCAGCTCCGAAAATGCCAGTGGCAATCTTGATCTTTTCTATTTAATGAATATGCCGGTAACAGGATCATTCCCTGCGCCTGTGATGGGTCCTTATCCAGTCAATCTCATTAATACTGTTAATAATGACAGTTATTTTTCTTTCGATACCAGTCTTGACAGTGCCTATTTCTCATCTGACAGAGAAGGTAATTATGACATATATCTGAATATAAGACCTCCTGAAACAGCCCCTAATATCTGGTTTGACAGTGATTTTGAAGCAGCACAGAAAGTTGACAGCTTAAACAGCAATGCAGAGGATAAATGTCCTATGGTATTCAAAAGGATTATGGTCTTTTCATCTAACAGAGAGGGGGGAATGGGAGGTTATGATCTTTATTACTCCAAATTTGAGAACGGGAAATGGAATTCGCCTGTTAACTTCGGACCCGGTATTAACACATCACATGATGAGTACCGACCTGTTATCGGCACTCATGCAGATTTCACAAATCATTTTATCATTTTCTCTTCCAACAGGCCGGGAAATTCCGATTCCTTCAACCTGTATTTTACGGGCATTGACATTTAATATTCCATGAAATTTATCAGAGTTTATTTTTTTTTGCAGCTAATAAAGTATTTCGCAGGAGTGAGACTCTTGTCATAGGCCCCACACCTCCAGGAACAGGGGTAATAAAAGAGCATTTAGGTGCTACATTTTCAAAATCAACATCTCCAGTCAGTTTCCATCCGGAACGAGTTTTTTCATCTCTGATTCTTGTAGTACCAACATCTATTACTACCGCTCCTTCCTTTACCATATTCTCTGTCACAAAACCCGGTGATCCGAGTGCTGCAATTATTATATCAGCTTTTCTGACTATATTAGCAATATCAGTTGTACGGCTATGAAGCACAGTTACTGTTGCATCGATACCTTTTTGTGACATTAAAATACTAACAGGCCTCCCTACTATATTGCTTCGTCCTATAACCACACAGTTTTTACCTGATGTCTCAATCTTATAGCGCTTAATTAATTCCATAATCCCATAGGGAGTGGCAGGAAGGAAACCCGGAAGCCCCAGGACCATTCTCCCCAGATTAACAGGATGAAAACCGTCTGCATCCTTTTCCGGATTAATTGCCTGAATTATTTTATTTTCAGATATATGATCAGGCAATGGAAGTTGTACTATAAAACCATCTATATCTGGGTCTGTGTTCAGTTCTTCTATTTTACCAAGAATCAGTGATTCTTCAACACTATTCTTATATGTCAGTAATGTGGAATCAAAGCCTACCTCATTACAATCTTTCACTTTATTTTTCACATAGGTCTGGCTCGAGGGGTCATCACCAACTAATATTGCAGCAAGATGAGGGATTTTTTTCCCGCTTTCTTTAAATTTTTCAACCTCACTGGCAATTTCTTTTTTTATTGAGGCTGCAACTTCTTTACCATTAATAAGTGTGTACATATTTTATTTATTTTCTACCCAATAATTTTGATGCATTCCCTCCTGATTTAGTGACCATCTTCATCATTTTGCGGGTTTCATCAAATTGTTTTACCAGTTTATTTACTTCCTGAACGGATGTTCCACTTCCCGATGCTATCCTTTTCCTCCTGCTTCCGTTCAATAATGCTGGCATTGATCTCTCATCAGGTGTCATGCTTCTGATAATAGCTTCTATTCCCTTAAATGCATTATCATCAATATCGAGGTCTTTAACTGTCTTCCCTACACCTGGGATCATAGCCATGAGATCCTTAACATTCCCCATTTTCTTTATTTGCTGAATCTGGTTAATAAAATCATTGAAGTCAAACTGATCCTTCGCAATTTTTTTCTGTAGCTTTCGTGCTTCCTCTATATTATACTGTTCCTGTGCTTTTTCAACCAGTGTGACAATATCACCCATACCCAATATCCTGTCGGCCATTCTTACCGGATAAAATATATCAATTGCGTCCATCTTTTCTCCGGAACTCACAAACTTGATGGGTTTGTTTACTACTGATCGTATAGAGAGAGCCGCTCCACCACGAGTATCACCATCCAGCTTGGTCAGCACAACACCATCAAAATCGAGTCTTTCATTGAACTCTTTTGCTGTGTTCACTGCATCCTGTCCCGTCATGGAATCAACCACAAAAAGTATTTCATGTGGATTGACTGCTTCTTTAATGGAAGAAATCTCCCTCATCATCTCCTCATCAACAGCCAGACGTCCGGCTGTATCAATAATTATCACATCATTGCCGTTTTTTCTTGCTTCCCTGACTGCATTCTTTGCTATCTGTACTGGGTTTTTATTGTCGTCCTCAATGTAAACAGGTACTTCTGCCTGTTCCCCGATTATTTTAAGCTGCTCAATAGCTGCGGGTCGATATATATCACAGGCAGCAAGCATAGGTTTTTTACTCCTTTTGCTTTTAACCCATTTGGCAAGCTTCCCGCTGAAGGTAGTTTTTCCTGAACCCTGTAAACCAGCTATTAGAATAATTGCAGGATTGATTTTTATATTAATATCGGTCTGGTCGCCTCCCATAAGTTGTGCCAGTTCATCATGAACGATCTTCACCATCATCTGTGAAGGGTTAACCGACTTAAGAACTTCCTGACCCAATGCTTTTACTTTAACTGTATCAGTGAATTGCTTGGCTATTTTAAAATTAACGTCTGCATCAAGAAGTGCCCTTCGTACATCCTTAAGAGTCTCTGCTATATTTATTTCAGATATCCTACCCTCACCTTTCAGAATTTTAAAGGACTTTTCCAGACGTTCACTTAAACTTTCAAACATGTTATCTTATTTGGTCTTGGTTAAACAAAAAATATATTTTTTACATACGCTCAGGCATCTCTATACCCAATAGCCACATGGCAGTATTCAAAACCTCACTGGTGTACTTTGAGATTGCAAGACGGAAATTACGTACCCTTACATCCGGTTCATTCAATATTGAAAAATCATGATAAAACTGGTTAAATTCCTTAGCCAGGTCGTAACAATAATTTGCTATTAAAGCAGGAGAATAAACAGCTGCGGCTTCTGATACAATAGCCTGAAATCTGCGAAGCTGCCTGACCATATCTATTTCTTTTTCTCCACCTTGCATTTCTGATAGAATTGCATTGTTGTACTTAATGCCCATTTGCTCACCTTTTCTAAATACTGACATTATTCTGGCATAGGTATACTGTATAAAAGGACCTGTATTACCGTTAAAATCTATTGATTCCGTTGGATTGAAGGTCATATTTTTACGGGGATCAATTTTAAGAATAAAGTATTTCAGCGCTCCCAACCCTATTTTTCTGAATATCTCTTCTTTCTCTTGATCATTATAATCCCCCAGTTTCCCAAGCTGTAAAGACACTTCCCGTGCTGTTTCCTTCATTTCTCTAATCAAGTCATCTGCATCAACAATTGTACCTTCACGCGATTTCATTCTGCCTTCCGGCAGTTCAACCATGCCGTAAGAGAAATGGTGCAATCCGTCTGCCCATTTATAACCCATTCTGGCAAGAACTGCCTTAAGAACCTGAAAATGATAATTCTGCTCATTGCCAACAACATACAGACATTTATCAAATTTATATTCCTGCTGTCTTAGTACAGCTGTTCCAAGATCCTGGGTCATATACACTGCAGTCCCGTCAGACCTGAGAAGGAGTTTTTGATCAAGCCCCTCGCTGGTAAGGTCCACCCAGATGGATTTATCTTCCATCTGATACATTATCCCATCTTTTAAGGCAGATAACACTAAATCCTTTCCAATCTTGTAGGTATCAGACTCATAATAGATCTTATCGAAATCTACTCCAAGTGCCTCATATGTTTTATTAAAACCGTCATACACCCATGAGTTCATTCTTTTCCACAATTCTATTATTTCTTTATCACCTGCTTCCCATTTCAAAAGCATCTCCCTTGCTTCCATTAACAGAGGAGCAGAATTTTTTGCCTCGCCCGGCTCTACTCCTTTCGACATAAGTTCTTCTGCCTGAAACTTATACATTTTTTCAAAAAGAACATAGTACTTTCCTACAAGATGATCTCCCTTGATTCCTGAAGATTCAGGAGTCTCTCCATTTCCATATTTCTGCCATGCCAACATAGACTTACATATATGTATACCCCTGTCATTGACAATATTTGTCTTTATTACTTTATGTCCGCAGGCAGACAATAATCTGTAAAGCGAAAAACCCAGAAGATTATTCCGGATATGCCCCAGGTGAAGAGGCTTATTTGTATTTGGAGAAGAATACTCAACAAGTATTATTTCAGGATTCTTAACACGACAATTCTTCAATAAATCAGTTTCAGCCATCATTCTGGCAAAATATGAGATCCACCACTTATCTGAAATCTCTATGTTCAGAAACCCTTTGATAACATTATATCCTGATATTTCAGGAAAAGAAGCCATCAGCTGACTGCCGATAGTTTCTCCTGTCTTTTCCGGAGTATTCTTGGAAAACCTCAATAACGGAAATACTATCAGGGTAAAATCTCCTTTAAAATCTTTACGGGTTTCCTGAATCTGGATAATATCATCATTGACCTCAGCATTGTAAAGTTCCTTTACAACCTTACATATGTTTTCCTTTAAAAAACTCTCCATTCCTTAAAAATATTACAGGTCACAAAGATAATATTTTAAAGATTGGCCTATAAAAAACCTTAATTAGAATATTGATAATTGCATTGATCAGTTTCAGATATTAGTTTTCAGTCTCCGGTTTTCTACTAATTAACATTTTTTTTTGACTATTGGGGATTTCTTTTTGATAAAAAATGTTAAATAAAAAGAAAAGTTATTATACATTTGGTATATATTCATTGAAGGGAGTATTATAATCAAATTCAATATTTTCAGGTGGATTTAAAAACCGTATATATAGAGTCAGGACCAAAGACTCCGCAAATTGATCTGAACCATTTGACCGGAGAACTTATTTTTAGCGGTAAATCTATTCTGGAAAATCCGGCAAAACTATATGAAGGAATTCTTGAATGGATTCAGACATACATTTTAACTCCCAGACAAACGACAAACCTGCGTTTGAATATTGAATATTTTAACACTGCCTCCGTAATATGGCTTGCAAAAATTGTCAAAGCCCTCTGCGGAATGAAGCAGCCCGATAATACACTTATTATCCATCTGTATTTTGATATAGAAGAATTTGACAGTATGGAGACGGAAGATTTGAAAGAAGCCTTAAGTCCGGTACTCGATATGGTCGGCATTCCGACATTAAGCATAGGAATAAAAGTATACGGGACAGATGAAAATGGAAATATTATCAAAGAATCCATGGTTCTTGTATAATAATCCCTGACTTTTTTACTTATAATTCCTTTTCTGATTTTTTTGCCATAACTTTATTACCCGTTACAATAGAAATATTATGCGGATTTTTTTTGTTGTATTATTGTTATTAACTATTAGCAAAATGGAAGTATTTTCCCAGGATAAATCATCCGACAGAAAACCTTATGCTGCAGGGAGATTTTACTCTGCAGACAGAGAAACACTTACCAGGGACATTACAGTACTGTTTAATGAATGCAAAAAAACCTCCCATAAAAGCCATGTAAGAGCCTTAATAGTACCTCATGCCGGATATGTTTATTCAGGTAAAATAGCCGCTGCCGCCTTTTCAGCGACTCCTAAAGAAATAGCCTACAAAAACATTTTTTTAATAGGATCAAGTCATGTCCGTGCTTTTAATGGTGCATCAGTCTACAACACGGGCGATTTTATAACACCTCTCGGCAGGGCGAAAGTTAACCTTGAAATTACCAATAAACTTAAATCAGATAACAAAGTATTCAGATTTCCTGTTGATGTCCATCTGTATGATCATAACCTTGAATTACAAATTCCTTTATTTCAATATTATTACACCCGGGAACCGGAAATTGTTCCAATCATGATTGGAACAAACAATACAAAACTAATCAGGGATATTGCTGAAGCATTACGCCCATGGTTCACCCCTGACAACCTTTTTGTTATAAGCAGTGATTTCTCACACTATCCTAATTACAACGATGCTGTTGAGATCGATAATATAACTGCTGAAGCCCTTATTTCCGGAAATCCTGAAAAATTCCTGTCTACGCTTGAAGAAAATTCTTCCCGCAATATTCCCGGACTTGTGACCAGCATGTGTGGCTGGACATCAGGTTTGATTCTTCTGTACCTTGCAGAGGGGGATAAAAATTTGGAATTCAAAAGGATAGACTATTGCAATTCCGGCGATTCTGAATATGGAGAAAAAAATGAAGTAGTTGGGTATCATGCAATTTCTCTTGTAGAAAAGAACAACAACAAATCTTCAGGAACAGAATCTTCTGAAGAATTTTCTTTTACAAAAGAAGAGAAAGATATGATTTTTTCTATTGCAAGAAACAGCATCAAATCGATGCTTGAGAAAAACAAAACACACCCCCTGGACATTACTCATATCCCTGAAACCTTAAAAAAACAATATGGTGCTTTTGTAACTTTAAAAATCAATGGCAATCTCAGGGGTTGTATTGGAAGATTTATTTCAACAGATCCTCTTCATAAAGTAATAAGGACATCTGCTCTGTCATCTGCTTTTGAAGATCCTCGCTTTAATCCGCTTACAAAAAAAGAATTTGAAAAAACCGATATTGAAATTACTATACTGGGTCCTCTTAAGAGGATCCATGATCCCCGGGAAATTGTACTTGGCAAACATGGTATTTACATCAAAAAAGATATGCATTCCGGCACAATGCTCCCTCAGGTGGCAACAGAAAACGGATGGACTGTAGAAGAGTTTCTGGGCTACACATCGAGAGACAAAGCCGGACTTGGATGGGAAGGATGGAAAAACGCTGAATTATACATCTATGAGGGACTAGTGCTTGAAGAAAACAGGAATTGATTATGTACCATGTTACAGGAACAGTTATTATCGTTTCCTTATTATATCTCACAAGCTTTGGGCTTTACAGGCTTGGTATATTTTCACTGAACACTCACAGAAAAATATGGAATACAATACTTGCCTCTTCATTCCTCTTCACTGCTCTTGCAGGAGTGCTTCTTGCTCTCCAGATAAACTATAAATGGGATATCCCTGTCATCAATGATCTGCTCAGGTGGCATGTCGAAACAGGTGTATGTATGGCTGCGACAGGTATTTTCCATTTCAGCTGGCACTTGTCTTATTACCAGACACTATTTTCAGACTCCGGTAATAATAATCTTAGCATTAAAAAAAACATCAGAAAGACTAATTTTCCTTCTATAACTATTAATCTTTTTATAATTGGCTTTACGAGTACGTCAATACAATTATTACTTCTAAGGGAGGTACTTAATATTTCAGGAGGTTATGAACTTATTTCAGGATTATATCTGGGTTCATGGCTTATAACATCGGCTGCCGGAGCAGCACTTGCAGGAAAATCAAACCTGAATGATATTGCTAAAATAAATCTTGCTTTCTCTCTCACCCCCCTTCTCTCTCTTTTATTTCTGTTCCTCCTGTCAGGGATTCTTCTTGAGCCGGGAGAAATACCCTCATTTTTCTTGAGTTTAATTTTCAATCTCTTGTTCCTTTTGCCTTTTTGCCTTATTTCCGGTTTTACATTTGTGAGACTGATAGCTGTAGCACGTGATAATAATTATTACTTACCCGGTAAATCATTTTCTATTGAAACAACCGGAGGCATAATGGCAGGTATTCTGATTTCAATCCTTACATCAGGCCTTGTGAACACATATAAGTTGTTAATGATTATCATTCTGTTAACAATGGTCTGGGTTATTTTAAATTTTTACCTGGTTAATACTTCCAAATCTGTTTATATTAAATTATTATTCACAATCTTGTTATCTGTTACTATTCTCACAGATCCTGATGTCTTTTTCAGACAAGCTCTCCTACCCGGGATAAATGTTACCGAAACAAAAGACACCCCTTATGGGAACATAACGAGGGGTGAATACTTCGGAGAGGAAAGTACATATTACAACCACAGATTACTGGCTTACAATGATGACGTAATAGAAAGGGAAGAAGATATTCACTATGCATTACTCCAGGTAAAAAAACCGGAAAAAGTTTTTTTAATCTCAGGTTTTGCAGAATCGCGCCTGGCAGAACTAATTAAATACCCTATTAAAGAAATTCATTATATAGAACGGGATCCGGTTTTGGCCGGGAATTCAAAATCACTTATGGTACCGGAAAACATTAAGTTTATCGTTGAAAACAAAGATGCTTACCGTTTTATAAGGGAAGAAGGCGATACGGCAAATGTGATTATTATGCTTCTGCCTCCTCCTTCAACATTATCACTCAACAGATTTTATACTGCCGGTTTCTTTAAAGATATTAAAGAGAGACTTACTGAAGATGGCGTATTTATGTGTTCTCCCGGAACAGCTGATACATATTTAAACCAGGAAGCTGTAAATCTCTACTCTTCTATTTACAATACGCTTTCGGGAAAATTCAAAAATGTGCTGGCAGTTGCCGGAAACAAACTGTATTTAATTGCATCTGACAATGATTTATCCCTTTCATTCTGTCATCTGCTTGAAGAACGTGGTATAAACAATATTTATGTAAGCCCCGACTATCTGGCTGATGATCTGATAAAAATGAGATCAGATGAAATAATGTCAGTTCTGGATCCCGACATAAGAGAAAACAGTTTGGCATTTCCCATTGCCTGCTACC